>OGIL01000723.1_pt1 | contig 19009 bp, 8 predicted proteins | sample 1571751 | NCBI WGS metagenome assembly OGIL01 (sample SAMEA2581964, study PRJEB24529) | metagenome | biome: Human gut stool | place: China | collected 2011 | reverse complement strand
GCGAAACCTTGCTGCCCCACAGTGCCTCGGTGATATCCTCCACACGGCGCACGGAAACGCCTGCCAAGTACATCTCGATGAGGGCCTCCTCCACACTGCTCTCCCGGCGGCGATACCGCTCGATGATGGCAGTCTCGAAGGATATGCCCTTGAGCCGCGGTATATGGAGCGTGACGTCGCCGGAGGTCGTGGTGAAATTCCGGTCGTAGTGGCCGCTGCGGTAGCCCTGACGGGCCTCGCTACGCTCGTAGCGGGCCGCCTGCGTCAACGACTCCGCCTCTTTTTCCAGCAGCTCGTTCGGGGGTTTCTTCTACGCTGCTGCGAACTAATTCTTTGAGCTGCCCCTTGATAATTTCCTCATTCAGCTGTACAATTTTCTCGGACATAGTTTGCTGTCTCCTTTCAGAATGGTGTGTCGTGACTTCATTCTACCAGAGCCTGCAAGCTATGTCTTTCTTCATGCTCTTTTCAATTTGCGCAAGTTATTGTACATTATCTTTTCCGTTCCTAGATTTTGACAAATTCTATGTAAGCCTAGCGGATCTCGGCGAATTTGGCGCTTAGCCGAACGCTATCCCCTAAGTTTGCTGAATTTAGTAAACGCAAAAATCTCATTGTTTGCCGAATTGTTCAGAGCAATTGTCTCCAACAAAAGTAGGCTACTTACCAAGTGATTGATGTGCTGTCGGTGGATGCTTTCAACAGAACTCTGGCCTCTCGAACCGAAATGGAACCATCTCCATCCAAATCCGCGCACATAAACTGTTTTTTTGTCAGAAAATCTGAATCCATGGACGCTCTCAAAAGTTGCCTTGCCTCTCTGACCGTCAACTGTCCATCGCTGTTCAAGTCACCCTTCACGGCCACTGTCACTTCTGTGATGTCAACAGGTATTATATACTGGTAGCTCCCATCCTCCCCAGCAGATGCTTTCAATCGCACATAGTCTCCGGTTGCATTCACATAAGCTACTACACAAGCATTTTTGCTGAACAGAGTCAATGTTTTATCACCAGTTTCTGAAATGTTAAAATGAGATACAATCCCTTCTTTCAGCGATGTTTCTACAGTAATACCGTCATTGTAATACAATACTATTTTGTCTCCCTCAACGGTCACATATGAAACCGGCATCTCAACAATTTCAATGTCAAAAGTAATGCTTGCATTGTTCACAGTCACTGTCAAGGTTTGCTTTCCCAATATAGTATTGTCAAATCCAGAAATCATATCTGCTGTCAAATCTGTTTCCTCTGTGGTCCCTCCGTTATAGCGAAGCATTATCCTACCACCACTTACATCCAACATGTCTCTATCTACCACATAGGAAGTTTTGGTAGGTAACGTCGATAGTATAATTTCCGCAACAGAATCTTCAGCACCACACAGGGTGCAGATATGTTTTTCATTATATGCGTGCTTTAGAGCAAAATTGATTGCCGTAACCCGTCTCAGCACGCCCGTTTTGTCAGATAGATACACATAACACATGTCGTTATCGTCATTGGGGCATATCACAAAGTCTATCTGATCTTTCTCTGCCGTTTTTCTGGCAATATACGCAATATTATCTTCGCTCGGAACACCACTGTCATCTGTCAGCGCATACAAGGTATACGTTTCCCCATCGATTACATCTTCACAGGTAACAGTATCCTTTTGGCAGTCCTGTAACTCTGCGGCAGCGGATTCCGTTGACGTATAAACCGCATAGGCACCGTTGACAAGAATCAGTTCCTGCGTTGCTGTGTCATGACCAATCGGATAGAAAACCAAAGAATAAGTCTTTTCCGGCACAAATTCAGGGAGTTCGATTTTCTCTCTTACACTACTATTTGCAGGCAGGTGAATAGACAATGTACTCAAGCCGATTTGCTGGCCGCTTTCATAAATGGCAATATAGGCCATATCCTCAATTCTGTCTGCGGCAGAATGGTTATATATCTCCAAGCTGACCGCATTTCCGCCGAGATCGAGCTGATACATTTTCGCTTCCAGGGCGGCCGCATAAACCGTTACAAGCACTTCCGCCTGCAGTCCGTCGATCTGTGCAGTAACAGTTGCCTGTCCCGGTGCCCTGGCAGTCAGTCCTCCGTCTTCCGTTACTGTTACAATGTTCATATCGCTGGTGCTCCATTGGACCTTATGCGTAGCATTACCAGATACCGAAGCCGATACTGCATAGGTTTCTTCCACAACCATCGACAGCGATTCCGTATTCAACTCCAAGCCAGTAGCCGGCGTATAAATCGTTATAGTATGATTTTCTGTAATGCCGTCTTCTGAACTTGCGGAAAGAATCACCGTTCCCTCTGCCACACCAGTCACAACGCCATTTTCATCCACGGTTGCCACTGCTTCATTGGAGGACTTCCATGTGAGGCGTTGATTAGTTGCAATGATAGGATAAACTTTCGCAGATAGTTTTTCTGCGGCCCCAATTGCAAGTTCGCCTGCTCCCCAAATGTCAATACCTGTCACCGGTATGTACCCATCCTTTTCAATGGTAGCACCTGTGTCTGTTTTTAGGCCCTCCTCCATGTCATCAAGATTCAGTTCAAACCCTACGCCGCTGGTCAACTGAACATCCCGGAATGCCTTACCGCTAACTGTGCCATTTTCATCTGTTGTGACCACAGAAATGCTCATCGTGCCATCGCCATATGGAATAATCTTGGCATAATATGCATCTGAGTTGAGAACAAAGCACTTGGTTTCGTTGTTTTCGCCCAGTAAGTACATCGTCCCGTACTCGCTGGAGGGCAGCGCAGTGTCCTCACTGGACAAAGATGCTACCAGAGAGTTGGTGGCTGCATTATAAACCTCTACCATCACAGGGCATGATGTATTGAACTGGGTCGTTTTTTTGCTGCTGCACTCCGCACTGACATATCGGACCAGAGCGTTCTTCGCGGTATCTGCATCAAACTCCTGCGCATATTGCAAAAGCATGATGTAGTTTACAAGGTCGAACCGCAGTTGCCTGCATTTGTCTCGATACGTGTCCTCTCCCGATGTCAGAAAATATTTAAACCAGTTGCTGAGGACGGGGTCATCCTTCGAAATTCCACTATACAGCAAAGAAAACATGCTTTTCTTCGTTTGGTCAGGAAATCCCGTGTCATCAAACATTTGGTTATAAAAGTCCGGGTATTTATCTTGAATATAATAATCAGAGATAAAATAGAACGCAGCATTCATGTGTTTCGCACGCGTCTCCAGCTTGTTATACAGCTCAATAATCATCGGGAATGCGCCAATGCTGTTTCCAAGAAATGCACAAAGCTTCCCTGCCGTCATAGATGTGTCGATGTTGTCCCATGCGGTGCTTACCTCCTTCAAAATTTTGTTGTCACTATCCTTGAAGGTATCCCGCAGCAGGTCCACACCTAAGCGAACGATGACCTTGGCACTTGACAGACCGGTGTCTGTTTTTGCGAGATACACCGCTTTGCCTTCGGCCTTCAAGGTCTTTACCAGTGTGCTAAGATTTTTTGTAGCGTTCTTAAAATCAATATAATCTGCATATTGGGTCAGGCCCGCATAGGACTCTTGCGCTATGCTTGTATCAAGTGTTGCCTTCAGCAAAGGCTTTGCATAGGAATACACCGTTCCTCCGGCTGCATCGGCTGCGGTCAGCAGTGTTTGATAGGCCAAGGCCGCCGCGCTGGAGTAAAACGGGCTGCATTCGCTTCTCTTCTTCAGATATTTGTTGATTTGCGGATACCAACTGATGATCTTCTCATACAGATCTGTCTCCTGACGAATTATATTTTGATTGATACTACCCTTGTACTCTGTAACCTCGCCCAGTGCATCGTCGATCCCTGTGGCAAACGGCTTCAGACTGTCAAAAAACAGAATATCCTCCAGAGCCTGCCGCACCGTTGTCTGCTTATCGTTCAGCAGCACTGTTGCCCCGTTCATATCTGTCACCGGCAGGTACATCGGCTGATCCAGAATGGCAAGCGCCTTCTCCTTGGTCAGATTACTGATTCCATTTTCTTTTGCCCAACGGAGCAAGATTTCGGCATACTGATCGTCGGTGCCGTCGGGGATGCCGGGCTTAGTGGGGTCATCTCGCCTCCAAAACAGGATCCCCTTTTTGGAATAATCCAAAACATCATCTTCATCTGCGTAGCTGCAAACATCAAACTCCCATTCCGTCTTATCGTTCAGGCCGAAAAAGTAAATTCCATCCTTTGTCTTAAAGGCCCGTGGAGTGATGGTCGCCGTATAGGCACCGTCCTTCAGGTTCCACTCAGAAATGTCAATGGTAACCTTTTTCCCATCAATAGAAATATTGCTCGCACTGGCAGTCGTTAGGTATTGCGCAACAATGTTGTCATCCCCATCCCGCAGGTTGATAGTTCCCAGGCCGAATTCGACTTCCTTATTGAACAGTATTTCAATCTTAGTATTGGGGCGGATCGTGGCGTGGTTGGGTGTGATCTTGACGATCCGGAGAAGATTATCCCGAGCCTCCATTCCCGGATCCCACGGACACTGGTCAAGGGTCTTGAAGGTGTAGCCATACTTTTCCGCATAATCCTGCGCCGTGGAGTCGATGTAGCCATAAATCGTGGTCTGTGTGGGAGAACCAAGGGTGTTTTTATCTTCATATATTTCGCACTCTGGATTCAGCATCGCAAGAGCTGTTAGATTATCACAACCATAGAATACTTTGGACCCCATACTAGTCACGCTATTTGGAATCGTTATGCTCGTTAAGCTCTTGCAGCCATCAAATGCACCATTCTCAATGCTCGTTACACTATTCGGAATCGTCACGCTTGTCAAGCCGCTGCAGTCAGCGAATACCCCGATTCCAATGCTCGTCACGCTACTCGGTATCATCACACTCGTCATGCTGCTGCAGCCACAGAATGCATTGGGCCCAATGCTCGTCACACTATTCGGAATCGTCACGTTCGTCAAGCCCGTGCAGTGATAGAAAGCATTGCGCCCAATACTGGTCACACTATTCGGAATCGTCACGCTCGTCAAGCCGCTGCAGCCATCGAATGCATATTTCCCAATGCTCGTCACGCTATTCGGTATCATCACACTCGAACCTGTGTAGCCACAGAATGCATTGGGCCCAATGCTCGTCACACCATCTGGAATCGCCAAATCTGTTACAAGTATGCCATTCACATACAGATTATGAGCACAATACAATGGATTTGCTGAACCATACAATCCAAAATTAATTTTACACCATGCCGCAATATCTGTTATATGCACCTCCTTTAGATTGTTGCAGTCCTCAAAAGCATAGCTCTCAATGCTTGTCACGCTATTCGGAACTGTCACGCTCGTCAAGCTGCTGCAGCCACAGAATGCATTGGTCCCAATGCTCGTCACACCATCCGGAATCACCAAATCCGTTAGAAGTGTGCCATTTACATACAGATTATGGGCGTAATACAATGGGTTTGATGAATTAAACAATCCGAAATTAATTTTACACCATGTCGCAATATCTGTGATGTGCACCTCCTTTAGATTGTTGCAGTCCTCAAAAGCACTGTTCCCAATGCTCGTCACGCTATTCGGAATTGTCACACTTGTCAAGTTGCTACAGTGAATGAATGCACCGTTTCCAATGCTCGCTACGCCATCCGGGATCACCAAATCCGTTACAAGTGTGCCGTTCACATACAGATTATGAGCATAATACAATGGATTTGATGGATACACCTCAAAAACGATTTTACACCATGCCGCAATATCTGTTATATGCACCTCCCTAAGATTGTTGCAGTCGCCGAAAGCTTCGTCCTCAATGCTCGTCACGCTATTCGGAATCGTCACGCTTGTCAAGCTGCTGCAGTTATAGAATACTCTGTACATAATACTGGTCACACTATTCGGAATCGTCACGCTCGTTAAGCTGCTGCAGTCAGAGAACGCATAGGGACGAATGCTGGTCACGCTATTCGGAATGGTCACACTCGTCAAGCTACTGCAACCACGGAATGCATAATTCCCGATGTGGGTCACACTATTCGGAATCGTCACGTTCGTCAAGCCCGTGCAGTGATAGAATGCACCGGTCTCAATGCTCGTTACACTATTCGGAATAATTACGCTCGTCAAGCTACTGCAACTACTGAATGCACCATGCTCAATGCTCGTCACGCCATTTGGTATCGTTACGCTTGTCAAGCTACTGCAGCCAGAGAATGCATATTCCCCAATGCTGGTCACGCTATTTTTTAGAATTACTTCTTTTATACTCGAGTAACTTGACGCCCATGGTGTTTTTTCTTGCCAGGTGTAATCCCACATATCCCCCGTCCCAGAAATCGTCAGTGTACCCTCCGCATCCAATTCCCAAGTCAGATTGTCGCCGCAGCTGCCACTGGAGACATTTTCCGCAGCCATTGCGCTCACGGGCAGCAGTGTCAGCAGTATGCATAGGCACAGCAGTGCACTAACAAGTCTTTTCATTTGCGTTCCTCCAAGATTATATATGTTTCTCAAGTGATCAGCGTCTGAGTGGAGCCAAAGAAGGCTATTCCACTTTTTCAGACCTTGCCGCACACGCCGCCGGACAGCAGCATGCGCGCGTCAAGGTTTCTATATTTCTAACCCCTCCTCAGCTTTTCCAGAATATCCAGGTATTCCTCCGGTAAGGTCAGCTGCGGTTGATTGGCGATTTTCCAGCCCAGCGGATCCGTGCTGCGGCGCACCTCCTCCAGCATATCCGGTATAGCCAGCAGCTTTTCCCGGCAAACCTGCGCGCTGACGTCATCTCCCGACTGCCAATAAAACAGCATGGCCGTATACAGCTTTTGAAAATAGTCGCCGTATTCGGCAAGCGTATAACGGCTGCAGGCAATGGCCGACTCCTTCTCCTGCATCATGGCTCGTATATTCCCCGACGCATACGCTGCGTTGGCCTTGGCGTCATGGCCCAGCGCTGAGTATGGGCTGCACGCCAGCAGCTGGTCCGCCACCGCGTTCAGCTGCTCCGCGTCATCCAGGGTGGTAAGCTGTTTTTCCAGCGCCCGCGTGTAAAACGGCGTAACCCGTAAAGCGGCCTGTGCGTTGCCCGTCAAAAACAGGAGGTCCCCTATGCTGAGCCAGAAGCTCACAGCAAGAAAGCAGTAGGCCAGAAGTGTGACAGACATGGCTCCCGTTCTTCGAAGCCGGCAGCACTTCCCACCGTCTATTTGCAGCGCAGGCAGCAGAAGAAGCCAAATCGCCAGAAATTGCAGGTCAAAGTCAACCAGCGCATGTCCCAGCAACACGACCAACAGCATACGCTGGCGCATGGATGCCGATCGGCTGAAAATCCCGTGTATACCCGCGGCAGCGCAAAGGCCAGCTGGGAGCCATCCCACGTCGATCAGCAGCTGCAACAATTCATTGTGCACATAGGCCACGCTGTAAACACCGTGCTGGAAGCTTCCCTGTAAGGCATAATAGCCCATATAGCCTACGCCAAAGGGATGCTTCAAAATGACAGGAAGCAGGTCCTTTGCATACAGTATGCGTCCCAGCAAGGTACTGGAACCAGCCGCGGCCGGGTCGTAATGCTCACCCCCACTGAGGAAATATGTCAGCACGGCATACAGCCCTGCGGCTGCCGCCAGGCAGCAGAATAAAAGAAGAGCACACTTCCCGCTGCGACCCATTATGCCAACTGCCGCCAGCACTGCCAGCAGGAGCAGCATAGCCCCGCGGCTGCCGCTTTCCAATACACCGAAAATCAGTAACGCGCAGAGGGCGTATTCGCACCAGGAGCGATTCTGCTGTGTGCAGACCAGCACCAGTGCGGCAATCAGAAACACCGCGAAGGTATTCGGATATTCAAAAAAACCGGCCAGACGCTGATTCACCAGAACCATATCCTGCAGGCCGGGGATCTTTCCCATCAGAAAACTCAGCAATACCATTTCCCCCGCTCCCCAGGGAAGCAGTGCGTAAACGGAATCGCGTTCTCCCGGAGCAACTTGTAACAGGGCCAATACATACAAAAGCAACGGAAATGTGTGTACAAAGCCAAACGGAGCCATTCCCTTGTCTGCGGCCCAGGCCACGCTGCACGCATAGGCCAGCGGCAGCAGCAAAATCGCCACAGTTGATAAATTCCAGCGGAACGTGAGCTGACCGTTTCTTTTGAATGCAGACGCGATGTACCAAACCAGGTAAATACCTACCGGAACAGCGGCAAATGAATAAAAACCGCCGGAGGCAAAGGGAAGTACGAATCCCAGCCATGCCAGCGATTTTGCATCGCCCGGCACGGCGGCCTTCCGCCTATGCAGAATAAGCCACCCCAGAACACCGTTTACCAGGCAGATCGCCCCATACAGCAGGAGCTTGCGGGCAAGGGGGCCGAGCAATGTCTGAAACAGCATAATTTCCTCCGAAATCTGAAAATACAGAAAGGGAACACCCAGATCAGGGCTTTTGCACTGGGTGTTCCCTTTTCCGCTATCTTGGAAACCCAACGATTTCCTTACTGCGTTATGTTATACGGTGTGCTTTTTCTTGTTCAGCACCACTGCCCCGCCCATCGTTGCCAGGACGGCCATGGCGGCATAGAGGACTACGCCGGCATCTCCGGTTTTCGGAGTCGTGGGTTGATCGGGCTTGGCGGGTTGATCGGGCTCGCCGGTCGCGGGAATGGTCTCTGTGCGGGTCACACCGCAGATGGTGCAAGTGAAGGTTTTTTCGCCCGTCTCTGCTGCAGTGGCCTCCTTGGTGATCTTCCCCTCATCCCAATGGTGACCGGTGGCGGGGATCGTCACATCAGCAGCCTCTTTTTCACCGACCTCATCAGTGAAGTTCTTCTGGCAGCGAGCACAGCTCCAGTATTCCGTGTTGCCATCTTCGGTGCAGGTGGCAGCCTTGGCGGCATGGTGGGTCATGTCGTGGCCCAGAGCCTTGATAACCTGACCGTCAGCGATCTTTTTACCGCAGTCCAGGCACCAGGTATCGCCGCTGTAGCCATCCTCGGTGCAGGTGGCAGTCTTCTGACCCCGCACCTCGGTGTTTCCGGCATGGTTGTCGGGGTCCACCGGCAGCGTCACATTCTGCACCTCACGGGTACCAGCTTCGTCAGCGAAGCTCTTCTGGCAGCGGGCGCAGGTCCAGTATTCGATGTTGCCCTCTGCAACGCAGGTGGCAGCCTTGGCGGCATGGTGGGTCATGTCATGACCCAGAGCCTCAAGGACTTCCTCCTCCGTGGTCTGGCAGCGCAGGCAGGTATGATGTCTCAGGCCCTTTTCCGTGCAGGTGGCAGCCGTGTCCTCGATCCACTGATCCCAATCGTGGCCCAGAGCAGGAGCCACCAGAGACGTCAGCTCCAGTGCACCGGCAGCATCGCTGTAATCCTTGCCGCACTTGGTGCAGTGCCAATACTCTACGGTACCATCGTTCGTGCAGGTGGCGGGCACAGCGTCATGATGGATCATGTTGTGGGTGTGATCCAGCTTGGGAATCTCCACGCCCTCCTTGGCATACTGGCAGACGGTGCACTCCTCATGCTTCATGCCGGTGCTTTCCTCGGTGGGCTCTCTGTCGATTACCCACTGGAAGTCATGAGCGGCCACATCCGTCTTGCTGCCGCAGTCGCAGGCGTGCCAATGATTTTCCGCGTCACTGGACCAATTCTTGCTGTAGTTGTGGCCCTGGGCGGGCAGAATGGTGTCCGCCTCTGTGATCTCCTTGGTGCAGGCCTGATCGCTGAAGAACTTGCCGCAGCGGGCGCAGGTCCAATACTCGATGTTGCCGTTTTCCTCGTGGGTAGGCTCCACGCGATCATGGTGCCGGCTGTCGTGGCCCAGGGCATCGACAACGGGGATCGCATCAATGGCGTTGCCATCCTTATCCAGCATCTGGCCGCAGGCATCGCAGGTGTAGTACACCTCGCTGCCCGGCTCAGTGCAGGTAGCGGCAACTGCCGGATGCTCCGTTTTCGCGGTGTGGGGGCATGTAATGGTCAGCGTGGCAGTGGCTACCGCCGTATCCTCCCAGTACTCGTCGCTGCCCTGGAAAATATCCGCTGTGATCAGAAGGGTCTTCAGGCCAAGCGTATACGTTCCCGCAGGCGTGTTTGCCGGGATGGTGAAGGTAATGTCGCAGATGTGGTCTGTCTCGTAGTTGTCCGGGGTAAAGGACATCCACGCGACCTTACCGCTGCCGATCTGGAAACCGGGCAGGTCCTGCGACGAGACAGCGGTTCCCTTGATGCCGCCTTCCTCGACGACGTTGGCCTCAAAGGAGTCCAGGGTGATCTTCTGATTGACCTTGATGGAGACGATGACGGTCTGTTCCTGATCGGACACATAGACAGTCGGCTTGTCCAACTCAGCCGAGAAGACGGCCCCTCGGTTGTTGCTTTCGTTGGCCGCCAGTGCCGGCACGCAGAGCGAAACGCTCAGCAGTACCACCAGCAGCAATGCCAACAATCGCTTGCTCAGGTGTTTCATGCTGTGATCTTCCTTTCTGTTATTTTCCAACACGCTTTCCGCGTGTGTTGGACAGTTTTACATGGGTGGAAGCTGCCGCTCACCACTTCACAGCGGCACTGTTGGTGACGGCGGAGAGGATCTGCCGGGCTTCCATGGCGCTGATCTTCCCGTCGCCATTGAGGTCGGCGCAGAGCATTTGCAGAGCGTCCAGGCCGTCGGTGCGGGTAACGGCTGTCATGACCTGCCGGGCCTCCTTGGCCGTAAGCTTGCCGTCGCCGTCCAGGTCGCCGCGCACTGCCACAGTGACCTCCGACACGCCCTCAGGCAGGGTATAGCTGTAGCTGCCGTCGGCGTTGGCGGTGGGGGTCAGGCGAACGTAGTTCCCATCCGCGTCCTTATACGCCGCCACGCAGGCCCGGTCACAGGTCACCATCAGCGTCTGCCCGTCCACCCGACATGCCGGCGCGTTCTCCCCACCGATAACATTCAATTCCACAGGACCTGTCCGGCCGAAATGAATGGTGGCATTCAGCAGCGGCTCGTTGTAGTTACTGATTTCTATTTTCTGCCACTGCTCCTCTGTTCCGGGGTAATAGACATCCTGAAGACTGGTGCAGCCGTCAAACGCACTGTATCCAATATTCGCTACACTGCTTGGAATATTCAAACCGGTCAGGGAACTGCAGCCGTAAAAGGCGTAGTCTAATATGTTGGTTACACCATCCGGAATGTCCACGCTTTTTAGGGAACTGCAGTTATAAAAGGTGCTCCCTCCAATGCTGGTCACACTGTCCGGAATATTTATGGTGATCAGGGAACAGCAGTCGCTAAAGGCACTGTTCCCAATGCTGGTTACACCCTCTGGAATATTTACGCTGCTCAGGGAACTGCAGCCGCTAAAAGCACCGCTCCCAATACTAGTCACACTGTCCGGAATCCTTATATTAACCAGGGATTCGCAGCTGTAAAAAGCCCAGACTCCGATTCCTGTAATACTTTCCGGCAACTCGATTTCCTTCAGCGATGTACAATTAGCAAAGGATAGGTATGTTATATCCGTTACACTGTCCGGAATATTGATTTTTCCCAGTGATGTACAGCCTTGAAATGTTCCGGCTGGAATAGCAGCCAGTCCCTGGGGCAGAGTTATGTCTGTCATGGTTTTTAAGCCAGAAAATGCTTCGTTTGCCATTATGCGAGTTCCAGCTCGGACCGTATAGCTTGCGGCAGAATCTTCGCCTGCCACTGAGATTAGATACGGCCCTGCATACAGGATGTTTTCCACCCAGTTATCAGCGTTATTGTAGTAGGCCGATCCATCAACGACCCCTGCTCCAATTGCTGTGAGTTGTCCCGGCCAAGCAATATTCGTCAGAGCTTTGCAATTCGCAAAAGCACAGTCTCCGATTATAGTCACATCCTCTGGAATGTTCACACTGGTCAGAAAACTGCAGCCTCTAAAGGCATAGTCTCCGATACTGGTCACACTGTTTGGGATTGTCACACTGGCCAGAGAACTGCAGCCCTCAAAGGCACAGTTCCCAATACTAGTCACACCGTTTGGAATGTTCACACTGGTCAGAGAGCTGCAGTCTCTAAAGGTATCCCTCTCAATGCTGGTCACACCGTCCGGAATATTCACACTGGTCAGGGAACTGCAGCCGCTAAAGGCATCGCCACCAATGCTGGTCACACCATTTGGGATGCTCACGCTGGTCAAAGAACTACAACCGTAAAAGGCTCCCCACCCAATGCTGGTCACACTGTCTGGAATGCTCACACTGGTCAGGGCGCTGCAGTCGCAAAAGGTATAGTTTTCAATGCTGGTCACACCGCTCGGGATTGTCACACTGGTCAGGGAACTACAGCCGTAAAAGACCCGCTGCCCAATGTCGGTTACGCTGTTAGGGATTGTCACACCGGTCAAGGAACTGCAGCCGCTAAAGGTACCGTACCCAATGTAAGTCACGCCATTTGGAATATTTACGTTGGTCAGAGAGCCGCAGTTCTCGAAGGCACCGCTCCCAATGCTGGTCACACTGTCCGGAATTGTCACACTGGTCAGGGAACTGCAGCCGTAAAAGGCATAGTACCCAATGCTGGTCACGCTGTCCGGAATACTCACACTGGTCAGGGAACTGCAATCGGAAAAAGCATAGCTCCCAATGCCAATCACGCCATTGCCTATTATGACCGTCTGGATACGATCGGCATATTCATGCCAGGGTGCGAATTCCGGGTAGCTATAGTAGTCCGTCATATCCCCTGTGCCGGAGATAGTCAGGACTCCGTCGTCGGACAGTGTCCAGGTCAGATTTTCGCCGCAGGTGCCGGACGCAGTGTCGTCCGCCCAGCCAGCGGTGGGCAGCATGGTCAGCAGCATCAGTGCCGCCAGCAGCCAGGATAACAATCGTTTCATTTTCTTTCCTCCTTATATTTTTTTCCGCCGCATCGGCAAGACGGTTCTCTCCGGTGCGGCGGAGATGCTCACCACTTCACGGAGGCGCTATTGGTGACGGCAGAGAGGACCTGCCGGGCTTCCATGGCACTGATCTTCCCGTCGCCGTTGAGGTCGGCGCAGAGCATTTGCAGAGCGTCCAGACTGTCGGCGCGGGTAACGGCTGTCATGACCCGCCGTGCCTCCTTGGCCGTAAGCTTGCCGTCCCCATCCAGGTCGCCCCGCACCGCCACAGTGACCTCCGCCACACCCTCAGGTAGGGTATAGCTGTAGCTGCCGTTGGCGTTGGCGGTGGGGATCAGGCGGACGTAGTTCCCATCCGCATCCTTATACGCCGCCACGCAGGCTCGGTCGCAGGTCACCGTCAGCGTCTGCCCGTCTACCTGGCACGCCGGCGCATTGTCCCCACCGATGGGGTTCACAACTACCGCGGAGGCCTCTGCCCGGATGCCCGTAACCTTGAATCCCCACTCGCTGCCGGAACCGTCGCTGTTTATCTGAATCTTCACCATATCACCGGGGACCGTGACGGTGGTTCCGGCCAGATCTGTGCCGGTGTATTTGCCGATCTGCTGCCCGTTTCCATCATAAATGTACAAATAGTCGAAGCCGTCCTCCATGCGGGTCCGCTCATCGAAGGTCACATACAGCTTCTGTGCCCCGGGGCTGGTGTACAGCCAGACATCCGTGCAGCTGTCCGGATAATCGTGGGGACTCTCCATCTGCTCCGGCTGGGTGCAGATGTAAGCAGTGTTGCTGACAGTAACCTGGCAGGTCCTCGTCACGCCGCTGCCGTCCAGCGCAGCGGCTGTAACGGTAGTCGTGCCTTTTTTCAGCGCTGTCACCAAACCGTTTTCATCCACGGATGCCACGGCAGGATCGGAGCTGGTCCACTGGACCCGCTGATCGGCGGCATTGGAGGGATACACGCTGGCCTGAAGCTGGAAGGTATCCGTTGCCTCCATCGTCAGCGAGGACCGGTTCAGGGAAATGCTGGTCACAGGCTGCAGCACCGTTACCTTGCAGCTGGCGCTGGCCTTGCCCACGCTGACCTTGATGGTAGCGGTGCCCACGCCCACGGCCTTTACCAGGCCGGTATCGCTGACCGTCACCACAGCGGTGTCGCTGCTTTTCCAAACCACCTCGTCGGTGAAATCCTCCGGCGTTACCGTCAGCGTCAGCTGGCCGGAAGCACCTTTGTTCAGGGTCAGGGCCGTCTGGTCCAGGCTGGCAGAGGTGGCGGAGACCTGCCGGTCCACGAATTTGATGCTGTTGGTATTGGCGAAGGTCTCGGCATACGTTCCGGCCACGCCGTAAATCGTCAGCTTGTCCAGGTAGCTGAAAGCGTTGGCGGAAATGCTGGTGACGCTGCGGGGGATGGTAATGGAGCTGAACTTGACAGAATCCTTGAAGGCGTTGTCCTTGATGGCTGTCACGCGCCGGGGCACCGTCAGCTGCTCCAGTGCGTCGCAGTGCCGGAAAGCGGAGGCGGGGATGGTCGTGATGCCGGCGCCCAGCTTCACATCCGTCAGAGCGTCGCAGTCATAGAACACGGAATCGCCCAGCGACGTCACGCTGTCGGGGATGGTGATTTTTGTCAGCCCATCGCAGTCGTAAAACGCCTGATAACCCACAGAGGTAACCGTGGCCGGGATGTCCATTTCCGTGATGGCGTCGCAATTGTAGAACGCATTAGAATCGATGAGCTCCGGAGCCTTGCTCCATACGATCTCCTTCAAGGCGATGCAGTTGCTGAATGCACCGCTCCGGATATACTGCACAGTTTCCGGCAGCACAATCTTTTTCAGTGATGTGCAGTTCTTAAAGGTATCGGCCATGATGTTCATTCGTGTGCCGGGAAGCGTCACGTCTGTGAGATTGCTGCAGCCCTCAAACACGGCCGTGCCCATAGCGGTTACAGAGTCTGGCAGCTTTATGGATATCAAATTTGCACAACTATTAAATGCTTTACTCTCAATACTCGTCACACTACCCGGGATATCTATAGAAGTAAGAGTGGAATTTTTAAATGCATTTTCTCCAATCAATGCCACGCCATCTGGAATTTTGATTTCCCTTATTCCATTACAGTTTTCAAATAAGTGCGAAAGAATTGAAGTTATTCCTTCTGCGAAAGATACAGAATTCAGACTGCTGCAGCCATTAAACGGGCCATTCCAATCATCACTTATCGTGCCATATGTTGTAGTCGTTAATGTTGCAGGAATAGAAACATGCTGCAGATTGGTGCAATTTGCAAATGCTTTTCGATCCAATCTCGTTAATTTGCTTGGAAGCGATAGCGTACTTATGGCAGTTGATTCGAATGCCGACTCATATATGCTGTCCAAATTATTGCTCAATGACACGGACGTCAAGTTACGGCAACCACTGAACGCATCCTGCCCAATCTCCGTTACCGTGTCCGGAATCGTTACTGCAGCCAGCCGTAAGTTGCCCTTGAAAGCTCTATTACCAATTGCCGTCACGGTGTGTCCGTCAATGGTTTCGGGGATGAACAGCGCCGCCACGCCGCCGCTGTAGCCGGTAATCGTGGCGTTTCCATTCCCATCGACGGTGTATGTATATGTGGGCATATTCACCACATCGCGGCGGCCGTCGTTGTAATACCGTGAGTTGATGGGAGTGAAATAGCGCCCAAACACACCAGTGGTGTCACAGGTGCAAGAGGGAACCCAAACATTGTCCTCAAGGTGGGAGACAGTGCGGATGGGACTATTGCTCCGGCTCCAGATGTCTATCTGTTTGCTGTAAGACTCTTTGATTTTCCAGCAGGAAACACCCACATTAAGTCCAACGTTTGCATACATCCAGGCGTCTGTCCCCACACACAGGTCCGGATATTCCGGTTCGCTGTGGGGAACTACCATGTAATTGTACTGAGCTCCGATCCTGGCGTAAATGGTGCCGTAAATGAACTCAAGGTTGGTAATATTGGCGGCAACCTTTAACCCCGCATGCACATTGAAATTCGCAGCCAGGGAAAAACTCTCTCTGGTGAAATCCGCAATGGCCCGGAAGCCACCTGCGCTGGAATAGGAAACGCCCATGCTGAAGTCGCAGCCATAGCTCAAGGTGATGGTTCCGTCCACACCGATATCGGCCGTAATGGTAATACTGCCCAGAAGGCCCACGGGGATATATCCCAACTCAATAGAGGCCGGGGCCGAGAAAGGAATGGTGCTGGAAATTGCTGCCTCACCGTTGAGAATAGCCAGGGCAGATACAGATCGCCCCGCCCCGCCGGAAAGCGCATAGTCCAGGGACAGCTTGGAAAGGGTCACCGATACAGTAACGCCGCTGATGGTTTTGTTCAAAACAATATCCTGGATGGACTTCGTTGCCCGGGCGGCCTGCGCGCGGTCCGTCGTCTCCGACCCATCCGAGAAGATATAAGCAATATCCACGCCATCTGCGGCCTCGAAATCCGCCAGGTCGCTCCGCACGCGGCCCTCTGCGTCGGCACTGCTCAAAATGCTGTCAAGTGCGACCTTTTCCACGGTAAGCACCGATGTATGCCCGTTTTGGCGGATACTGACCGCTTTATAGCCATTCGGGAACCCGTCCCGATAGATTACAAATGTTGTTCCCACCGTCACAGCAGCGGGAAGGTTCACAACTGTGATAGTACCGTCCTCGTTGATTTCCACAGGCGTGGACTCAGGGATTTCCACAACGCCGCTTTCGTACGTAAAGGAATTGTCATGATTAACATCGATCTTATCTCCGGCAATCACTGCTGCGGCATCCTTAAGCATAGCGGCGGCCTCCGTAGAGGTCACGGTTTGCTGGGGCAGGACCTTGCCGTCCTGCAGGGCGAACCAACCGCGGTTTACGGCCACCTGCAGGTCATCCGGATAGCTGACCTCGGCGGATTCGGCGTAGGTATATTCCGCTCCCTGGTCCAACTGGAAGCCCAGGCAGAAATTCAGCGTGTGGGCCGCAAATTCGCGGGTAGCAGGCTGGTCAGGCTCAAATGCCAGACCGGCCTCCAAATCGATAACGCCAAACTCCACCGCAACCAGCAGATCGCGGTAGCCCGTGGACGTCTCCTCCATGTCGCTGTAATAGTTGTCGGGATAGTTATCCTCCTCCACGGTCATGCCAAAGGTCTTGACCAGCTGCTGCACCCATTCGATGCGGCTCACCGGCTTTTCCTCAGCCATAACCTGCGGCACCAACAGCGCTCCTACGCTGCACAGTACCAGTATGAGTGCGATGAGTTTTTGTTTCATGCGATATCTCTCCTTTTTTATGGTGTAGTGCTATGTATTTCGAAATGCTACGTATTATTGCTATTCATATACAAATCATCATTTTCAGAATGTGCAAACGCGGAGAGCAATGTACAGAATTTTATCCGGCCGCCAAGTATAAAGGCGTTTGTCATAAAGCCTACTCTAGTTTATATAATTATACCATTGGAAACTGCCAGTTTCAAGCATATACCAAAATTTTTGCTAAAAAAGGCGGTGGGCACTAATCTTTACTTTATTTACCGTCATTCGCTAAATTTCGCCCAACTCTGAAATGTCTGATGGGTAATACCGAGGCATTTTGCCGCTGCTCTTGCGGATAATTCGCCGCTTTGCCACGCTTTCAAAACCGCCGGATATTCCGGCGGTTTTTCTTTCGGCCTCCGCCCGAACTTCACGCCCCGGGCCTTGGCCGCCGCAATTCCTTCCGCCTGTCGCTTGCGGATCATCTCCCGCTCTGTCTGCGCCACATAGGATAGAATTTGCAGCACCAAGTCGGCGATGAAGGTCCCTGTCAGGTCTTGTCCCTGAGCCCGAGTATCCAGCAGAGGTATGTCCAGAACAACGATGTCCACCCGCTTTTCCTTGGTGATGACTCGCCACTGCTCCAGAATCTCCCCATAGTTGCGGCCCAGCCGGTCAATACTCTGAATGACCAGCAGATCGCCGGGGTGCAGCTTTTTTACGAGACGCTTGTATCGGGGACGGTCAAAGTCTTTTCCGGACTGCTTGTCCATGTAAATGTTCTTTTCCACGATCCCAAACGCCGTCAGCGCAATCATTTGACGATACTCGTTCTGTTCCTTTGACAAGACCCTCGCATAGCCATAGTTCATAATCCGACCTCCAATCCATTGAATGAATAGATTGTAAGCCAGCCGCCAAAATTTCCCGGTTAACCCTTTTGAGATGATTATAACTCAAAAGAGTTAATCTTTTCAAGTGCATTCGGATATGCTTTCTCTATAAAAGGAGAGAGTACTATGAATATTGGAGAAGCTGTTAAAGAGAGAATTATAGAGTTATGTCGGGAGCGGGATATTTCCATCAATAAACTGTGCAACATGAGCGGTGTCACGCAATCGACTGTCAATAATATTGTCAGCGGACGCAACAACAGTGCCACGATTTCAACCATCAAAAAGCTATGCGATGGCTTAGGTATCACGATTCAGAAATTTTTTGCTTCAAATCTTTTTTCTGATTTGGAGCAGGAGATTGAATAAGACGGGCGGCGGCACAGTTGCAGTCGCCGCCTGACGTTATCTCTCCCAATGCTCTTTTTTCTTGGACTGATTCTGCGGAACTAGTCTCTGTTCTTTCTGCCGCTGCATAACCATCTGCCGCGCCTGTCGATCCTCCGCATCCTCTCTGAGCAGGCGAGACGTTTCCTGTTTGGCGCTGAGCAGCATAACAAGAGAAAGTTTCTCCTGCATGGCGTTCTCTAATTGCTTTTCTGCCTTCTTTTCCTGCGCATGGCGGATTGCATTCCGCACTTTGTACAGCTCCACCGGATCAAAATCCGCAGCCGGCGCTTTCAGCTCTGCGTATTCACTCAAAACCTTATCCATCTCGGCAGAGTATTTTTGCTCCTGTGCCTCCAGCTTTTTCAGACCGGCCTCCATGGTGGCAATATCCTTACGGAACGCCTCTGCGCCTGCATCCTCCGCATACTCAAACTTTTGCAAAAGAAGCGTCTTTTCGGAACGCAGTTCCTCTAAATCTTCTGTCAGCTCGGCAATGCGGACAGCCAGCGCCTTGTGGTGTCTCACATGGTATATTGGCAATGCCTTTTTCTCAGCAACCAGCGCTTTGCGCTCCTTGCTCTTTTCCTTGATCTGCTG
>OGIL01000722.1_pt1 | contig 19016 bp, 9 predicted proteins | sample 1571751 | NCBI WGS metagenome assembly OGIL01 (sample SAMEA2581964, study PRJEB24529) | metagenome | biome: Human gut stool | place: China | collected 2011 | reverse complement strand
CCCGCATCCACCAAAGCCTGAATCTTGTCGACTACACTCTGACGGTCTTCGGGATAAGTCACACCGAACCACTTGCTGGTTGTATCGAGCACTTCGCAGGTAGCAGTGCCATTGTTAATCAGCTTATCCACCATCAGCGGGATGAAGAATTCGCTTTTCAGATTCTCCATATTCTTCGGGTCGCTCAGGAAGCTCTTGAAAAACTCTGCACTGTAAGCAAAGTAATCGGGAGTAAAGCCCCAGAAGTTCATGCTGACCGGAGTCGTCTCGGGAGTGGCAGTCCATTCACCGTTATCATCGATGTACTTCACCTCGCCGTCCATACGCTGAATCTTGGTACGCTCTACTACAGAAGTCAACAAGTTGTTTGCATCCGTTCCGCACAAACCACGGGATACGGTACCGCTTTCGCTCAATGTATTACCGATGCGGAAGCCTACCATGGAATATACATTTTTGGAACCTTCGGGAAGGGCTGCAAGAAATTTGCCCATTACCTGGAAGGAATCACGACCGTAGAAATCGTCGCAGTTGATAACAGCAAACGGTTCCTTTATTACATCGGCACCCATCATTACAGCATGGTTGGTTCCCCAAGGTTTGGTACGGCCTTCGGGGCAGGTGAAGCCTTCGGGAAGGTCATCGATGGACTGGAATACCAGTTCGCAGGGGATATGGCCTTCGTATTTGGAAATAATCTTGTCGCGGAAATCCTGCTCAAAATCTTTACGAATTACGAAAACGAGCTTTCCAAAACCGGCATTGATGGCATCGTAAATAGAATAATCCATGATAGTTTCGCCATTCGGGCCTAGTCCGTCCAATTGTTTCAAGCCACCATAACGGCTGCCCATGCCGGCTGCCAATAAGAATAAAGTTGGTTTCATATTTAGTTATTATTTAAAAAGGTTAGTATATCACAGTTGATAACGGCTGCAAATGTACAAAAATTTATGGCTGACAGAAGGGAGTTTTAGTTCATTCTTTACCACTATCCGTTCAAAAAGGTACATTTAGAACGGATAACCGATGGCAAAATGCAACGCCATGCTGTCCTTGAACTTGGGAATATTATAATACCCCGACTTCCCGGTATCATACGGATCATGCAGCCCGATACCCAAGTCCAGACGAAAAACAAGAAAGTCCAAATCGTAACGCAAGCCAAATCCCGTGCCCAAAGCAATCTGTTTCGGGAAATTCTTCAACGTAAATTCACCATTCGGGCGGTTTTCATCTTTACGCATCAGCCATACATTGCCGGCATCCAGAAACACCGCTCCATGCAAGTCGGCAATCATACGGAAGCGATACTCGATATTGGCTTCTATGCGAATATCACCCACGTGGTTGATATAGGTATATTTCCTATCCGTCTCGGGAGGATAGCCGCCCGGACCTATACTGCGTGCAGAAAAGGCGCGCACACTGTTGGCACCGCCGATATAGAACTGTTCCGTATAAGGTGCGGTCGTAGCGTTGCCATACGACCATATCACCCCTCCGGCAATACGCGAGGCTATCATCTGGTTCTTGTCTATCCGGTAATGGTACCTGAATTCCGAGTTCAGCTTCAAGAACTGTGCAAAAGGTACCCCGAAAAGCTTCTTTCCTTCCTCACTGAACGGCTTGCCGAAAATACGGTAGACGGCAGAAGTCAGGTTACCGGCCGACGCAACGGTGGTCTGCCACCAGATGGGGTTACGCTTGCCGCGCACGGAAGCGTTGTCATAAGTATAGGTGTACTCCATGGCAGGAATGAACTGGTCGCGCAAACTAACGTAGAGTGCCGGATTCTCGGCACGCAACGTATCGAAAGCGGCAGTAGGATTGCGCAGTACATTGAATGTCAACCGGAAAGGAGTTATACTGTGCCTGGAAGTCGATTTGGGCTGGAAGTCATAAGTGACATTACCGCCAAAAGCCAACAGCTTATAATACTTGGCACGGTTCATCTGGTCGGCATATAAACGGAAAGTCGTTGTAGCCGGGAAGTCATACTCACGGTCGCCCATCCTAGGAAACACCACGCGCGGAAAGATAAGCGAAGTGGAGATACCCAGTTCATAACTGTTCATCAAGGAAGAACTTGCCTTGCCCGTCTGCCATTCGTACGAACCGTTCAACTTCACATTCCAGCTTTCACCGCCACCGAAGACATTGTTCTTCGTCACCGTAAAAGCGGCACCCGGTCCCGTCTGGTTATTGCTCTTCATGGTGACATTAAAATCCAACTCCGCATCGTAGGGTTTATCGAGCGCGGCAATGACCCTCACATCCAATGTATCAGACACAAACGCCGTATCACGCGGTATATACTGCATCTCCGCATAACGGAAAATACCGACGCTTGCCAGACGCTCCTGAATACGGGTCTGACGGTACAAACTATACAAACTCTGCATAGAACGCTGGCGGGCAATACCTGCGCTGTCCTGTATCTGACGTTTCCGCCGATAACCTTGATAGTTCAACCAACGGTAAAGCATGTTGGGACGTACCGGAGGTTTGTTGTAGTAATGTATGGTCAAGCCTTTGTAATCCATGCTGTCATTGGGTTCCTGCCCCTGCTTTCCAAGAAGATAGACGGATTTACGCCCCACACGGAACTGCTTCTCGGCTACCTTTGGCATACCGGGAACGGGAATCAAGCGCATCTGGACATGCCCATTGGGAACCATCATGGTATCGGCCTGATAGGTTAGGTAGTCGGGACGGAAATAATAACAGCCCACATTACGCAGCAGGGTACTGATACGGGTACGCTCCCCATCCAAATCAGCCACATTGAATTGTTCTCCCGAACTGATAAGGGAACGTCGGCGTCCCAGCTCCATAATGCGAGTGGTACGCTCGCTGAAACCACGATAATATACCGTATCTATAAAGTAGGGGTTACGCATGTTCACCGTATATTGCAACTTTGCCTTCAGCGAGTCCTTCGGGTCGATAAATGTCTTGTAGCTGACGCTTCCGTTGAAATAGCCATAATCGCGCAGCAAGTTAACCGCCGCCTTCTGGCGTATATCGGGATTCACCGTAGACATAAGCACCGGAGTGGCGGCAAATTTATTGAATATCCACTTTCCGAATCCCTTCTCATACTTCTGGAAACCATTGTAAATCCACAGTCCGAAAGGAAAGGGATAGCGGATAGTAGAGCTTCCCAGCAACGAATTGTTCGGTGCCGTAGCAAGGGCGGCTTCCACCTCTTCCATAGCAATCTCACCAACAGACGTTTCACTGCGGTTCAATACAATCATCGGCTTTTGGCCGGTATAGAGTATCTCCCCCTCGGGCAAGTGCTTCGTGGTGGAGCAACCTGCCAGAAATATCAATCCTGCAATATATAATATCAGTCGTTTCATATCACATTCCTACTTTTTCATATCGCTATTTTCAGCCTCCGGTTTTATCTTTTTCTTCCTGAAGATGAAGAGTTCACTCAATCGGTCCATCTTCCGGCGCAGCACAAGGCCGACACCCGTTTCGGTTATCTCACCGTCGAGTATGCTTTCGTAGTTTTTATTATGGAATACACGGACATATCGAGTACCCGACGCATCAAGACGGTATTCCAGCGATATATTGTCAATGAATGATTCCGCATCGTTCGTGGCATTGGCCCCGGTGGACACTTTTCCACCGATGACTATCTGTACGCGGTCGTTGAAGAAACGCTGGGAATAACGAAAACTGAAGTCTTTCTGCGTGTCACCCGTTTCAGCAGAGGTACGGTCTTCCACACCTACACTGATATTGGCCCCTTTTATACCTCCCGCCAAGGAGTTTATCTGGCTCTGAAGCACTGAGTTCAAGGCGGCTCCCATTGACAAACCTCCTCCTTTGGCACCACTGTTCAGGTAAATACCCGTGGCAAGCATGGCAATGGCCTGCTTGCTACGCTCTTCTGCACCCATTGCCTGCAGCTCATTCTCTACTGCGGCATCTTCGGGCGCCGAAATATCGAATATCAAATCGGGAGCGTCAAGCCTGTTCTTGATGGAAATGGAAACATCGAAGTTCACCATGCGCGAACCGTCCCCGTCACCGTCGGCCACAGAAGCACGCATACGTTCCGTAGCCTTTAGGCTTAGCGTAGGATTCATAATATTCCCTCGCCAATCCACATAACTGCCGGGATTGAACTGAAACTCCTTCAAGGGGATGATAGGCAGCGAATATTTCATGACGCCACCCGAAAGGGTATAGCGTCCGGTAAGGCTCATATCCCCTTGGGGAGTATACTGCATATTCAAATCACCGCCACCTTCCAGTTCGATGTATTTGCTGCGGTCGGGACTCAAGTCGGCACGAAGACGGACAGCATCGTCAATATGGACGGACATATACATTTCCAATCCTCCCAACGACATGGCAGGAACTTCATCCGCCTTTACCGACGTCGTATCGGTGAATGAGGTAAAGGTAACCAGCCCACTGAGACGGTCTTCCACCGTTAAAGGGGAATCGGTCAACACGTAGGTTACGTTGGTATTGCCCAGCAGATTCATGTTTCCACGCATCGTGAGCCCGTCAAGCGGTCCCTTCACCGTGGCATGCAAATCAACGAACACCTTTCCATATACCAGACTTTCGCGGGTACGCGGTGCATCCAGCAACGTATAGTTCTCTGCCAGCAGATTGAGGTTGGCAGTAGGACGCTCCATATTCCGGAAATCAACCTTACCGTCAATCGTAAACGGATTCTTGCTGGTGGTATAAATGGCAAACTTATCGAATATCAACTGATTGTCCTTTATCTGTACCGGACGGTTGTCGAACCAGTAACGTGCTCCCGCCTGGCGTGCATAGACAGACACACTGTCCAAAACAATATCACCATGCATTTGAGGCTTGTCCAGCGAACCATAAATATAAAGCCCTCCATCAATATCTCCGGTAAAGGCCACCATTTGGTCAGGGATGAATGCATTGGCCATCTTCAATGGGAAATGCTCGAAACGAGTGGACACTTCCAGAGTATCCTTTCCGTTTTTCTGCGTCAAGATACCGTCGGCGATCATCACTTCTTCGTTATCATGTGTAAAATAGGTATTCAAATAGTGCGTATTCTTGTCGCCCGGCAACCAGGTAGCCCCCAGACCTATATCTCCAACCGGTTGGCGTTCGTAGGTCAGTTTCTCTACATTGGCTTCGGCGGACACCTGCAGGGAAGTGGCAGTCTGTATATAATTTGCTTCGGCGGAGAACAATCCCGTAAGCCGAGGCATATAAGGAAGTACCTCCGTAAGTTCATCCAGGCGCAATCGGCTCAATTCTACGTTTATATTCTGCAAGGAAAGGGTATCATTCTTGTCGGATTGCATACGGAAACACAGACCATCGTCGCTGTCCATATCAATATTGGCATAGACGCGCATATTCTTATGCAGATAAATCCAGTTACTATTGTCCGCAAAGTGGAATTTACGGAAAGCGATAATCGGCTCGGCAGGAATAAGGTTCAGCAGCACACCATCACCGCGACCATGTCCTTCGGTCAACGGACGGGCGTTAATACCGAACAGCACACCAGTCTGCCCTTTTCCATCCACATAATCCACAGTCAGCTCCGCATCTTCATTACGGACTTCCCCCGTCAATGTGCTGCGAAACACAAACTGCGGGTTCTTGGGACCGTTTATGACACCACCTTGCAACTTCATCCGAGCAGTATCCTGCTTCACTGTAAAAAATATCGTATCGAGCTGCAAGGAGTCCATGCGCAATCCGTGAACAGCTGTACGCCCATTGATGCCGACTTGCGGAGTAAATCCGAAGCTCAGTTTGAAATCATTATAGGAAATACCCTTTGCAGCCAGGAAATAGCTGACGGGATTCTGGTTACCGGCTTCCAGATGCATGCCTGCTGAAGGAAGGACTTGGCGCAAAGCGGCATGGTCCAAACGCCGTTCATCAATCTGCTTTGTCAGGATAGAGACAAATTTATCCGACTGTTCCATCAACTTCTTCAACGTGCTGTGGGCGCGGAAACGCAGATTCAAGTCACCGGCGTCAAGCCTCAACTTGAGAGAATCATGACGTGCCTCCGCTCCCATTGTAAAGGCAAACGGGTGTTTCAACGGTCGGGGCACCAAACCCAGCTTATGCAGATTCACCTCTTCCACATTCAAATCCAAAGCGCCATCCAAATAGCTGCGGTCAAGACGCATATCCGCATTTCCCTGCATCTTGAGAAGAACATTATCGCTGGCAAGACGGACGGTAGCAACGGATGACTTGAGTCCGGCATGCGCCTCCACACCGGAAATGTCCCAATGCCCATACTGTAGTTTTTCCAAAGAGGCATTCAAAGCAGCCACAGTCTTTCGTGATGCCACATCCACCCCTTGTCCTTTAGCGGACATCTTTGCCGTAAGAGTATAGATAGAGTCCTTGGGCAGGAAGTGATGCACCTGCAAGTTGTTGATGGCAAGGTCGGCATGGTAGGCTTCCGTAGCAAGATTATAGGCGGCGTCCAAATTCAAGGCGCCTTCCTTCTCCTTCAGTTTCAGGGCGGCAGTGCACTGCGCCCCCTCCATACCGACACGTGCCGCAAGGTGCATACTGTCCGGCACGATGATGGAGCCATCGGGAGCAATGTCAGCTAGTCCGGTCAAGAAGTTCAAGTTCTGCGTATGCATCTCGAAGTCCATGTTTCCATTGCGTTTCACACTGTCGGTCAGGTTCCAGAATTCTCCTCCCCCATTCAACGAAAAGGCTCCGGGCAGCTCAGCCGTAAAACGGGAAATCTGCATCTGCTTCAGGTTTCCTTCCGTACCGGCATGAATCACCAACGGACGGAACGGATAGGCTTCCTTGAAAGTTTCCGGCAGGCCACCGGCAAAAAGCAGTACATCCTGTTTGCCGATACGGGCATTGAAACGGGCTGTCAGACGACCGGTGGTAGGTATATTTATCAGTTCCCAGTAAGTCTGTGCCGTAAGGTTCATCTCACTATGAGGTGTCAGCAACTTCAAAGAAGGGATACGGATAACGGTAGAATCGGCAAACAACCGCCCGGTCAGGGAAGTTACACTCAAACCGGAACGCTCATACATGGAAAATTCCCGGATAACGGCATTCATATCTCTGCCGTAGTACATCACAGAATCAATGCCCATACGAATGTCGCGAAGAGCAATGTGCGAGGGGTCGAAGCCTATCGCACTCCCCGGGCCACCGGTATCATAATTGACAGAAGTTCCAGTCAGCAGGAATTTTCTCCAGCCATAGAACTGGTGTTTCAGGTCGGCAGCAGCGTCCGCAATCTCAGCATCTCCTATATGGGCTTTCAGCCCCATGGAGTCCAATGGCATCTGTAAATCGACCGAGACGTTCTTCAACTTCAGAGTATGGAGTGTGACTTTCCAGTTTAACGCAGTGTCAGTAGTGTCCTTGGGAGTCTCAGTGGTATCTGCAAGCATCACCTGCACATGGGTATCGCTCAATTCTATATTATTGAGGATGGCATCTTCTTTTGTAAGGTCTATGCCATGGCTTTCGAAAAAGAAATGCCCCAGTACTCCTTTGATGCACATACCTTCCATTAAATTGGAGGAGTTGACAGCAACTTGTTTCAAGGTAATGTCATCCACCTCCACTTTCCCTTTGAGTAAAGGCCATGCCTGTACCCGTACGTTCAAACTTCCAAGATTCAGCAAGGTATCGGGATGCTGCACATCAACAGCACTGTCGGCAGGCTGTACCACCAATACACCGCGGACCAACAAATTCAAAGGAAAGCGAAGGTCAATCCGCTCCACGGATATGTCCATACCCGTAGCATCTGATGCAATTGCTGTAGCCTGCTTCCGTATCAAATTCTGTACGGGAGGCACATAGAGCAGTATCATCAATATTATAAACAGTATAATAGGAGTAAGCAACACCCACAGTGCTGTTCTCAACCATTTTCTTCTCATCGGAACGTCAATCTTTCATCGTATTTAAAAGTCCTACAAAGTAAACAATTTCTTTCGACATTTGGTTCCCGATAGAGAAAAATCATGTATTCTTCTCTGTTCCCCCATTACGGAAAAGCTGTTGCCTGAGTAATGACATCCTCTATCAAAACGAGGGCGGCAAGGGCGTGTTCTTTCAACTCTCCGGTAAAAGGCACTCCATGAGAAGTTTCCAACAGTTTCAGCAATGCAACCAGTTCCGCTGCTCCAATTAAAGTAAAGAGGGGAATCATTTTGTGGGAGACAGCAGCCATCTCGTCCACATCCTCATTCTCCACAGCCTTCTGCAAACGCTCCGCATTGAGACGGGTTTCAGCCACAAAACTTTCCAGAATGGACTTTGCAGCCTCGGGGTCATCGACCGAAAAAACGGTGAGCGAAGAGAATTTATACCCCGGGCAAGCCGAAGCTTCCGAAACTTCCGTAACCTCCTTCCCTTTGTCCTCCACATTCAATTCATGCAGCAATTCACTGACGGTAAACGGCTTATGCAGGCATCCGGCAAATCCATGCACCGTAAATTCCTCACGCTGCATGTCACTGCGGGCAGTGACAGCAATCACCGGAACAGACTGTGCCTGCGGTATGTTCGAAGCACGAAGCAGTTTCAGTAAATCAAAACCATTAATAGCAGGCATCTGCACATCAGTAAGCAGAACATCAAAGGTTGCAGTGCGCAAGGCATCCAGCAGTTCATCCAGTTGTAAACAAGAGACAGAATTTATACCACTCTGCTGAAGCATGGCGGCAGTAAGGGTAAGCTGAATACGGTCATCATCGATAAGGAGGACATTCTTCAGTGAAGAATGAGGAACGGGGAATGAAGAATTGCCATTCGGCGTGGCAGCACATCCCGATTCTTCATCCTTCATTCTCCGTCCTTCACTCCTTACGGGATAGATAGGAATATATATGGTGAAAGTGCTTCCCTTGCCTGGCACACTGTCTACATCAATCGTGCCTTCAAGCAACTGTACCAGCATACGGACAATGGAAAGTCCGAGCCCAAACCCCTCTTTACCCTGAGCACCCGGTAAGCGGGTAAACTCCTGGAAGATACGTTCCCGGTCGGCAGGTTCCATACCTTTACCGGTATCAGCAATGGCAACTACCAGTCGACGGTCCTCGTAACGGGCAGTCATGGTAACACTGCCTTGGTCCGTAAACTTCACGGCATTGGACAGCAAATTGTTGATAATCTGGCGCAGACGCAAGGGGTCGCAAATATAGGTACCGCCCAGCTCCGGGGCAATGTCGCAATGAAGCGCCAGTCCTTTGGCAGCCGTAAGTGGTTCAAAACTGACGTGTATCTCTTCAAGCAGGCGGGAAGGATGAAAGGTGACCCGGTTGATTTCGGCCTTGTTCAAATCAAGACGATGGAAGTCGAGCAAATCAACGACCAGCTTCAGCAGATGTTCCGATGAGGTTTTCATATTGTCCAGATAGAACCGCTGACGCTCATCCACCGTCAGACGGGAAAGCAAGTCGGCATAGCCCATAATAGAACCGAGCGGGGCTTTGAAATCATGGGTAATGGCAAGCATCAGTTTTTCACGGACAGCGAGTAAATCCTCGGCACGACGACGGGCCTCTTCCAACTCACGACGGTAACGGTTGCTTCGGGTTATGTCGCGGCCGATGATAATAAGAAAAAAAGCGGAAAGCAACACCGCACCTACGGCAATGCCACTGATAATCTTGGCCGAACGGCGTCGGACCGCTTGTTGATACTCGGCTTCCGTCCGTGCACGCAGCAGAGTTTCCGTCTCGTAATCTTTCAGCAAGCTGTCAATACGAGCGGTCAGCATATGGTCCAAGCGTTGCAGATAGCGTTTACGTCGCTGTATAACAGTGTTTACAGCTTTTTTCTGCTGGGCCACGGCACGCAGTTTCTCATGCAAAGAATCGGCCGGATTATAGGGTTCAATCACCGTATCCGTTGCAAATTCAAGGGAGGTCTTTACCTGGATAGCCGTATCTTTCTTTGGGGGGACAAACACTTCACCCAAACGACGGAAAAACCCCTTCTTCCGAGGGCGTGTCACGACGGTATCCCGATGTGTAATGATACGGTGCTGCACACGCTGCTGGGTCACTACCGAGTCCTGCTGGGCAATTATCTGCTCAATGTCACTGGTGGATACCATGCTGTCATTCGCCTCACTCAGCGTGCGCAGCATTTTTATCGTATTGGTATCCTTCTCGCGTATCAAAGCAAGCACGCTGTCTGTCCATTGTACATCGCGGTCATCAGTAAGAATAAGGTTCTCCATTTCCCGGTGTACGAAAAACAAGGAAAAAAACAATACCGCCAGCAACAAAGTGTAGCCTACGGCAATCTTTACTTTGGAGACATTATTCATACTATCAAATCCTTTCCCTGGTCTGTTTACGGAACCTCAACCACAGCATCACTCCCGCACTGGTCAGTCCGAACGGGAAAGCCATCCAGACTCCCGTCAGCCCCCAACCGAAAACGAAACCGCAAAGGTACCCTACGGGCAAAGATATAATAAAATAGGATATAAATGCAATAATCATCATCGGTTTCACATCCGAGATGCCGCGCAGGGCATTGGCAAAGTTAATCTGCAACCCATCGCCGAACTGGTAAACCAAGAACGGGAAGAAGAGAGCGGCAACCATGCCGGACACTTCCGCATTGTCCGTAAACCATCCCCCTACCTGACCGCGAAGCGCAAAGACGATACCCAGCAACACCACCTCCATACACAGGATGATGTGAAGGCCGGCATACGCCGAGCGGCGCACATTCTGCCCGTCTCCCTGCCCCTTGAAGTTGCTGACACGCACGGCAACCGCAGCGCCCATGCCATAATACATCATGAAGGTGAACTGAGAGATAGTAAGCATTATCTGATGCGATGCTAGGGCAAGTGTCCCCAGCCAGCCCACCATGACGACGCTCAGACTGAAGGAAGCGGTCTCCATACCCATCTGCATACCCACGGGCCAGCCCAGTGCATTGAGCTTCCTGAACATCGGCATCGACCACCCCAGCCGCATGAAGCCGAGCCTGTAACGGATAAACCGGCGGCCGCGAAGCACAATCGCCGCAAAGACCACCACCATCACAATGCGGGAGAACAAGGTGCTGATACCCGCACCAAGCAGTCCCATCTCCGGAAAGCCCAGCTTTCCATTGATAAGTATATAGTTTCCTACGATGTTAAGCGCATTCCCTCCGAGCAGAATCCACATGGCCGTCTTGGTATCGGTGATGCCGTCCGTAAACTGTTTGAAACCGTTGAACAGCATGACAAAGACCAGTGAAGCAAGCAACACCAGATAGTAAGGCTTGATTAGAGGCAGCAATTCTCCGGGCTGTCCCAGCCGCTCCACATTGAAATAGAGAACAGCCATGACAAGAGTCAGCAACAAAGCCACCAGCACATTGGCAACCAGGCTACACCGCAACGCCTGCCCTGCCTCGGCAAAGCGGCGGTTACCGTAGAAGCCCCCTACAACCGGTGTCAGCCCGTAGCTGAAGCCCGTACTGAAAATAATGCAAAGAGTAAACAGATTGTTTACGAAAGAAGCGGCACCCAGTTCCTCCGTGCTGTGATGCCCAATCATCAGCGTATCGGCAAAACCAAGCACAATGACTCCCAACTGCCCCACCACAATGGGTAGCCCCAGGAGAAGCAATGCTTTATAGTGCTGCTTATACGTATCAAATAATTTTTTCATACTAAAGGTTTTCTTTTTGGTAATAAAGCACAATCCCGTTTTCATCGCGGAAGGTCTGTTGGGCGACCCTATGAAGCTGTTCTGCCGTCACAGAGCGGTAATTGTCCACTTCACGGTCTATGTCTTCTGCCTGTCCGGTCAGTTCAAACCAGGCAAGATTCGTGGCAACATTCAGATAATTGATGTTGCCGAATATCTGTGTAGACTCAAACTTGTTCTTTACTTTCTCCAATTCTTGTTCTCCAACAAACCCGGATTTCAACTCTTCCAACTCTTTCCGGACAGCAGCCTCGGCTTGTTCCAAAGATACGCCTGCAGATGGTTTTCCACTGATATGCAGCAGTCCGGCATCCCGTGTACCAGAGATATAGGCATCGAGACTGGAAAAGAGCTTTTGCTCCTGCACCAGCCTGCGGGTCAAGCGACTGGAACGTCCATTGCTCAGAATATCCGACAGAATATCGAAGGCATAATAATCGGCATCCTCACGGCTGCACATGTGATAAGCCATGAACAAAGCATCCAGAGGAACATTCCGTTCCACCGTCTGCCGGCGTTCCGCCGTCTGCACAACTTCTTGCGGTAATTGCCTTACGGGCACATTCCTACGGGGAATGGGAGCAAACCATTTTTCTGTCAGCCTAACCGTTTCTTCCCACGAAATATTTCCGGTAACGGCCAGCACTGCATTATTAGGTGCATAAAAACGAAAAAAGAATTCCTTTACCTCGTCCAGCGTGGCATTGGCAATGTGAGAGAGGTCTTTCCCGATAGTAGGCCAGCGATAAGGATGCGTTTGATAAGCCAAAGGACGAAGCAGATGTCCCACATCACCATACGGCTGGTTCAAGCAACGTTGTTTAAATTCCTCCATCACTACCGCACGCTGCACTTCAAGACTTTGCTCACTGAATGCCAGTTCCAGCATGCGGTCGGACTCCAGCCAGAAGCCGATTTCCACATTCGATTTTGGAACCGTCAGGTAGTAATTGGTTATATCATTATTGGTCCATGCATTATTCTCCCCGCCTGCCAATTGCAAAGGAGCGTCATAATCAGGAATATGCACCGAACCTCCGAACATCAGGTGCTCGAACAGATGGGCAAAGCCCGTATGCTCGGGATGTTCGTCACGGGCACCCACGTCATAAACAATATTCAAGGCAACCATCTGCGTGCTGGTGTCCTCATTGTGCACCAACCGCAGACCGTTGTCAAATATCTTTTTGTTTATCTTCATAAAATGGAATGACAGAATCTATCATCAATCTATCACTGTCACTTTTTTAATAACCACATCCTCTTCGGGACGGTCGTTACGGTCAGTCTTGACCTTCTGTATTTTATCAACAATATCCATACCTTCCAGCACTTCACCGAACACGGTATATGCACCGTCCAAATGTGGAGTACCGCCCACGGTAGTATAAGCCTTCACCTGCTCGGGGGTAAACTTGAACTCCGGTTCCTTGGCAACCTGAGCCTCTGCCTGCGCAATCAAGGAATCTTGCAAATCCATCAGACCGTCCTGGTCATTATTCTTGCGCATCTTGTAGATTTCCTTCATGTGTTTCTGCGCCAACGCGTTGAAAGCATTGTTCAAGCGCATCTGATTCATCTGCTGTTCCATCCCCAGCAAGGTAGAGTCATTATACACTTTTCCGGTCACAATGTAGAACTGGCAGCCGGATGATGCCTTGTCAGGGTTCACCTCATCACCCTGGCGTGCAGCCGACAAAGCACCTTTTTTGTGAAAATACTTCGGATAAACAAATTCGGCAGGAACGGTATAACCCACGTCGCCTGCCCCCAGCATCTTGCCTTTCGGAGCCTTCTTCGATTCCGGGTCACCTGCTTGTATCATAAAGTCCTTGATGACACGGTGGAACAGCGTACCTTCATACGTGCCGTCTTCCACCAGCTTGATAAAGTTATCACGATGTTTCGGGGTTTCATTATACAGTTTCACGGTGATGTCACCCGCACTTGTTTCAATCTTCAGCTTCGTTTCTTTTTCCATATCTTCCTCTTTCTTTTGTCCCGGCTTGCAAGCAGTCAGACTGCAAACCAGTATAGTTAATAATACAATAAGATTTCTTTTCATTTTGTTTTTTATTTAATTTAAGTTTGCAAATATACTAAAATCAGACAAAAGCACTTACCTTTGCCTACATAAAAGAGATAAAAGGCTAAAGCAATGACATCCATATTAATTGTAGAAGATGATATTACTTACGGCATGATGCTAAAAACATGGCTCGGCAAAAAAGGTTTCCAAGTAACCTCTGCCAGCAACATTGCCCGTGCTCAAAAACATATTGAGTCGGAAACCGTAGACTTGATATTGTCTGACCTGCGCCTGCCCGACAAGGATGGCATTGACTTATTGAAATGGCTGGGCGAACACGGCCTGCAAATACCGCTTATCATCATGACAGGATACGCTGACATACAGTCGGCCGTCCAAACCATGAAACTGGGAGCCTGCGATTACATTGCCAAGCCTGTGAACCCGGACGAATTACTGAAAAAAATAGGCGAAGCCTTGAATGCATCATCCTCCGCTTTGAAACAGATGATGCATTCGTCCCGAACAGATGATGCGTTTACCCCAAACAGACCATCCGTTTCACCCAAACAGACGATGCATTCCGACAAGATGAAAAATCAGCCTCTGAAGGGTGCAGAAGGCTCATTGTCCTCCTCCGACTTCCTTGAGGGAGAGAGCGACGCAGCCAAACAACTCTACAATTATGTGAAACTGGTTTCACCTACCAATATGTCTGTACTCATCAATGGTGCCAGCGGAACGGGCAAAGAATACGTAGCTCACCGCATCCACCAGCTCAGCAAGCGTGCCGACCAGCCGTTTGTAGCCATCGATTGCGGTTCTATTCCCAAAGAATTGGCCGCTTCGGAGTTCTTCGGGCACATAAAGGGCGCCTTTACCGGCGCACTGACCGACAAAACGGGCGCTTTCGTCGAAGCCAACGGCGGTACCATCTTCCTGGATGAGATAGGCAATCTGAGCTATGAAGTGCAAATACAGTTGCTGCGTGCTTTGCAAGAGCGCAAGATACGTCCGGTAGGTTCAAACAAAGAGATAAGCGTGGACATACGTCTGGTATCCGCCACCAACGAAAATTTGGAGCAAGCCATCGAAAAAGGGGCGTTCCGTGAAGATTTATATCACCGTATCAATGAATTCACCCTACGCATGCCGCAACTCAAAGACCGCCGTGAAGACATCCTGCTCTTTGCCAATTTCTTTCTGGACCAGGCCAACCGCGAAATGGACAAGCAACTGACCGGCTTTGATGACAAGGCATCCCGCGCCCTATTGGAATATCCCTGGCCCGGCAATCTACGCCAAATGAAGAATATGGTACGCCGTGCAACCTTGCTGGCACAAGGCAAATTCATTACTATCAACGAACTGAATGAACTGAAAGAACCCGCACCGGCCATCATCGGTATCCCTCTCCGCAATGAGGAGGCAGAGAAGCATCAAATCATCGAAGCCTTGCGGCAGACGGGAAACAACAAGAGCCGCGCTGCACAACTGTTGGGCATTGACCGCAAAACGCTGTACAACAAGTTGAAGCTTTATAACATATCCGACTAAAGGGTGTGGAATTATTCCACACTCTCCTCCACACATTCCACACTTTTCCACACTATGCCACACTTTGCACAGAAACATATATCACTAACTATCAGAACATTATCCAACACACACTCTTTCTGGCACACCATTTGACCTATATTAGACGTAAGCAACAAGCGCTACAACAAGCAAGCACTTAGACTTAACAATAAGATATACCAACCTAAAAGCAAATGAATTATGAAAAAATTAGTATTAGTAGCAGCCCTGTTTATGTTTGTTTGTGGTGGAACGTTCTTGGCTCAAGCTAAGGCTCCGGTAGAACAGCCGAGTAAGACAACAACCTTGTCTAACGACACTGTGGTAACGGATACTTTGCAGAAAGCCGAGAACGTCCAAGACACAGCAAAAGTGGCCCAATAACAGTAAGCACACTACAACAAAAAAGCCGTTTCCTCCTTGTCTATTCTGGGAAACGGCTTTTTTTAATTATCAATTGTTAATTAAAACATCACCAATGTCTTTCTGGATAAAGGTCATTCCACCATGCCGGACTATCCTGCAGCCAACGGGCAAACCAAGCCATGATTGAATTGTGCCACAATTCACGTTTTGCATAATCAAGTACAAAATGGTTTTCACCATCTACGGTAATAAATTCCACCGGCTTACCCAATATCTTCAGCGCATTATACAATTGGATACTTTCACCGATAGGCACGTTTGTATCTACCGTGCCATGCAGCAACAACAGAGGGGTATTAATCTTGTCCGCATTGAACAATGCTCCATGCTTCGTAAACAAATCGGGATTATTCCAAGGATAGCTATCGGCTGCCGCAACAGAGTTATAGGAATATCCCCAATAACCCTCGCCCCAATAGCTCGTTACATTGCTGATGCCAGCATGCGAGGCAGCGGCAGCAAACATATCCGTCTTAGTCTGCAGATACATCGTCATGAATCCTCCATAAGAGGCACCCAGGCATCCGATACGTTTATCGTTGACAAACGGATGGGCTGCACAGAATTTCTTCGTACCTTCAATGATCTCATCGGCCGTACGCTCACCCCATGCATTGACATGGCGTGCAGAGAACTCCTGGCCGTACCCGATGGCACCACTGGGCTGGATAACATAAACCACATAGTCACGTGACGCAAACAACTGTGCACAGTACGGGGAAGTTATACCGCGAGTCGTAGGAGTCGTTCCTCCATAATAGTACACGATAAGCGGATACTTCTTGCTCGGGTCGAAAGACGGCGGAAGGCAAATCATTCCCTTTATCTCCGTACCGTCCGAAGCTGTAAAGTTCCACTCTTCCATCTGTCCCAGCTCAATCTTATCGAGGATGGGCTTCATGGGATTGGCAAGCAGGGTAGAAACTTTTTTCTTCGTGTCGTACGTATAAGCTACGCCCGTGCTGGTGTTTCCTCCGCCCACATAGGCAGCCACAACCGGATTGTCATTGGCCAGCGTGAAGGAAGTAATCACATCTTCTTCAAGCGGAAGCATTTCAAAGCCGCCCGTCTTCGGAACATAACGGTAGATATGCCTGCAATCCCCATCAGTCGTATCGAAATAGATACATCCGTCCACACGGTTCCACTGCACGAGAGACACCGTAGGATTGAAATCGCGCGTGATAGCCTGCACTTTCTTTGTAGCCAAATCCATAATGAATGCTTGGGTATCAAAGTCATTGGCTATGGGATGTTCACCGCAATTCTTGCCAATGCCTCCGAAAGCAGACGGACTGCCCGTCACCAGAAGCTGCTTCCCGTCCGGAGAGTAAGAAGCACTTCCCAGATAAGCATCCCAGGCGACCAGCGTATCTGCCTGCAAGGTGGTCAAATCAATCTCGAAAAGAGAAGAGAGGGAGAAAGGGCATCGAGTGATGTCCGGCTTGGAAGTGCTGCACAACAGTTTCTTGCCATCCGGGGAAATATCATTCAGATAGACGTTGTGACTACCGTAGGTCAGGCGCTCGGAAAGTCCCGTCGCCACATCGTATTTCATGAGATAATAGCGGTCACGAGAATTGGGGATACGGTCGTCCGGATGCAAGAGACGTTTCAACGGGCCACTCACCTTTTCGCCCTCGTCCGTGAGCATATAGATAAGATAGTCTTCTGTAGGAGACCAGCTGAAATATCCTTCGGGAACATTCTTCAGCAGCACTTCCTCACGCATCGTGGCGGGATCGAACACAACCAGGTCATTCTGCTCCTCGCCCATAACCGTATAATAGAGCTTGTTGCTGTTGGGCATCCAGTTCATCTTTTCATTGGCATTGGGCAATATCACCCGGCCGGTCTTTACCTCGGTCAGCTCACAACGGGTCCTGGAACGCTTCACGTCGTAATTGTCCGAATAGCGGGTCAGCAGATACTTGCCGTTGGGCGAAAGAGAAACCCTGCTCGCTCGGGAGCCGAAATTGGTGTTGAACAAAGAGAAACGTCTCTTCATGTCCGGTGCCATCCGGCAGGCTACATCGGCAAAGTCCTTTTCCTTTTCAAATTCGCATTTCAGCATCGGCTGCATCTTGTCGTCCGCGCTTGAAAGCAACTTGATGACAATCTCATAATCCGCTTCGGGGTCCATACGCAGACTGACAGCCGTAGGACGGACCTGCGACAAGCTGTCCTCCGCTGTCTCCTTGACTTGCTTGGATTCACCGTTTACAAACACCTCAAAACGGGCAGGAGAATATACATTCAGCTTGCCCTTCATGAAACGCTCCGCACGCAGATTGGTAGCAAACAGATAGAACAGATTGTCCTTGTCCGCCTTTGCCACAGTTACATATCCAGCCGTATCAGCAACCATACGTTCGTACCGACCTCCGTCGAAGTCGAGACTGACCTTCGTCTTCAGAAGATTGCCGGTAGTAAACTTGTCTCCCTTGAAGTTGATACTATCGCCCTGGAGGGGAGTGCGCACCGTAACGGCCGGACGCACGTTATACTCAGCAACTCTTTCCTGAGCTTGGGCAGCCAATCCCGCAAGGAGCAGCAAACCCGACAAAACTGTGATTTTCTTCATTACTGTAAGATTAAATCGTTTCAAAACCATTCCATAAATTTCCGGGAGGAACGGGCGCCTCCACTTCTATCAGTTCTTTGGACACCGGATGCACAAAACGGATATACCGCGCATGCAGACAGATGCTGCCGTCGGGATTGGAGCGGGGCGAACCATACTTCAAATCTCCCTTGATGGGACAGCCCATCTTTGCCAACTGACAACGTATCTGGTGATGGCGTCCGGTTTTCAAATCTATTTCCAACAGATAATAGTTCTGCGACCGCCCGATGAGCCGGTAATGCAAAATCGCTTTCTTGCTGCCCGGCACCTCCTTGTCGTATGCATAACTCTTGTTCTGTTTCTCATTTCGCACCAGATAGTTCACCAATTCCCCCTCTTCCTCGCGGGGCAAGTTCTTCACTACTGCCCAGTAAGTCTTCTTCACCTCGCTATTCTTGAACATCTCGTTCAGACGCGACAGTGCCTTACTGGTCTTGGCAAAAACAACAAGACCGCTCACGGGGCGGTCCAGCCGGTGAGCGACACCGATAAAGACATTTCCAGGCTTGCTGTACTTCTCTTTCAGGTACTGCTTTACAGTTTCCGAAAGCGGTGTATCACCCGTTTTGTCTCCCTGAACTATCTCGGAAGCGGTCTTGTTGACTATAATGATATGATTGTCTTCGTATACGACAGTCAT
>OGIL01000698.1_pt1 | contig 19505 bp, 15 predicted proteins | sample 1571751 | NCBI WGS metagenome assembly OGIL01 (sample SAMEA2581964, study PRJEB24529) | metagenome | biome: Human gut stool | place: China | collected 2011 | reverse complement strand
CGATGATGACCGCATCGTAGTCACCTGTGGCAATGCGCCCGCAGAACTTCTTGCGATTGCCCGTTTCAAAATCCTGTTTGGTCGTAACAAGAATATTGGCGCTCGGATAGAGCCGCAGATATTCGGAAGCCCACTGACCGACAAGGTGATTGGGGACAACAAACATTGATTTCTGGCAAAGTCCGAGCCGCTTGCTTTCCTGTGCGGCGGCTACCATTTCAAAGGTCTTGCCTGCGCCTACCTTGTGGGCAAGGAGCGTATTGCCGCCGTAAAGAATATGGGCGATAGCGTTTACTTGGTGCGGTCTTAATGTGATTTCTGGGCTTATACCGCCGAAAGTGATATGACTGCCGTCATACTCACGGGGACGGATACAGTTAAAAGTGTCATTGTAATAGCGAACAAGACGGTTTCGCCGTTCTGGGTCGTTCCATATCCAATCCGCAAACACCTGCTTGATGGCTTCCTGCTTTGACTGTGCTGCCGTCGTTTCCTTGGCATTGAACACCGCTTTTTTGTTGCCGTGTTCATCATACACATAGTCAAAAATACGGACATCACGCAGGTTCAGAGTATCCTCAATAATGCGGTAGGCAGAAGCCCTCTTTGTACCGTAGGTGCTGTTTGCCTTGACATTATCGAAGTCGGAGCTTTTGTTCTCAATAAACCAATCGCCGTTAAACTCGGTGTAGCGCACCTTGATTTTTCCTCTGGCGTACTGCGACGGAGTAAGCAGCTCCATAACAAACTGCTGAATATCCTCCTGCGGTATCCAAGTCGTTCCCAGACGGACGGAGATTTCGGCAGCGGACAGGTCTTTCGGAATGACCTGTTTTAAGGCTTCCACATTGACCGCAAGCTCTGGGTCGTCCTTTGCCGCCGCCTGTGCAATAATGAGCTTCGTGCGGACATTGCCCGACAGATACTCGTCTGCGGCTGCATAGGAAACAGGCTCGGAGTTCGGCACTTTGAAGATAACGCCGTGCAAATCCTTGACAAGCTCGGCTTGCGTTTTGCCCGTAAGCTGTTCCATATAGGGCAAATCAACACGGGCTTTCTCTCCGATGGATAGGGCGAGGGCTTCGCTCGATGTTTCAACCGAGGTTACTTCACGGTGCGGCTTGATAGTCCGTTTCGTAAACATATCCGCTTTCCGCTTGAAATTGCCCTCATCATCAAGCACTTCCAGAGAACACAAAAGGAAATAGCTCTCGTCCGACGCAAAAGCAAGATAATTCCCTCGGCTGTTGATAAGACCGTATTTTTCGGTATAACTGTCGTACAGGCGGTTTAGGTTTTCCTGCTCGGTGCGTATCATTTCCTCTGGATAGTCCTCGGTCTGATACTCAATAAGCCTGCGTACACAATCCCGTATTTCTATAAGTCCCTTGATACGGTTTTCCGCCGTCATTGATACGGTGGCAGGGGTCATACGGTCATTCTCTCGGAAATAAACCTTGCCGTCTACCAGAGCGAATGAGAAGTTGCGTACATTCGGGTCGGCAGGAATTGATGTGTCCTGTTCGTCGGAGATTTGGTCTATCTCATTATCAAGCTCTGTGATTTCACCGTTTATCCTTTGAACGGCATCGTGAAGCAGCTCGGACAGAGATTTATCCTCATAGGCTTTGCAGACAGGCTCTGATTTCCCGAAGCGTGTACTTTCAAGCCGCATTTGTCCAAGCACCATTTCTGGATGCTGAACAAAATAGCTGTTCATCGTAACGCCGTTCTCGTCTGTGTCCAGATACACCCAATCTGGCTCAACATCAATTACACGGTCACGCTTTTGCAGAATGAGAATATCGCTTGTGACCTCTGTGCCTGCGTTGGCACGGAAAGTGTTGTCTGGCAGACGGATTGCACCTAACAGCTCGGCTCTCTGGGCAATATACTTTCTTACCTCTGGGCTTGCTTTGTCCATTGTTCCCTTAGAGGTAATGAACATCACAACGCCGCCGGCACGGACTTTATCAAGCGCCTTTGCAAAAAAGTAATCGTGTATGAGGAACTTCTGGGCGTTATATCGGCTGTCATTCACACGGATTTCTCCAAAAGGCACATTGCCGATAACCACATCAAAATGGTCGTCTGGAAGCTTTGTTTGCTCAAAGCCCTCTATGGCAATATTGGCTTTTTGGTAGAGCTGCTTTGCGATTTTACCTGTCAATGGGTCTAACTCTATGCCGTGGAGCTTTGAGCCTGCCATACTTTCGGGCAACAAACCGAAGAAATTACCCGTACCGCAGGAAGGCTCCAAGATGTTGCCCTGTGAGAAACCCAAACGGTCGAGCGCTTCATACATTGCCTTGATAACAACGGGCGGCGTATAAAAGGCGGTCAGCGTTGACTCCATAGCGGCGTTGTATTCTTTTGGGGATAGGGTCGCATACAGCTCCTTAAACTCATCAGCCCAAGCCGCATTGTGTTCGTCAAACGCCATAGACAAACCGCCCCAACCGACATACCGAGATAGGATTTCCTGTTCTTCGGGTGTGGCAAGACGGTTTTCGATTTCAAGCTCGTGCAGAAGATTGATTGCCGCCATATTACTGCGGAACTTTTCTTTTGCTCCGCCTACGCCGAGCGTGTCATCGGTAATGCGGAAATTGTGACGGTCAGCAAATAAAACGGCTGGAGCTTCCGTCTTTTCTTCGGGTGGTAATTCGGCTTCTGCCTGTTCCAAAAGGCTTCGGATATAGCCGATTTTCTCCACTCGGTTAATCGGAAAGCCTGTGCTGTTCTGAGAAGTGATGTCACGCAGGGACACATCGCCGCTTATCCTGCCGACGCTCTCCACAACATATTTGCGGTTGTCTATCGTGATTTCTTTGCCGATAAGGTCGGCGTTGTCCTGTGTGGGAACGGGATCTAAACCTTGTTTAGCCCGTTCCACATACAGCCATTCCTCGGCTTCCTTGTCGGCAACCGCTTTCTTGACTGCTGCCAAGCCCTCATTTGCCGCTTCTTCTGTGGGATAGGTCAGAATTTTACCGTAATCATCGGCGTAATATTTCTCTCGGACATTATCCCAGATAGCATAAACATCTTCGGGGTCGGGAAACGCATCCGAGGTCATCAAAATCTCAAAGCGTTCCTCTTGCGGCTCGGATTCATATTCCGAAGCAACCCTTTCCGCATAGGCAATCATCTCATCTGCCGCAGACGGTTGTTCGGGTTCTTCGGCTTTTCTGTACCAGTCGCTTTCGGTAGCCATAATCTCGGCAAGGAGCTTTTCGTCATCTGGCGTCAACTCGGTATTCTGCTCCAAGAATGGGATAAATACATCACGCCCCAAGCGCAGACTTTCCATCCGTTCTCGGTAATAATCCTCGCCCTGTCGCTTCCATTCGGGGATAAATGGGCATTGCGGCGACAGGCAGTAATCATAATAATTCTTGATATAGGCGATAAGGTTGCCCTCGCCGTCGCCAATATCAAAGCGCCCCTCATAGTGAAAGTCCTCGCCGCCGACGGTAGCGGTAATCTCAAAATCTGTCTTGTGATACCAACCGATTTCCTTGCTTTCACGCTCTCGGTGCTGCTTTTCGTCCAGAATACCGAGCAGCTTGTTTCCAAGGGCAAAGCTCAAATCCGTATAACGGTCATTAAGCTGCCTGTCGTAAAAAGCAGGGTGTTCGGAAAAGCCGATAGAAAACTGTATTCTGTCTGGTTTTTTCTCGGACGGTGTTTCTGCCTGCTGCTTCTCGGTCACGACAACTTTCAGATGGTCATTTGCAGGATTTTCCTTGAGCTTTTCCTCAAAATCCTCTCGGCTGTATTCCTTGCCGAATAACGGAAACTCTGCATTTCGGAGCGACACGGCGTTTTCATCAAAATCTGCGATTTCGTACTTATCTGCGCCGATATACACCACATCGCCCTCGTTGTAGAGATAGCAAAGCGGATGCAACTCCCGCAATTCTTCGGAAAATTTCCACGCATTGCTGCGGCTGAAAACCGATGTCGTTTTCCATTGTATCTGGGCAAGAAAATCAAGTAACTGTTGAACGGTAGCGGGGTCGGACAAGTGCTGTTCCATTTGCTCAGCCGTAACATCGGCAAGGTCGGAACGCTCTACATTGAATAACAGGTCTTTTTCGTACCCGTCCAAGTCACAGATAAAGTCCGACAGTCGCATAGCAAGGGTATCCCGTTTGTCGGTAGGCGGCAGGTCACGATGAGCGTCGATAAAACGCTGCCTTGCCATTTTTCTCTGGGCGTCAACCTCATATTGGGGAGCTGACACGCTCTCCAGATAATCGGCATAATGGTCTTTTTCTTTCGGATTGAGATAGCGGTTTGCCTTTATCAGCTCACGCAGCCGCTTTTCAACCTTAGACCAACTGAGCCGCAAGTCTGGGTTTGTATATGACCCGTGCTTTCCAATGCCAATGCCTTTGCCGTCGTGCCATTCGCCGCCTTTTGTTCCATCGGGGTAAAGGTGCGTTCCGCCGCCTATGCCGTATTCCTTTTTGAGAAAAGCGATATTACTTTTGCTGTCATCATATTTCTGAAACTGACGGTAGATACGGTATTTCCCGTCTTGAAAACCGCTTCCTCTTGTCAGAACAGAGTCAATATCTTCCTGTGAAACGGCAAAAGCAGAGGATTTTTCGTCCTCTGCTTCGGCTATCATTTCGATTTGTTCCTCTACGGTAGGAAGATTGACCTTGACCTCATCTGCGTTGGCAACGCTTACTTGTAAATCAGCTCGGTCATAATCACTTCCTCCGCTTGACTGCGGATGTTGTTCATTCTCTGTACCCACTGCATCGGGGCTTTCTCTTTCAGCTCCTCCGTCACGCCCTGTTCGGCTGAAAGCTGCTTCGTCAGAAGCTCCAACCTGTGGAGAGCCGTCTGTTCGGTCTGATACAGATACTCGTTCAGTTTGCCCGATGTCAGCAGATTGAGATAGGTCACTCGCTTGTGCTGTTCCAGATAGCTCCTGTGCATCTGTGCGTATCTGCCAAGCGGAATTTCTTGCTCGGTCGGTAATGTCAGGTCGGGAATAAGATAATCGCCCTGTCTGCTGTAAGTGATTGCGTTCATTATTTTCGCTCCTTTCGGGTTGTATTCTGCCTTTATTATATTGGCTTTTGCTTTCTGGTACAAAGGTGCGATTTGTGCCTTTCTCCGCAATTTGCAGATTTTGTATCGCAAGAGAAATTTCCTTGAGAGCCATTTCGGAAATATCGCTTGTGGCAATGCCGAGGGCGTTGATGGTCGCAGGTGTATTGAAATTGATAATGCCCTCAAAATCCTCTCGGTCAAAATGCTCGCTTGTATCCAGACCGCAGCGGCTCATCAGCATAAATGCAACGCTGTTTGTTACCAAACGCCTGTAACAGACCTCCACATTAAAGTCGTCCAATTCCTCCAAGAAGCTGTCCCTTGTGAAGCCTTTGAGCTGAGAGAAATAGTCTTGCAGATTATCCTCAACGGCGTTCTTTGCCGTTTCCGTTAGGGCAGAAGCAAGGTCGGTGCTTTCCGTATTGCCAAACCTGTCGGAGAGCCTTTCGATAACAGCCTGCTCGTATCGTCCGTTCATCTGCCATATCGGGACGGGGCGGCTGCCGTAATATCCGTCGTGCGTGTCCGAAACATCAAAATAATATTTAAGGGTATTCCTGCGACCCTTCGGGTCGAAAACGGCAATGCCCTTACTGTCTTTGTTTACCCAACGCTTAAACCGCTTGTTCCAAGTGTCAAGCTCTGCAACAGCGATAGCGTCGGGGCGTTGTGCATAGATTAAAAGCTGTTCATCAAAGCGGCATTTATAGTTGCGGCAAGCAGCAGCTAAAAAGCTCTGCCACGCCTGCGGATTTTTTGCAACCGCAATACCTGTGCGCCGATACAGCTCCGTAATTAGCTGATACTTCGCAGCCATTGAATTTGCACCTCCTTATTCTGTTTTTGTTATTCGGTCTGTCTTATTCATCGGCAGCACCGCCGAGAAAGGAAATGACCTTGTTCGCTTTAATGCTCTTTTGCAGGTCGTTGATAAGGGCAATGTCCGCAACCGTGATACCCTGCATAGAGAGAATATCATCCATAGTCATAGCGGAAATTGCTTTTTCATCGGTAAAGCCTGCTTCCAAAACCTTGTTCAAGACTTTGACGGCTTTCTGATTAACAGCCATATTGCAATCCTCCTTTATCGTTCTAAAACCTCGCGTTTAGCTGCTTTTTCCTGCGCCTTGATTTTAGCAAGTGCTTCCTTTGCCCAATCGGGCATACATTCGGGCTTGATTTCGCCAAGCACATCGTACCTTTCCCATCTGGCTTGTTCGCCTGTGGCAAGGCAAGTGCCGAACACTGCCCGACCTCTGCCGCCGATAGCTCCGTTTCCTCCGTCAGCCAACACAAGCTGATAGGCGGGGTGCTGATATTCATAGCGTTTCGGCTCGGAATTGATAACGACGACCTTGCCCACAATGTTACGCATACCGTCATCGTGGATACAATGCTCCTTTGTAAACACGGTCTTGTCAAAGGAGAATTTGGCAAGCTCCGCTTTGGTGCGGTCAATCTGCGACTGTACTCGGTCAACAAAAATCTGCATTGCTTCCAGATAATCGTCCGAAGCGATACCCTCTGTCGGCCACGCCGCTGACAGAGGGTTGTGGTAATCGCAGCAGCACACCATAAAGGGATACGGGTCTTTTTTGTTTACGCCGAACACGACCTCTTTATCTCCGATATAGATGCTCTGGATAATCTCGTAATCACCGAGTTTTCTCTTTTCCTCACTCATTCGGCTACTCCTTTCGTTCTTTTTTCTCTTTCTGCTCATCTAAAATCTTTCGGATACAGACATCGCAGAAAATAACAGACCCGTCCTTATATCGGGGGTAAGGACAGGTCTTGCAGTCATATACCTTTTTATCGCTCACGGTCATCACGGCTTTTCTGGCTTTTATCGGGCTGATTGTAGGGCATACGGCACTCCCGCCGATAGCGTTCATTTAGCTTCTTTCTTGCTTCGGACAACTGATTGCAGTAATATCCCCAGAAATAATCCAAGCCGTTTTTGCAGTACCAACACACATAGGGGTTGGGGGCTTCGGGGTTATGACCGATGACAAGCTCACTACTCCCGATAGTATGGCTCTCTATGATTTCATAACCGCTGTTTATCCGTTTTTCCTCCATTTTGCACCTCATTCCTTTGCGTATTTGCGATACGCTTTTTCGCCTGCGGCACGAAGCCGCCTTACACGGGCGTTTCCCATAAGCTCTGGATATTGCGCCTGTAATTTACGGCGTGTTCTGCCGACGCTCTCAAAGCTCGGCAATCCCAGATATTTATACTGAATCATTACCTCGGCAAATGACATAGCCCCTGTATCTTTCAGACAGCCGTTGCAGACTTTCAAATAAAGCAGCATATCGTCGTTTCGGGCTTCCTCGTCCTTTTGTAGAACAGCTCTGACCTTATCCTCAATGGTTTTGAGATTTCTCATAGATTCACCTCCACAAACAGCAAAGGGGCGGCATTTTCAGCCGCCCCAACGCTTGTTACTTCTTTCTATTACGGATATTCAGCCATACCGCAGCGCCTACAATAAACACCACAAGCACGATTGCAATAATGGTCTTTGCTTCCATAAATCAGTCCTCCTTTTTCTTTTTCTTAAAGCCCACGAAGCCAAGAACGCCTGCACCAAGAACAGAAGCAGCCGCAAGGCTTACCCACAAGGCAAGATTAAAATCATCGCCCGTTTTCGGGGTGTCACGAAGCTCGTTGTGCATCTCAACGATAGTGGTAGCACCGACCTTGACCGTAGCCTGCTTGTCGGCGGGCAGGATATATCCTGCGGAAACGCTGTCATTTACCTCGGATACGGTGTATTCGCCAATTCGCAGACCCTCAATATAAATCTCGCCGTTTTTGTCGGTCTTAAAGGTCTGGTCATAGCCGTCAGCTCCCGTTACACGGAATGAGAAGCCCTCAATCTTACCGTCGGAAGAAGTCTTTACGATTTTAAGAGAGCCTTTCTGCGCCGCATTGACAAAGCCCACGCCTGCCTCGTTTTCAACGATATAGGTCTTGCCGTTTTCCTCGATGGACACGGAATACACATTCTCGTCAAGCACAAAGCCTGTCGGCGCAGTTTTCTCACGGACAAGGTATTTTCCGTAGCGAAGCTCCTTCATCTGATAAACGCCGCCGTCAAGCTCGGTCATTGTTCCGAGCAGTTTATCGTCGTTATCCAGCTTGCCGTCACCGTTGGTATCGGCATAGACCTCAAACTCTGCACCTGTGAGCTTGTTATCGGGGTAGTCCTTATCGACCTTAGTCAATTCGATATTGCCCTTAATGAAGTAGTTGACAAGCTCGATTTCCACGACCTCATCAACCGCACCGATTGCGACCGTGATTTCTTCCTCGGAGAGTACAAAACCTGTCGGGCTTTCGATTTCACGGATTACCCAAGTTCCATACGGCACTTTTTCAAAAGAAAAGCTACCGTCAGCAGCCGTAACGGTAGTCTGGATAGCGTTTTCTGTTGTGAATTTCTCTGTGCCTGTCTTGAAAATGCCGATAACCGCACCGCCGAGAGCGTTTCCGTCCTCATCGGATTTCTTGCCGCTTACAGAGCCGTAAATGATGTCGTTCTCAATGGCTTCGCCGCCGTTGGCTGTGATGTGGACGGTAGCCGTTTCCTGTCCCGCATACTCGAAAGCAACGGAATATTTCTGCCCGTTCAAGATATATGCGGAATTGGTCGCAAGCTCTTTTACATAGTAGCTTCCGATAGGCAGGTCTGTTTTGACCTTACCGCTTCCGTTCCCGTCAAGAGAGATAATCTCAATCAGCCCGTCGGCAGGGATAACCGTGCCGTCTGCCGCAGTCAGTTCCTTTTCCGCATACAAGCCAAAGGTCACATCAAAGATTTCGCCGTTCTTGCCGATGCCGTAGGCTTCGTCCGTCATAAGGCGCTTGATAAGGTCGATTTCTACACGCTGCCTTTCGTTATAGAAAGAAGCGGCGGTTTCGGTAACAGCGACATTCTGACCCGCATATACAAGCTCAACGGCGTGAATTTCCTCGTTCAGCACCATTCCAAACGGTGCTGTGATTTCCTTGACCTCGTATTTTCCGAGATAGAGTTCCTTGCTTACCGCCGTGCCGTCTGCACCTGTGGTAACGGTATCGACCACTTCGCCCTTAGACGCTCTGAGCGTACCGTCCAGAGTGTAAATATCCTCGGCGGCGGTAATCTCATAGACTGCGCCCTCAAGCCCACGCACCGCATAGACGGGCTGATACAAGCCGCCTGCTTCATTGACGGAGCTGAACACTTCGCCCGATTTGGATACGGTAATAGTGCCTTTCTGTGCCATATTGGAACGTACTACCTCAATGACGGTAATGCCGCTGTCAATCTCGGAGTTCTCCTGCATCACATCAAAATAGACAGGCTCGGAGTTTAGCACATAGCCATATGATTACTTCCTATTAGGAACACTGTAAATACAAGGCTTTTCGGAGCCTACAAACCAGAAAAAATAATATTTGATCTATCACATTACGCAAAAAGCCGTCCGGCATGAAAAACGGGCGGCTTTTTTGCGTGGATAGACGGAAAGGAGGCACAAAAATAACTACAAAATTTTAGCGTTCAAATTTGTGCAACTTTAACGAAAAGGAGGATCGTAAATGGCCGATGAAAAATTGAATACTGGCCCTGCGGAGAATATTTCCCCGGAGGCCGCCGAGCCTATCACCACACCCGAACAGGCCGCAGCGTCTGAGCCCCAGCAGGAACAGACCGGGCCTGCCATACCTGAGTCCGGCGATGTGGTTGTGTCCTTTGACAAAATCAATGAGCTTATGGCGGAAAAGAGGCAGAACGCCCGCGCCGAAGTCGAAAAGGCGGAAACCCCCGAAACGCCAGAGGCGGCAGCCCCCGGAGAAACACCGCAGCCCGCCAATACGGAGGAACCGAAAAAGCCGCGCCGTGGCCGTCCGCCGAAAGCGGAAAAGGCTGCGACTGAAAATCAGAAAGCGGAGAAATCGGCTGGGGCCCGCAAGGGCCGCCCACCCAAGGCGGATAAGGCGGCCCCTGACAAGCCCAAGCCGTCCAAACGAGACAAAGTGTCCCGAAGCGATGGAAAGGCCCCGGATGCCAAGGAGCCCATTAAGCCCGCACAGGATACGGCACTGAAGGAAACTGCTGCTGTGGAACAGACGGCTCCCGAGCCGACCACACCGCCCCGCCCGGTTGAGGAAGGCAAGCTGGTTTATCTGAAACTTTCCGAGGTTCATCCGTTTCACACATTCCGTCCGCACCCCTTTAAGGTACGGGACGATGCGAAGATGCAGGAAATCGTTGCTTCTATCCGCGTAAACGGTGTAATGGTTCCCGGTCTTGCCCGCCCGGAGAAAGATGGAAACGGCTATGAAATTGTAGCGGGCCATCGCCGTACCCACGGCAGTGAACTGGCGGGGCTGGAGGAAATGCCCTTTATCGTCCGTGAAATGACCGACCACGAAGCGGTACAGGCCATGAAGGACAGCAACAAGCAGCGTGACGGGATGCTCCCCAGCGAATTGGCCGCGCTGCTGGAACTCGAGGTTGAGGACATCAAGCATCAGGGCGGGCGGCTGAAAGGTGTTGCGGAAGGCGATGTCGGGAAACGCTCGGTTGAGATTGTAGGCGAGGCGCATGAAATGAACTATAAAAAGGTCATGCGCTACTTGCGGCTCAACTCCCTTGTGCCGGAGCTTCTGGATAAGGTAGACGATAAAAAGATGGGCTTCATGCCTGCCGTGGAGCTTTCCTACATCAAACCGAAAAATCAGAGGCTTATTGCTGTTTCCATTGACGGGGAGCAGGCTTCGCCCTCGCTGGCCCAGGCTAAACGGCTCCGGGAGCTGGATAAGGAAGGCAAGCTCAACGGCGATGTCATTGACGGTATCTTATCAGAACAGAAAAAGGAGGATCGAGGCGTGATTATTTCTACTGCGGAACTGGAAAAGTATTTTGGCAAGGAGGTCACTCCCGCCAAAATGAAAGAACAGATTATGTCCCTGCTGGATGACTGGAAAGAAAAACAGCCGCCGGAGCTGGCAAAAGCCCCGAAAAAGCAGGAACTTGACAAGTAACAACTTCGAGACACTTTGTCCCGAGGGCCCCGCCCTCGCGCAGAGGCTCTGGTGGTATATATCCCCCGTCGCCGCCTGTTTTTTAGTACAGCCGGGAGTGGGCCGTCAAGGGTGCAGCGCACCGCCGTTTTCGGCGGCTCGCCCTTGACGGTCTGCCCCGGCTGTGCTATTTCCCCGGCAAGCGGCGGGGGTATATCCTCCAGAGCCGCCCCCTTTCCCAAGACTGGGAAAGGGCGTGGGGTTTGGGTTGAACTTTCTTATTAAAATATCGGAGGTATGAACGATGAAACGACCCCTTGCTTATATCACCGCTGCATGGCTCGGCGGCGATAGCGAAAACGCAGAACTGGCGGCGCAGTATTGCCGCACCGTGTATGAGGCAGGCTTTTCTCCTATTTGTCCGCCTTTGTACTTGCCCCTGTTTCTCAATGATGCTGTTCCCGAGGAGCATAAAAGCGGCATCGACATGAGCCGTGACCTGCTCCGCCGTTCTCATGTGCTGGTTGTCTGCGGGCACAGTATGACCGAAGCCATGAAAAATGATATTGCCGTGGCCCAGCGGCTGGGAATTACGGCAACAACCCTTGAGGGCATCCTGACCGTCAAGGGACAGGGCCGCCGCTGATGGCGACCCTGTTTGAAGCCTACGTTACCAACGCGGGGAAGTACAGCGAGGGCCAGCTTGTGGGTGAAACACTGAAATTTCCCACAACCGCCCAGGAGGTGGAGGCTCTCTTGAAACGGATCGGCGTGGATGGCGTCCGCTATCAGGAAATTTTTATTACCTCTTTCGATGGGGATGTGCTGGGGCTCTATGACCATTTGAGCGAGTATGAAAATCTGGACGAGCTTAATCATCTGGCCTGCCTGCTTTCCGAGCTTACCTCATCGGAGCTGGAAACACTGGAGGCCGTCCTCGACAGCGGCGATCACTGTTCTTCGGTGCGGGACATCATCAATCTGACACAAAATCTGGACTGTTACGGCTTTTACCCCGGCGTATCCGATGAGGAAACGCTGGGGCGTATTTATGTGGACGATCTGGAAATGTTGGATGTGCCGGATCAGGTAAAACCGTATTTCGATTATGAGGCGTATGGCCGGGATGCCTGCATCCACGAAAACGGCCATTTTGCCCCGGGCGGCTATGTTGTCAAAGAAAGCGATCATTTCGTGGAAGTGTATCACGGCTTGCAGGATATTCCCAAGGAGCATAAGGTATTCTCTTTCCCGAAGCTCTCTATCCGGGAGCAAATGGCCGCTTATCAGGAAATCATAGACGGTTCTTCTTTGGAGGGCTACCGTCAAATGCAGAAAAAAGACCGTGGGGATCGGTGATGGCACTTCGAGACAAATTGTCCCAAGGAAGGAGGCGGTGTAACTGATTGATGAAGATATTTCCCGGCGCACGATAGCCATATCCGTAAAAACAACCAAGCTGACGGCGCGGGGACTGGCGTATGTGCTGGGCATGGTGGGCCGGAAGATCCGCAAGGCATACCGTGGGCGGCAAGTACCGCATGGAAAACAAAGTGTGCGAAAGCTCATGGCCCACGGTACAGCCACAAACAGCATTGAGCTATCCGGGGATGCCAAGTCCTTTGACCGCGTGGCCCGGAAATGGAATGTAGACTATGCGTTCTATAAAACCGGGCCGGACAAATACCTGCTGTTTTTCAAGGCTGGACAGGCAGACGCAATGACCGCCTGCTTTTCTGAGTATTCCCGGAAGGTGTTAAGCAAAGCAAAATCGAACCGTGTTCCCATCCGGGAACAACTGCAACAGGCGGCAGATCAGCTTTCCAAAGAAAAGCCGAAGCAGAAAGAACGTGCAAAGGAGGTGGCCCATGAGGACAGATAAGATCAGAAAATATCTCATTCCGAACATTCCCTATCTGTTCATCCTGTGGGCGTTCCTCAAGCTGGGAACGGCCTACCGGCTGGCGGCGGGGAACGATTTTGCACATAAGCTCATCGGGCTGGGCCAGACGATTGGCCCGGCCTTTGCTGACTTTGCACCCGGTCTTGTCCCGCTGGATTGGCTTGTTGGTATTGTAGGCGCAGTTGGTTTCCGGCTGCTGATCTATTTCAAAAGCAAGAACGCTAAGAAGTTTCGGCGGGATGCAGAATACGGCAGCGCCCGGTGGGGAACGGAAAAAGACATCAAACCGTTTGTTGATCCAAGGTTTGAAAACAACGTGATTTTGACCGGGACGGAGTTTCTCACGATGAACACCCGCCCGAAAATCCCCGCAAATGCCCGAAACCTGAATTGCTGTATTATCGGCTCGTCCGGCTCCGGCAAAACCCGCTTCTGGCTTACGCCCCAGCTTTTACAGGCTCATTCCTCTTATGTGGTGGTCGATCCCAAAGGCGGTGTGCTGGGACAGGTCGGAGCTTTCCTGCAAAAACGCGGGTACAAAATCAAGGTATTCAACAGCATAGATTTTTCAAAATCCATGCACTATAACCCGCTGGCGTATATCCGCAACGAGGCCGATATTCTGAAATTCGTGGATGCTCTGATTTCCAACACCAAGGGCGAAGGCAAGGAAGGCGATCCATTCTGGACGAAATCGGAAACGCTTTTGTACTGCGCCCTGATTGCCTACATCATTTTCGAGGGGCCTGCCGAGGATCGGAATATGAATACGCTGGTGGACATGATCTCCGGCATGGAGGTCAAGGAGGATGACGAAAACTATAAAAACGCCGTGGATTATATGTTTGACGGCCTTGCCAAACGCAAGCCGGATTGCTTTGCCGTGAAGCAATACCGCAAATTCAAGCTAAGCAGCGGCAAGACGGCCAAAAGCATCCTCATTTCCTGCGGCGCACGTCTGGCCCCCTTTGACATTCCCCAGCTTCGGGAGATCATGTCCTATGACGAACTGGAGCTTGACCGCATGGGAGATCGCCGGACGGCTACTTTTTTCTGCATCAGCGACACGGACAGCACCTACAATTTCCTTGTGGCGCTGGCCTTTTCGCAGATGTTCAACCTCCTGTGTGAACGGGCGGACAATGTTCATGGCGGACGGCTGCCCCATCATGTGCGGGTACTGTGGGACGAGGCGGCCAACACAGGACAGGTGCCCCAGCTTGAAAAGCTGGTGGCCGTCATCCGTTCCCGTGAGATCAGCCTGTGTCTGCTGTATCAGCAGTTGGCCCAGTGCAAGGCCATCTACGACAAGAACGCGGAAACCATCCTCGGCAACATGGATAGTGTGCTGTTCCTCGGCGGACGCGAAAGCTCCACCATCAAGGAAATTTCGGAGAACTGGCTGGGAAAGGCCACCATCTCCATGCAGACCGAGGGCCGCTCACGGGGCCAGTCCGAAAGCTACAGCCAGAACACGCAGCGGCTGGGCCGGGAGCTGATGACCCCAAGCGAGCTTGCCACCATGCCCGGAGATCGGTGCATTTTGCAGCTTCGGGGCCTGCCGCCGTTCTACTCCAAGAAGTACGATTTGAAGCAGCATCCCAACTATAAATACACCGCCGAGGCCGACAAGGTGAAAAACGCTTTTGATCTCAACAGCCTTGTGACACGGCGGATGGACAAGCTCAACCCCAACGAAACCTATACCGTTTACAAGGTGGACGTGCCGGACGAGGCGCTCACAGGCGAGGACGAGGACATCCTCAACTATGACGACCTCGACGACCCGGACGCCTTTGTATAACCTCTGGTCACGGTGGCCAGAGGAGTAGCTGCCGCCAGAAATGGCGGCTTTTTTCATGGCCGGGGCGTTGCCCCCCGGAGAAATGGAGGACTTATGCAGTTTTTTGCTTCTGCCGTTACTACCCTGCAAACTCTCGTCGTGGCGCTGGGCGCTGGCCTTGCCGTGTGGGGCGTGGTCAATCTGCTGGAGGGCTACGGCTCGGATAACGCAGCGGCCAAAAGCCAGGGCATCAAGCAGCTCATGGCGGGCGGCGGCGTTGCCCTCATCGGCATCACCCTGATCCCTCTGCTGTCCGGTCTGCTGTCCACCACCTAATGATTCTCCAAAACCGGCGGGGGCTTTCGCTTCATAGCGGGAGCCCCCGCAAAGGAGGTGATCTCCCTTGATATTGGATATGATCCAGGAGTGGTTCAAGGAACTGCTCATTGACGGTATCATTTCAAACCTGACCGGGATGTTTGATACCCTGAATACAAAGGTGGGCGAGATCGCCGGGGAGGTCGGCATGACGCCCGCCGCCTGGAACAGCAGCATCTTCAACATGATCCGAAACCTCTCGGAAACGGTGATTGTCCCCATCGCTGGCATCATCCTCACCTTCGTCATGTGCTACGAGCTGATCCAGCTCATCATCGAGAAAAATAACCTCCACGACTTTGACACCTGGATTTTCTTCAAGTGGATTTTCAAGACCTTCTGCGCGGTGCTGATCGTCACCAACACCTGGAACATCGTCATGGCGGTGTTCGATGTGGCGCAGAATGTGGTCAGTCAGTCGGCGGGGGTCATCATCTCGGACGCAGGCATCGACATTTCCGGCGTGGTGGGCAATCTGGAGACCCAGCTTGCCGACTGGAGCGTGGGCGCCCTGCTGGGGCTGTGGTTCCAGAGCGTGTTCGTGGGGCTGTGTACGCAGATTCTTTCCATCTGCATCTTCCTGGTGATCTACGGCAGAATGATTGAGGTGTATTTGGTCACCTCCATAGGGCCGATTCCCTTTGCCACGATGGTCAACCGGGAATGGGGCTCCACGGGGCAGAACTACCTTCGCTCCCTGCTGGCCCTGGGCTTCCAGGCCTTCCTCATTATGATCTGCGTGGGCATCTATGCCGTGCTGGTGGAGGGCATCTCCACATCCGGCGACAACATATCCGCTGCCATCTGGGGGTGCATGGGCTATACGGTTCTGCTGTGCTACACATTGTTCAAGACCGGCAGCCTTGCAAAATCCCTGTTCGGCGCCCACTAAAGGAGGCAGATATTTGAGAGTAGGCCTTATTGATGTGGACTCGCACAATTTTCCCAACCTGTGCCTGATGAAGCTCTCGGAGTATCACACCAGACACGGGGATCGGGTGGAATGGTGGGACCCTGCAAAGCAATATGACCTTGTTTATAAAAGCCGGGTATTTACAGACACCTATTCCAAAGACACCATACAGGTGAGCAATGCGGATAAGGTCATCCAGGGCGGTACAGGTTACGGCCCCGGCGAAAACCTCCCGCATGAGATCGAGCATATTCGGCCGGACTATTTTCTATATCCGCGGTTTTTAGGTACAGCCTACGGCTTTTTAAGCCGTGGCTGTCCAAGGAACTGCGGATTTTGTATTGTCAGCAAAAAAGAAGGGCGCAGGAGCGTCCGGGTGGCTGATCTTTCCGAGTTTTGGAATGGTGAGGAAGAAATCAAACTGATGGACCCGAACCTGCTTGCCTGTCCCGACCATGAAAGGCTCATTGAACAGCTAATTGAGAGCCGGGCGCTGGTGGACTTTACCCAGGGGCTCGATATTCGCCTTATCAGCCGTGATAATGTATCTCTACTGAACAAAGTGCGGACAAAAGCGGTGCATTTCGCATGGGATAACCGGACGAGGACCTGACGGAGTATTTCCGTCGCTTTCGTGAACTTACTTCCATAAAGAGCGACCGAAACCGCCGTGTCTATGTCCTGACCAATTACGGCAGCACCCATGAACAGGATTTGTACCGGGTAAACACCTTGCGGGCATTGGGATATGATCCCTATGTGATGATCTATGAGCGTCCCACGGCTCCACGCATTACCCGCCATCTGCAAAGATGGGTAAATAATAAACGGATTTTTCATTCCGTATCAGATTTTAAGGACTATGCGCCGATGAAGAAGGAGGTGTGAAACATTGGCTTATGTAACAATCCCGAAGGACCTGAGTCGGATACAGAGCAAGGTCCTGTTCGGGCTGACCAAACGACAAGTGATCTGTTTCGGAGCGGCGGCGCTGGTAGGCGTGCCGCTTTTCTTTTTGGCAAAGGCGAGCCTGGGAACCACCACGGCGGCGCTGTGCATGATCCTGGTGATGCTGCCCTTTTTCCTGTTCGCCATGTATGAGAAGAACGGGCAGCCGCTGGAGGTGTTCCTGGGTCATCTGATCCAGAACAAATTCATCCGCCCGAAGGTACGCATCTACCAGACCAACAATCTCTATTCCGCCCTGGTGCGGCAATCCCAACTGGAACAGGAGGTGAAGCGGATTGCGAGAAAAGGCAGAAAAACCGGCAAAGCGTAAGCTCACCCGTGCCGAGCGCAAGCAGATCGAGGCGGTGATCCGGCAGGCGAAGGGCGACGGAAAAGCCCATACGGTGCAGGACAGCATCCCGTTTCAGAATATGTTCCCGGACGGTCTGTGCAGGCTGGAGGGCGGCGCCTTCTCCAAGACCATTGCCTTTGAGGATGTGAATTACCGCCTGGCGGGGCCGGAGGATCAGCGGAGCATCTTTGAAAGCCTCTGCGATTTCTACAACGGCTACGACCCCTCCATCGGTGTTCAGGTCTCTTTGGACAGTCGCAGCGGAGGCAGCGCCGCCGATGAAATGTTCGGCATCCGCAGGCAGGGCAACGACCTGGACCCCATCCGGGACGAGGCGGTGGACATCCTGCGGATGCAGTACAAGCGGGGCAACAACGGCTATGTGAAAACCAAGTATGTGACCCTGACCATCGAGGCGGAGAACCTCCCTGCGGCCCGGGCGCGGTTTGCCCGCATTGAGACCGACACCCTCAACCGCTTCAAGGTCATGGGTGCGGCCGCTCATGTGCTGGATGGAAAGGAGCGGCTGGAGCTGCTTTACAACATCCTCCACCCGGAGGGCGGGCAGTTCGCCTTTGAATGGGACTGGCTCCCGGCCAGCGGCCTTTCGGTGAAGGACTTCATTTCTCCGTCCTCCTTCCACTTCGGGGAGACCCGCACCTTCCGCATCGGAAAGCGGTATGGGGCGGTGTCCTTCCTGCAAATCCTGGCGCCCGAGATGCACGACCGTATCCTCACCGACTTCATGGAGGCGGACGGAAATATCATGGTGACCATGCACATCCGGGGCATCAACCAGAACGAGGCCATCAAAATGGTCAAGCGGAAGATCACCGACCTGGACGCCATGAAGATACAGGAGCAGAAGCGGGCGGTGCGCAGCGGCTACGATATGGACATCCTTCCTTCGGACCTCTCTACATACGGCGGCGCGGCAAAGGACCTGCTCACCGACCTGCAATCCCGCAACGAGAGAATGTTCAACATGACCTTCCTGGTGCTGCACACGGCGGAGACCCGTCAAAAGCTGGAGATCGCCGTATCCCAGGCGGCCAGCGTCGCCCAGACCTATAACTGCCTTCTGACCCGGCTGGACTTCCAGCAGGAGGACGGGCTTATGAGCAGCCTTCCCCTGGGGCTCAACCGCATCAAGATAGAACGGAGCCTGACCACTTCGGCCCTGGCGGTGTTCGTCCCCTTCGTCACCCAGGAGGTGTTCATGGGCGGCGACGCCATGTACTACGGGCTCAACGCCCTTTCCAATAACATGATCCTGCTGGACCGCAAGCAATCCCGCTGTCCCAACGGTCTTGTGTTCGGCACCCCCGGCAGCGGCAAATCCATGAGCTGCAAGCGGGAGATCACCTTTATCATGCTGATGACCCAGGATAATGTCATCATCTGCGACCCGGAGGACGAGTATTCGCCCCTGGTGAAGCGATTGGGCGGTCAGGTGATCCGGCTGTCCCCGTCCAGCACCGACTATGTGAACCCTCTGGACATCAACCTCAACTACTCCGAGGAAGAAAACCCGCTGGCGCTGAAAAGCGACTTCGTGCTGTCCTTCTGCGAGCTCATTATGGGCAGCAAGACCGGCCTGGAGGCCATCGAGAAAACCGTCATCGACCGGGCGGAGCAGATGATCTATCAGCCCTACTTTGCCGACCCCCGGCCGGAGAATATGCCGATTTTGGGCGACCTGATGAACGCCCTGCTGTCCCAGCACATCCCGGAGGCCGACCGGGTGGCCCAGGCATTGGACCTGTATGTGAACGGTTCGCTGAACTTCTTCAACCACCGTACCACCGTGGACATCTCCAACCGCCTTGTCTGCTTTGACATCAAGGGCCTGGGCAAGAACCTGAAAAAGCCGGGGATGCTCATTGTCCAGGACGCGGTGTGGAACACCGTCACGGTGAACCGCTCCATTGGACGGGCCACCTGGTATTTCGTGGACGAATTTCATCTACTCTTGAAGGAGGAACAGACGGCGGCATACAGTGCGGAGGTCTGGAAGCGTTTTAGAAAGTGGGGCGGCGTTCCGACCGGGGCGACACAGAACCCCAAAGACCTGCTTTCCTCGCCGGAGATCGAAAACATTCTGGAAAACAGTGATTTTATCTATCTGCTGAA
>OGIL01000686.1_pt1 | contig 19623 bp, 17 predicted proteins | sample 1571751 | NCBI WGS metagenome assembly OGIL01 (sample SAMEA2581964, study PRJEB24529) | metagenome | biome: Human gut stool | place: China | collected 2011 | reverse complement strand
ATGATGCAGCCGGCACGCCACAGCAAAGCGATGGACGAAAGGTTCAAGTTCCATTTATAGGTGTCACTCGCCGTGCGCATCAATGCAAATCCTTGTGCATACCCCACCAGACGAGCCGCATAAAGAGTGGCCTCCAGCGCAGCAACAGTATCCTGATAATTATAAACCGGATGATTCTCAACGTGCATATAATGTTTGGCCATCAACACACGCAAGCTCTTTTCCGCAGACAGATTACGTGCAAACACAGCCTCGGCAATTACATCGAGAGGAGTATTAAGCTGCAACGAATTGATAACGCTCCAACGCCCTGTACCCTTCTGTCCGGCAGCATCCAGTATGCTGTCTATCAGATAACCTCCGCCACACTCCTTATGACGGAGAATAGCTGCCGTTATCTCAATCAGGTAGCTCTTCAGACGACCTTGGTTCCAACGCTCGAACACGTCAGCCATCTGCTCATTCTTCAGAGCCAACAGATTCTTCAGCGCATAATAGGTCTCTGCTATCAATTCCATGTCACCATATTCTATACCGTTGTGCACCATCTTCACATAATGACCGGCACCGCCCGGACCTACCCACTCGCAACACGGACTACCGTCTTCGGCACGGGCTGCAATACTCTTCAGCATCGGCTGTATGAAGGGCCATGCCTCCTGAGCACCGCCCGGCATGACGGATGCGCCATGCAATGCACCTTCTTCGCCTCCGGAAATGCCGCAACCTACAAAATACATTCCTTTCTCATACAGTTCCTTTACCCGGCGCTCCGTATCCTCAAAATTAGAGTTTCCACCATCGATTATAATATCACCTTTATGCAACAAGGGAAGCAATCTGCCTGTCATTTCGTCTACTGCAGACCCTGCCTGCACCATGAGAAATACGACTTTCGGAGTCTTCAGTGCATCTACAAATTCCTCCAAAGTCTGCGTACCGACAATGCTTTTGCCTTGCGCACGCTTAGCTATGAAATTATCAACTATATGTTCTTCTTTGCCGGGAACTGTGCGATTCCACACTGCTACTTTCCATCCTTTACCTGCCAGGTTCAGGGCCAGATTCTGCCCCATTACTCCCAGTCCGATCAATCCGATATCTGCCTTTTCCATAATTTAATCTTTTTATATTTAACAAACGGCAGATTTATTTGTTCAATAATTCTATCTTTGTGAATATATCAATCTTACATTATGATGAAAAAGATTAAAATAGGGTTATTACCCCGTATTATCCTTGCCATTGCATTAGGTATCGCATTCGGCAACATCCTCCCCGGAGGATTGGTAAGAATCTTTGTGACCTTCAACGGAATCTTCAGTGAGTTCCTCGGTTTTATCATCCCGCTGATTATCCTCGGGTTAGTAACACCCGCCATTGCCGACATCGGGAAAGAAGCGGGAAAAATGCTGGTAGTCACCACACTCATAGCGTATGGAGCAACCTTGTTTTCGGGATTCCTTTCCTACTTTACAGGCATCACATTTTTTCCGTCGATGATTACTCCCGGCGCTTCTATCGAACAGATAAGCGAAGCCCATGATATCGTGCCTTTTTTCACGGTAGCCATTCCACCTGTCATGAATGTGATGACCTCACTCATTCTTGCTTTTACACTGGGACTGGGCATCGCCCACTTGAACACCACAGCACTCAAAGATGTATGTAATGACTTTAAGGATATTATCATTAAAACCATTCAAGTCATCATCCTGCCATTACTACCAATCTATATCTTCGGCATTTTCTTGAATATGACGCATTCAGGACAGGTTATGAATGTATTATCGGTCTTCATCAAGATTATCGGAGTTATCTTCCTGCTGCATATTTTCCTGCTCATTTTCCAATACTCCATTGCGGCTCTGTTTGTCCGCCGCAATCCGTTTCGTTTGTTGGGGAGAATGCTTCCGGCTTATTTCACTGCGTTGGGCACACAGTCGTCGGCAGCCACCATTCCTGTCACCCTGCGACAAAGCATCAAGAACGGAGTGAGTGAAGACATTGCCGGCTTTGTAATCCCGCTGTGCGCCACTATTCATTTATCGGGTAGTACACTGAAAATAGTGGCATGCGCACTGGCACTGATGATGATGCAGGGAATGCCCTTCGACTTCCCGATGTTTGCCGGGTTCATCTTCATGCTGGGCATCACAATGGTAGCTGCACCGGGTGTTCCGGGTGGCGCAATCATGGCTGCACTGGGCATCCTTTCCTCCATGCTGGGCTTCGGCGAAAGTGAACAAGCCCTGATGATAGCACTCTACATTGCAATGGATAGCTTCGGAACTGCATGTAATGTAACAGGCGATGGAGCGATAGCCCTGATCATCGATAAGTTTTTCGGAAAGAAATAACTATGATTTAAAACACCGGCATCTGCCAAATAAAGCCCACAGACACTCGATTAGTCGAATAATTATCTTCTCCCAGTGCTTTAGCCCGGTCGGTAAATCGATAAGAACGACCGGTATAAGCCAGGAAGAAATGCAAATTGGTCTCCATCGGATAATACTCAATACCGCCTACATACCCCCATGCCGTACGGTATTTCCCTTTTTCCACCTCATCACTGCTTTTATAAACGGAAGCTGTTTCATACATACCTTTGGCAAACAGATTCCATTTCGGAGCAAATCGATAGTTGACATGAAGCACGTATGACATATATTCGGCGTTAAATACATTATGATTCAGGTCACCACCTATCATTCTTGTTATGATTCCCTTGCGGTCTACTCCTTCACGAGAATACATCCAGTCAAAATAAGCATGCCACTGAGGATTGAAATTGAACTCATTACCCAAAGCATAATAATACATTTTCTCGCCTTTTGTTTCGTTCATAACAGAGGCAGACCACCGGGTCTTGAATACATCCAGGAAGTTACCATTCCAGTTCAAGGTGTAAACCAACGGAAGCTTTGTCCGTTCCAAGTCGCCATACATCTCTTTGGAAGGTCCATTCAGGCTGTTCAATACTTGAAACTGTATTTGCTGGTAAGGATTATAATTATAGGCCACATTCAATCCGGTCATGAAGTTGTTCATGTTCTCTATCATGTCGCTGTATTCGTAAATGTCAATCGGGTTGACATCAAACTCAATTCCTCCGTAAGCAGTGCATTGCTTGCCGGCAAAGAACGAAAACTTATCAAGTTTGACACCTATACCTGCATAGTCAATACTGGTAGGAACATTGTCAATATTACCCGATCCATCATTACCACGATTAAGACGCTGCCGATAACGATAGCTCAGCCAATCGTTGATATTACCCTTCATTTCGATGCGGAGCTGTTTCATCTCGAATGCCCCTTGATCGAAACCGGACTCATTCCATTTCATATTGAAGTCACCATGCATGTTGAGATAGAGATTGAACTTATCGGTTTTCTTTTTTATACCGGTCACCTCTTCAAAGAGGCTTTTATCGTCCGACATGAAATCACTTTTTGAAGATTGTGCATATAGCGAGTGTGAGCCTGACATGGCAATGGCCGTCAGGCATAATAACATTATCCTTTTCATAATTAAGTATGGTTTGGGTTTTGAAAATAAATGAGAAGGGAGTTTGTCAGAACTAAGCCGACCTATCCAACCGTCAGCTGTAAGGGCAGGGTTTGCCTGCCCGAAGACACAAAGCAAACTGTTTTCGGGCAAGCGAATCTTGCCCCTACGAACTAAACGACAGCATTATCCGCGTTCTGACACAACCCCAAACACCGGGCACCTGCCCTATGTAAGTCAATTAATACTCGTTGAAGTATTGCTGAATCTTCTTCCAGTCATTTGTCTTTGTCAACGCAAGCATCAACAATACACGTGCTTTCTGCGGATTCAGTTCTTGAGAAGCAACAAACTGATATTTATTGTCATCCACTTCTGCATCAAGAGTGGTAGGACCTGTCGGAACACGGCTGGATCGAACGACCAGAATCCCCTGTTTACGCGCTTTTTCCAACATGGGGAACAGGTTCTGATGAATGTTGCCGTTTCCCACACCGGCATGCACAATACCCTGATACCCCCCGTTGAGGAACGGAGTCATCACATCGGCATCTACATTGGAATAGCTATAGACAATACCCACTTTAGGCAATTTATCTAGATTTGTCACATCAAACTCTGACTTGGTAGTATGACGTTTCAAAGACTCCATATTATACGACACTTTTCCATTAAGGACATATCCCAGCGCACCCGAATTAGGAGACTGGAAAGTCTGCACATCTACCGTATTCATCTTGGTTGCTCCCTGAGCGCCCAAGATCAATCCGTTCATTGCAATCACCACTCCTTTTCCTTTCGATTCTTTGGCGGCAGCAGTAACTACTGCATTATAAAGGTTCAAAGGACCATCGGCACTCATTGCCGTAGAAGGACGCATCGCCCCGACCAATACCACCGGTTTATCACTCTTCACGGTGAGATTCAGGAAAAATGCCGTTTCTTCCATCGTATCTGTCCCATGAGTTACCACGATACCATCTACATCATCACGCTTGAGCAGTTCATTGATACGTTTTGCCAATGTCAGCCAAACGGCATCATTCATATCCTGAGAACCAATCTTTACAATCTGTTCACCGGTCACATTGGCAATCTTATTCACTTCGGGCACTGCATCCAGCAATGTGCCGATAGCCACTTGTCCGGCTGTATAATTCGTATTGGTAGCCGAAGCACCGGTTCCGGCAATTGTTCCTCCTGTTGCCAAAATATGAATATTAGGCTTTTGGGCAACTGCTGCAAAGGCGCCGAATAACAACGTCACAGCCAGCAAACTGAGTTTTCTTAATCCATTCATAATTTTTTCTAGTTTAGGTAGTTAATATATTGAGACTATAATATTTGTATGAGCAACAGTCCGATAACAATCGATACAATTGTGGCTACAAGACCGGGCATCATAAAAGAATGGTTCAACACCCATTTCCCGATACCGGTAGTTCCTGTACGGTCAAAGTTTATGGCGGCAATCACAGTCGGATAGTTGGGAATAAAGAAATAACCGTTTACGGCCGGGAACAAGGCTATCAGCATCATTGGCGAAATGCCCAAAGCAATACCCAGAGGCACAATAGCGCGCACAGTCGCCGCCTGACTGTAAAGCAGAATAGACATTACAAACAATGCCACACCGAAAAGCCACGGCATCTGACGGACAATTCCTTCAATAGAACCTGTCAATTCTGTTATATTACCATTAATGAAGGTATCCCCCATCCATGCGATACCGAAAATAGCAATCACTGCCTGCATCCCTGCCGGAAATACACTTCCCTGAGTTGCCTTGATACCGTCAGTACGCGAGATAATCAAAATGAGTGCGGCAGCCGATAACATCAGAATTTCAATCAGTGAAGGCATGTCCATTACTTTTCCGTCAAACGAAGGACGAAGACCGGGAATAGAACCGAACAGCACAATCAGCAGAGTGGCCACAATGAAGATAATCACAGAAAGACGTGCCTGAAACATATTCTTGACGTCATTCAGCTCCACGTGCTTATCCTCCAACAGACCTTCTTCCATACGACGCAGATACTCAGGGTCTTCCATCAGTTCCTTACCTACTCTCATCGAAGCGAAAGCGCCTACCAGCACACCTATCAAGGTAGCAGGAATAGTTATTTTCAATATATCAAACAGGGTAATGTCAAAACCGGTAAGCAACCCGAGAAGTGCCACGGTAGCAGCAGAAATAGGGCTTGCCGTAATAGCCTGTTGAGATGCGATTACCGCAATACCCAAAGGACGTTCGGGACGGATTTTTGTTTCAGCGGCAACTTCGGCAATCACGGGAAGTACAGAATAAGCTACGTGTCCTGTTCCGGCAACAAAAGTAAACAAATAAGTCACCAACGGACTCAGAATAGTAACATGTGCCGGGTTACGGCGCAGCAAACGTTCTGCCAGCTTGACCATAAAGTCCAATCCGCCTGCCGCTTGCATACAGGATGCGGCAGATATAACGGCAGCAATCATCAACATCACATCAATGGGAGGCGCAGTAGGCTGAAGTCCGAAGACAAAAGTCAAAATAGCGAGGCCCACACCTCCCATCACTCCAAGTCCGATACCTCCTAAACGGGCACCTACAATAATAGCGGCAAGTACAAATAGTAGTTGTAATAACATGATTCGTTTTTATCGTTATAAAAATACATTTTTAATTCTCATAACAAAGATAGACCAATTCTGTTCTATAAACCGTAAAAAAGCGGAGATTTTTCTTTTTTTTCACTACCATAAGAAGAAAAGGCGTAGTTTTGCAAGTAGTCAGCCAAACATTTTTCCGGCTTAATTGTTTAACATAAAATAGTTATATAATAATAAAGTAATGAACAGAATCTGCAATCTTTTTGGTATTACATATCCTATTATCCAAGGGGGTATGGTATGGTGTAGCGGATGGCGGCTGGCCTCCGCCGTGAGCAATGCAGGAGGACTCGGTCTGATTGGCGCCGGCTCCATGCACCCCGAAACACTCCGCGAACATATTCGGAAATGTAAAGCAGCCACAGAAAAACCTTTCGGAGTGAATATCCCGCTGATGTACCCCGAGATAGATACAATCATCCAAATCGTAATCGACGAGGGAGTAAAGATTGTCTTTACTTCTGCCGGAAATCCGAAAACATGGACAGAACATCTCCATCAGCATGATATAACAGTAGCCCATGTCGTGGCAAGCAGTAAGTTTGCTGCCAAATGTGAAGAAGCAGGTGTAGATGCCATTGTTGCCGAAGGCTTTGAAGCAGGCGGTCACAACGGTCGTGAAGAAACCACTACCCTATGTCTGCTACCTGCCATAAAAAAAATTACAACCGTTCCGGTTATGGCAGCAGGAGGCATCGGCTCCGGTGAAAGTATCTTGGCCGCCATGACACTGGGGGCCGATGGAGTCCAAATAGGTACACGTTTTGCATTGACCGAAGAAAGTTCGGCACATTTCACATTCAAGGACCGTTGTCTGCGGCTGAATGAAGGCGATACCCAACTCACATTAAAACAGCTTTCGCCTGTCAGACTCGTAAAAAATGAATTCTTCAAGCAAGTGGAAGAAGCAGAAACACGCGGTGCATCTGTAGAAGAATTAAGAGAATTATTGGGCAAGGGACGTGCCAAGAAAGGTATTTTTGAAGGAGACATTTACGAAGGTGAAGTGGAAATAGGACAAATAGCGTCTTCTGTACATAGTCTCAAAACAGCAGAGGAAGTAATCAAAGAATTGATAAACGATTTTAATGCAGCATTAAAACGTACAAAAGAAATACCTTCTTTTATCCTATAATTAATAACTTGCATCGATTTATATTTATATCCGGGCAGACTTATCTATATGCCCGGATATATCCATGAAAACGCGATGTGTTTTTTCAATAGCTATTCATTTCTTTTCAGGTGCAATGAGCCGGTAATACACATCGGCAATTCATCTTTATAATGTGTCACCATTATCATTGTTTTATCCCTGCGCCGGCAGAAAGTCTCAATAATATCTTTCACCAAACGGCGGTTTATCAAATCGAGTCCATGCAACGGTTCATCCAATATCAGTAATTCCGGGTCTTTAACAAAGGCACGTGCCAACAAAACCAAACGTTGTTCTCCGCTGGAAAGCTGTAAGAAACTACGCTCCTTCAAGTCTGCAATACCAAAAATATCCATCCACCACTCACAAGTTTCCATCTGTTCGGGACGCGGACGTTTATAAAGCCCCACCGAATCATGCAATCCGCTTGCCACAATATCAATGGCCGGTAAATTCTTTAAATAGGCACGATGCATCTCCGGGCTGACATACCCGATATGCTTCTTTATTTCCCAAATGCTCTCTCCTGATCCGCGCTTACGCCCGAACAAGGTTATATCACAGGCATAGCTCTGCGGATTATCAGCACAAACCAAACTCAGCAATGTAGATTTTCCGGAACCATTATCTCCGCTAAGAGCCCACTTCTCACCACATTTCACACTCCAATCCAACTCTTTCAGGATAGTCCTTTCACCGTAACGGATACTCACTTTATTCAAATCTACCACATGGTCGGTATGATAAAAGCCATCACCATAAGGAAGAGCCAAGATACGTTCTTCTTTCTCCTTTGAGAGCACACGTTCGGGGACAGGCTTGCAACCGGCAAGATAAGCTTTCAACGTAATTTTATCACCGCACATACGATTTTCTACAGGAATTACGTGCGTAATCAACGAAGGTATATCATCTGTCTTTGAAAGTACCAGAATTACTTGCAGACAAGTCATCCGTATAAGTTCGCAAAGCAATGCATGAAGTTGGTCACGTGTCTTGGCGTCAAGTCCGATAAAAGGATTATCCATTATCAGCACACGAGGGTTACTCAACAAAGTCTTGGTCAACTGAAATTTACGTAACTCTCCACTCGATAGCAGAATAATATGTTTATCCAGCATCGTTTCTATGTCGAACAAGTCATACAACGTTTTTTTCAGTTCGGGATTCGTAGCTTTCGGCAAAAGGTCACGAACGACAGGCGTTTCATCCAAATCATGGGTATTCCAGCGCTGTTGATAATAATAATTACCGTCTGCATCCCCATAAGAGTCCCTGAAAGCAATATATTTTATATTATCATACACCATCTTTGAGGGAGAAGGCGAGAAATCATACTTCACTTCGTTCATTAATAGCGGCCAACGCCCGATAATAGTATCCACCAATATGCTTTTTCCTGCTCCGTTCGGACCTACAATAGCAATATGTTCACCTTCGGCAAGCGTCATGTTTATCGGCTTTTTCATCCGATAAAGCGGATGACGGACAACCCCGTTCTCAATAGCAATAATATTCTGCATTTCAATATCTCATTTTAGTCTTAAACAGAATACAAAGGTAGATAAAATTTAATAGAGCGCTTACCCCATCCCTATATTTTTCTTGCCCGGAAAACATTCGTCAGAGCATAGAAAAATATGGGTTTTAGCATAAAAAGTTAGGTTTTTTCATCCTTTTGTCATAACTTCGTGCACTTTTTTGGAGAAAACTTATGTATATATTCCGTTCTATTTACGAAATCATAAATACCATATCCACGGCAAAAACATTGCTGACGGAAATGTTCGAAAAGAGAAAAACCATCAGTTTCAGATACATCGATGCCTTAGAATTATTAAAAGACGATGAAAATCGCCTTAAAATATTAATTGAAAAAGAAGTGATTCACCAAAATGGCAACTTCTTGGAGCTGGACGTGCGTTTTCTCGATTTCTTTGAAACGCTACTTGAAGCCAACGAAGAAATCGACACAGCCACAATTGACGAAAACATCGAATACCTGCACGAGCTGATGGATTATTATCTGAAAGAAAAGATACAATCACGCAAAGAGAGCTATGTGAGGAACATCAAACTGACGTTCCAGAAAATAGCTCGCGTAACAATACGCAATATCATGAATTTGCAAAACAGTATCGACAACACTTTCAAACATGAACCAACATACCAAATCAAAATAGCCAAGCTGAAGAATCTGGACAAGAAGCGCATCAATATACAGAATCTCATTGACTCCACCGAGCACCTGATTCTACATGAAGAGCGACTTTTTTTCCAACAAGCCACCGATGAGGAATTAGGACGCATCTTGCTGGAACTGCGTCAGGAGTTGCAATTGTCTGCTCACAGCCTCATACGGGCGCAACAGGATATAATCAACTATCTGAACCAAATAAAGAATCAAGTAATATTGGTAGAGAAAATCCGAAAAGTAAAGTATCTGCAAGACCAGTTTGAACTGCGTGCCCGAAGCAACCTGGCAGAAGTAATGGAGAATGAACATTCCGTCTTGTTGGAAGGCTGTACACAGACTTCATTCAAGCTATCGCCCGAATATCTGGCAAGTGACGAAGCACGCCCCATTATCCTTAGAATCCTGAGCAACCGGAAAACCCGGGAGCATATCCGCAAGAATGAAGCGGGTGCTTTTAGTGAGGAAGACATGAAAGCGCAAGCCATGTATGAGGAAGTGGTAAACTTGGAAGAAGTGGTTAAAAGTTTTCTACAATCGGGTGCAGAAGCACAATGGAAAAACGAGCAACCTAAAGACTTGTTTACCTTTCTGCTCCATTATTCTTTTCAACGTGAAGTAAACGAGGAAGAATGCACCACACTGTTTTGCCAAATAGTGTCGCTCTACGAAGACAAATTAGAAATAAGCGATGATTTCGGACGATACAAACAATATGAATATGCCAAAATATACCCTTTATAAACTATGAATTTGAATATACAAATACCGGACAATACAGCATTAATCTTCGAATATATGCAAAAAGGGCAATTTATCTGTTCCAACAGCACAGATATCGACTTGCGCGACATGTATAATATGATTGATGAGAACTACGAATCTTTATACCAATACTTTTCACAAATAAACTATACATTAGAAAGGGGAAACGAGTATTTCTACTTCTCGCGCACGGAATCAAAAACCACATTGGAACAAAAGATACTCCGTGCCTATTATTGGATAGATGTACTTGATTTCTTCAAAACTTACGATGAAACATTCGGTGCAGGCTTCCGCTTCCAGCCGGAACAAATTTTGGTAGAGGCCAATATCAATGTTTTGCTGCAAAATAAATTAGACGGTATCCGCAAACATTTCTCGGACAAGGATATCCGCAAAGACGTGCTCGACAATATGATACGTTTGCTGGCCAAAGAATCGTTTATCGAATTGGAAAATGAGAAGACTAATACTTATAAGGTACTGACTTCATGGCATTATCTGGAAAAATTAGTCGATAGTATCAACATTTTTGAAGACATTGAAGATGAGAAACCTGAGTAGAATAATTTTTATCAATAGTGCGAATATTCCTTATTCGGACAATATATATCTGGATGGAAATATCCACTTTATCGGCACACAAGGAGTAGGAAAAAGTACCATTCTGCGTGCTATCTTATTTTTCTATAATGCGGACACGCAGAAACTGGGCATTCCCGTTGAAAAACAAAATTACACGGACTACTATTTTCCTTTTGCCAACTCATATATCATTTACGAAGTAACAACGGAGCATGGAGCATTCTGTATCCTGAGCTTTAAAGCCATGAACCGGGTATGTTATCGTTTCATAGATTCACCTTATCGCAAAGAATTCTTTATTGACGAGAATCGCACCGCCTACAGCGGCACAGACCGTATCCGTGCCATGCTCGACCAACATGAAGTGGAGTATTCGCGCATCATTTATACCTACGACGAGTATCGTAATATCCTATATGGCAATGCAACGAGTACTGAATTCCGACGTTATTCCTTGATGGAAAGCAAACAATATCAAAACATTCCGCGTACCATCCAGAATGTATTGCTGAACTCAAAACTTGATGCCGAATTTATCAAAAGGACTATTATCTCTTCTTTAAATGAAGAAGAAATATCCATCGATCTGAATAGTTACAAAGAGCATTTGAAAGATTTTGAAACGCGCCTGAGAGACATTAGTGAATTTCAAAAGAAAGAGACACAGAAGCAGGCAACGGAGATTACCCAACTATCACAGCAAACAACCCGTCTGCAAAGTGATATCATGCAAAATTGCCGCGAACTGGTGATTGCCGGTCGAAAAGCATCCGAACTGCTGCCCGAATGGAAAGAAAAACGCGACAAGGCTGGCAATGACATACAAATACAGGAAAAGCTGAAGGCAGAATTACAAAATGAATCACGGCAGCGTTGCGAAAAAATACAGGAAGAACTGACCATCGTCAGCAATGATTTGAAGAAAGCCGTTCTGAAGGAAAAGGAATATGAAGAACATCATATACAGGAAGTGATGGAACGTTCTGCCAAAGAAATGGAATGGAAAAACAAACGTCTCGGTTTGCAGGAAGAACAACGCATATTGACTTCGCAATACACGGAAATCTCTTCTAAATACAAATTGCTTATCCAGAACCTGGATAACCAGTGGAATAAAATACACGAAGAGAAAATTCATCAATTGGATACATTAAATACTGTTTACAATGCCCGTTTGGAAGAAGCTCGTAAAGAAAACCAAAACCAAACAGAAGCTTTGTATCAGGAGTATGAGAACCTGTCACAAAAACTGCATCCGCTAAAAGCCGAAAAACAGACAAAGCTGAGCGAAATGGATTATCGTATTCGTTCATGCCGCAAAGAAATCTTCTTCGAAAAGGAACAAGAGGAATTAAAGATGCGCATTCAGTCGTACACCTCTACTCACTTGGAACGAAAAACACGTATCAATGAGGCTCAAATCATTATCAAAGACTTAATGATGAAATGGGAGCATGAAGTTCAAAAATTGGAAAAAGGGATAGATGATGAACTGTCGAAGTCACAGATGGAACTGCAACAGTTACATGTCCGCATACAGGAATTGCAGCAGTTTCTTACCCATAGTAAGAGTACCTTACAAGGCTGGCTGAAAGAAAACCATAAAGGATGGGAAGAAACAATCGGTAAACTATGCGATGAAGCTATATTGTGGCAAACCAACCTCTCACCGCAAAAAGCAGAAGGCAATTCTTTTTATGGAATCCAAATTGATTTGAATGTCATAGAGCGTCACATCAAATCTATTGATGATTATAATAAAGAAAAAGAGGAGAAGGAACAACGTTCGGCAGAAATCTCTATGCGCATGCAACGTTTGCAAGCCGAAAAAGCAGAGGGACAAGAGCAAATAAAGCGAAAATACCAGCCGTTGATAAAAGAACAGAAAAGCCGTATCAACCAGTTAGAATATGAATTGGAAAAACTGGAACGCCAATACCAGCAGGACATGCTCGACCTTGAAGACTGGAAGAAAAAAGCAGAAGCTGCCCGTAATGAAAAGTTAACCCGGTTGGATGAGGAAAAAAGCAAAATTGCTTTAGAACTGGCTTCCGTCAATGAAAAGCTGGATAACTTGGGACAAGAGAAAGCAAACAAGCTCAATGCCTTGAAAGAAGCATGGGCACACTTGCAAAACCAACTCTTTGAAGAAAAGAACATCCAACAAGAAAATATACGCAAAGAAGAAAAAGAGGAACAAAAGCGTATCAATGCCGGCAAAGCACAGCATGAGGCAGAGATGCAAAAAGAGTTGCATTCTCAAGGTGCCGATACCGAACGTTTACAAAATATCGCCAACCAACTGGGACAAATTGAGCAGGAGTTGTCTTTCATCAAAAAACACGCAACACTGATTATCGAATATCAAAAAGACAAACGAGACCTGATTGAACATATCCCTACATGGAAATATCAGGAAGAAGACCTGAGAAAGCAATTAAAGAAAGAACGGGATACCCTGAGAGCAGAAGTTGATACCTTGCAGAAAGAGATAGACAGAATAAAGATAATTTTACAAGAAGCCGAAGGTAATATTCGTCATTTACAACAGAATCTGGATGCTTACGCCAATATAGAAAGCTTTGATTGGTATAAATCTCATCAGGATATTTTCAAGAATGGCCCTTCTATGACAACTATTACACAAAAAAGTTGCATGGAGTTAATTGACCTGTTGAATCAATATTACATGCAATTCATGCAGATGCAAACCAAACTGCGTAAAGCTGTAAACCTCTTCACAGGACACTTTGACGAAAACAATACTTTCAAGTTTAAAACCAAATTTAATGAAGACTGGGAATACATACGCTTTGCTGATGAGTTGCACGATTTTATAGAGGAAGATAGAATTGACGAATATGTACGCCGTATCAATAATGAACATTGGGATACATTTAAACGTATCAGCATGGATGTCACTTCACTTTCTTCTTCCGAAAAAGATATACAAACAATTATTGGCAAGATAAATAAAGGATTCGCTACCTGCAATTTTGTAGGTGTCATTCAGCGCATCGAGATGAAAATGGAAGAAAGCAGTAACCGAGTGGTAAATGTACTGCATGATATTCAAAAATATTACAAAGAATATGGTTATGACCTTACCCCCGAAACAAACTTGTTCTCTTCCGAAAAAGAGCCTTTGATAAAAGAAGAAGCCATCAAGCTGCTGCGCGACTTTATCAAAGAAATTCATGCCTACCGTTATGACAATATCCGGCTGTATGACTCCTTCGAACTACGTTTCCGCATTGTAGAAAATGGTAATGACACAGGATTTGTAGAGAAAATTTCAAGTGTAGGTTCAGAAGGTACGGATATTCTGGTAAAAGCTATGATTAATATCATGCTAATCAATGTATTTAAAGAAGCCGCTTCACGAAAGTTCAAAGATTTCAAGTTGCACTGCATGATGGATGAAATTGGAAAACTCCATCCGAACAATGTGGCAGGTATCTTGAAATTTGCCAACGACCGGAATATTATCCTTATCAACGGCTCTCCTACCGAGCTCAACCGAGAAGCATACAAGCATGTGTATTTATTAACAAAAGATTCACAGAGTAAAACACGTATTGCACGGTTAATTTCAGACACCAACATATAATGATAAATATTACATTAAACCAAGTGCGATTGTTGAAATCTCTCTCTTTAGGGGAGAGATTTCCTTTAAGCAATTTAAAAGGAAAAATCTTTCAACAGTTATTGGATGAGCATGTCTTATCAAAGTTTCCACAAGGAAATGGTTTTATAATCTATGCTCACTCTCCCATTGCCTTACTAAACCATTTAAGTAATAAATATATAAAATGTTCCCTAGATGATTACATCGAAAAGATGGAAATAAATGAGCTAAGGAAAGTAGACAATATATTGATGAGAGGGAACTCAAAGAGCAATGAAACGCATCCCATGAATGGTTTTCTGGTGAAAAGCATTGAACCGATTGAAGTTTCTCTCTCCAAAAGAAAACTGGTGCTTTCTCCCGAAGTGTGGCCTGTCTGTTTCGTTTCAAATCATGAAGAGTTCACAATTCCCTCGGATGTCACCATTGTTATGGTAGAAAATCCTGAAAACTTTATCTTTATAGAAGAACAAAAGGAGTTCTTTGAAGGAATGCGACCTTTATTTACAACTTATTATCCCAGAGATACACATCGAAGTTTAGTGAATTGGTTAGAAACATTGCCTAATGCATACATTCATTATGGTGACTTTGATATTGCCGGAGTTTATATTTATCAGGATATTTATAAAAAACATATCAAAGGTCCTAAAAAATTCTTTGTTCCTAAATTTATTGATAAGTTAATGCATCGATTCGGTGATGCAGAACTTTACGATAAACAATTGAGTTACAGAAATTCCATCATTTCAGATGAACCAGGCATTCAAGAACTAATGAAAATTATCGATAAAGAACATAAGGGATTAGAACAAGAAATCTTTAATTCAAAAGAATATAAAAAATATACAGACTAACTTTCTCTTCTTTCTATTATACTGAAACAAGTTTAAGATGCTAACTTACTTTTTAAATCATTTTTAATCATGTGAATACTGTCACTGAAGTATTTCTTATAGAACAATAACAAAATAATGACTCCGCAACTGATAGCTGCATCTGCAAAATTAAAGATCGGACTAAAGAATATAAAATTATCTCCTCCTATAAATGGCATCCAACCGGGCCAGTTAAATTCAAAAAGAGGAAAATAGAACATATCGACAACTTTTCCGTATAACCAATCAGTGTATCCATGTCCTATCGGTACAAAAGTTGCCACTTCAGATAAGGTACTTCGTTTTTACCGCTATTTTTATGATTTGGTCAAGAATTAAGATTCCCATCACAATCAACAAGGAAAGCCATCCTTTAGAAATAGTATTTTTCATAAGTATTATTTTGTGTTTTTAAATAGTTGCAAATATACTGAAGAATTTCTATCAGCAACCATTTTCATACCCGAAATGTCATCTTCCGATACTCTGACGGTGATATTCCTATTTTTTTCTGCACATATCGGCTGAAATAGGATACTGAGGAAAAATTCAGCTTTTCGGCAATCTCTGTCAAGGAGAGTTCCTTCTGCCATAGCAGACGAGTGATTTCCAAAAGAGTAAAACGATCTATCCAGTAAGTAGCAGGTCTGCCACTCACCTCTTTACATATCTCCGACAGGTAATGAGGAGTAATGCAAAGTCGGGAAGCATAAAAGTCAAGACTACGGTGACGGATATATTCGCCATTATACAACAATTCGATGAACTTCCGCAGCAGAAAAGTGATATGTTCCGACAGTCGGACCGCCTCCCGTCTGCGTGCATGGATGTCGTAGAGATCGAGAATATGGGCGGTAAGCAGACTGCCTAGTAATTCTTCCCGGAAAAGATGACCTTTATCCTCCATACGCTCCCGAATACACAGCATGGCCTGTTTGCACACCCGGAAGTCATGAAATGAAAGTTTCATGACCGGATTCTGCAAAAGTGACAAATGTCCGATGATGCCGTAATTGCTGCGAATGGCTATTGAGGTAATAAACAAATCCGAAAGGCTCATAAAAATGCCTTGGAAGTCCCCGGAGTCCGAAAAGTCCGACCCAAGTGTTGCATTGGGCAGAATCACATAATCTCCTGCCGCAATGTGATAACGGGTGTCTTGAAACGTAAAGCCCATATTGCCTCCGCTGCAAAGAATATGAATGACTCTTCCCGTATGCCGCAGGGCATTGAAGTCCTGCAATGTATCAGCGAAAATAATCCCATCAAAGTCTGTATGCTCCATTTCCCTTATTCATTTCTTTGCAAAAGTAACCAAAAACCACGAATAGTGAAAATACTACCTCGAATTATGTAACAAAGAAGCGAGAAGTGCGTTGTAATTTTGCATCAGAAGCTAAAACCATAAAGAATATGAAAAATGTAAGATTGAACAACGGAGTAATGATGCCTGCCATCGGGTTCGGCATCTTCCAAATTCCTGAGAACGAAACGGAACGGATTGTGAATGATGCGATTGAGACCGGCTACAGGAAGTTTGATACAGCCTCCTCTTATTTCAATGAGGAGCAGTTAGGCAACGCCATCCAACATAGCGGCATGAAACGTGAGGAGTTCTTCATTACCACCAAATTGTGGGTGCAAGACTACGAATACGATGATGCCCTGCGCGCTTTCGATTTATCGATGAAAAAGCTCAGGCTGGATTATCTGGACCTCTACCTGATGCACAAACCATACGGAAACTATCGTGGTTATTCCTAAATCCGTACACAAGGAGCGAATGGTAGAAAACTTCAACATCCTTGATTTCATACTTTCTGAAGAAGAAATGGCCGCTATCTCCCTACTGGAAACGGGGAAAAGCCCTATCTACGACGACATGGACTTAGCAACTGTGAAAGGAATCGGATTGCACAAAATCCATGAATGATTTTAGAAAGAAAAGAGAAAATAGAATATGAACCCTTAAAAACAGAATCTTATGCAGACTATCAAATTGAACAACGGCATCGAAATGCCGGTATTGGGATACGGAGTATTCCAAGTATCTCCCGAAGAGTGTGAGCGTTGCGTGCTCGATGCCATCAGCACTGGTTATCGGCTGATAGACACGGCGCAGGCTTACTATAATGAAGAGGGCGTGGGCAATGCCGTCACTCGCTGCGGTGTGCCCCGTAACGAGCTTTTCCTTACCACCAAAATATGGATAAGCAATGCCGGAGAGACAAACGCCGCCCGCAGCATTGATGAATCTCTCCGTAAACTGCACACCGACTACATCGACTTGCTACTCATCCATCAGCCTTTCAGCGACTACCCGGGAACATGGCGGGCCATGGAGAAGGCCGTAAAAGATGGAAAAGTCCGTGCCATCGGCCTTTCCAACTTCTACCCCGACCGCTTTGTGGATATGGCGGAATATGCCGAAATCAAACCTGCCGTGAACCAGTTAAAGACGAATGTGTTCAGCCAACAGTGGGAGGCCGAAGCCGAAATGAATCTCTATGATACACACATCATGGCTTGGGCACCGCTGGCGCAAGGTAATCCCGAACTTCTGACCAATCCCGTACTGACTGCTCTAGCTGAGCGATACAATAAAACAGTGCAGCAGGTGGCTCTGCGTTACTTGATACAACGCGGCATCATCGCCATTCCGAAGAGTACTCACACCGAACGTATGAAACAAAATCTGGATGTATTCGACTTTGCCCTCACACCGGAAGATATGGAAAGCATCCGTCCGCTCGACAAACCCGACGACTTCCGTTGGTCGCACCGTAATCCCGAACTCGTAAAATTCCTCCTGAATTACGACAGACAGTTTAACCCGGACAATAAGAAGTAAGAATATGAAAATTTCATAAAGCAAGAATCCTTTTTTCTATTTCCAAATCATTTTCATTCAGTTGGGGAGACGGTATCATGCAAGTACGGATACAGTCTCCCTCCCGACAAGTATAATCGTAATATTTCTTTTGCAGCTCCGTCAAGTTTTCAAGTGCCACAAGCTCCCCTTTCAATTCCAGGAACTCCTCCATGTCCGTACTGTCACTTTGCTTTACAAAGAGAATACGGCGTGATATCGGATTCCTGTTATAATCCAGGCTGAGATATAACCCTTTCAGAAAAGGAGGGAAATCATACATGGGCAATTGCAGGTAAATGCTGAACAAAGCCATTTGGGGAGCTTCCCGTTCGTTGAAAAAAATATATCCGTTCTGATGGTTATTAAACAACCCTACCCCCCGGTGAGTCGTGTTATAAGCACTCATGTGAATCACCTTCACATACGTGTTATCTTCGGAAGACTCTATCAGGTAAGGTTCCACTTTCAGGCAGTTGCATGACGAAGAAAGACTGTAACTCAAATAGCTGCCACTATAATTATAAACTTCCTGAACAGAACGCTGCATCTCGGCAGTCATCATTTCCATAAACGGATTCGCCTTTGTCTCGCCATTGGCAGGTTCCAGACTGAAAAGCAATTCTTTGATGCTTGACAAATTTCCCATCAAGCGTTTCTTTGAAATGTTATTGACCTGTCCCAAAGCCAAATCCAATGAATTTTCTTCAGAATGTCCTTGTTTCAATGAGGTTACATAAGTGGGCAGAACACTGGAATAAAGCGCAGACAATACACTGGGAGCCATATCGATAAAATCTGCTATTTCTTTCATTTTCAATCCGTTATTACGGAGGTATTCTATTCTTCTATAAATTTCTATTAAATCATCCATGGATATTATCTTCTATATTGAACTTGCAAAATACAAGTTTTCGTGTGAACTTACAATGACATACACATTACATTAATATTACATCATCAACTCCTCGCTATATGAAAAATATTAATCATAAATATTCATTTTTTCTCCGACCGGATGAGCATACTTTTGCTGCCGGAAATCATCGGAACGGGATGCAAGACTCCGCTTTTACGATGATAAAAACATAATTTGCAAAAACAAGTAAAACAATAATGGAAGCAAAAAGCGAAACGAACAAACCAATATCCAATTTCCTGTTTATCTTATGGGCAGGAGGAACAGCCTTACTTTCCTATTCATTGGTATATGCACTGCGTAAACCTTTTACGGCTGCCACTTTTGACGGAATGGACTTTTTCGGAATGGATTACAAAGTAGCCACTACTATCATGCAAATCTTCGGCTACCTCATCTCTAACCTGAATAATTCATAGTCTCCACAAAAAAGAGAACGCCCTTCTTGTATATTTGCA
>OGIL01000682.1_pt1 | contig 19699 bp, 18 predicted proteins | sample 1571751 | NCBI WGS metagenome assembly OGIL01 (sample SAMEA2581964, study PRJEB24529) | metagenome | biome: Human gut stool | place: China | collected 2011 | reverse complement strand
ATATTTTGGAAAACTGATCCGGAAAATCCATTCTTGGTTTAACTCTCGGTTTAACCGAACCATGTAAACCGGCGCGTTTAAGGCATAAAAAAAGAGAGTTACTTTGGTGTAACTCTCTGATTCTTTGGTGATCCGCTTGGATTTTGTACCTTTCGGTTATTTCCTTGCGTTATCTGTTTCTTTTCCAAGGCCCTATGCCCTGTCATAAAAGGGTTCATTATTAGGATGTAACACAAAAAGTGTAACACATTAATTAACTCGCATGTGGTTTCGATGTTATTCCTAACCACAATGCAAAGGTACAAAATAAATTCTACTCATGAGCAACAAATGGAATAAAACATCTACAAATGCAATAAATGTTTTATTTGATGAACATTTTAGTAATTATTCTGTTAACCAGATATAATATTAACTTTTAAAAAGAATAGATATGCCAAACTGGAACAAAATCTTAACAGAGGTTGAAGCCTCAAACCAAGTAAATGCCCTTGATAGAATGCGTAAAGAGTATTTCGAGATTATTCATCGTGAGACTGGCCGTAATGTGATTTCTTATTATTCTGGGTGGCTGAAACAACCTACAGTTCATACCATGATTGATGAATTGGATAAAAATGCTTTTATGTCTATAACTCATTCATTAGACAAAGGTATGGGTTTAGACATAATAATACATACACCCGGAGGTGATTTGGCTGTAATGGAAAATTTAATTAATTATCTACATAAAATTTTTAATGGAGATATTCGTGTTATTATTCCACAAATTGCAATGTCTGCAGGAACTATGATTGCATTATTTTCTAAAGCAATACTAATGGGAGAACAATCTTGCTTGGGGCCTGTTGATCCTCAATATAACGGTTTCTCCTGCCAAGCCATTATTGATGAGTTTTAAAAAGCAAAAGAAGAAATTGCAGAAAATCCAAATACCATAGGTTTGTGGCAAACTCTCATTGCAAAATATCCAGGTGCTACGATTATTCATGAATGTGAAAATGCGATTAGGTGGTCTAATGAATTAATGGATAAATGGATTCCCAAGGTATATCCAAATATAGATATAGAAAAAATTAGAGACAAGTTTTTAAATCATAAAACGACCTGCTCTCATGCAAGACGATTATCAAAAGATGATTGTAAAGAAGTCGGTTTAAATATTATTGATTTGGAAGACTTCCCTTCATTAAACGATGCAGTTTTGAGTCTTCATAGTTGTTATACGATTATGATAGATAAATACTCTTATTCTAAAATTGTCGAAAATCAAAATGGGGAAACCTATTTTTATAGAGACCCTTGCAATAATTGAATTGCATATTAAAAGTAATAATCGAACCAATCTCAAACGGCTGTTTGGGGTTGGTTCATTGTTTTACGAGTATGAAATAAGAGTATGATTTTTCGCCCAAACACAATAAAACCTAAATTCTGACTGATTTTCTTTTGTACTTTCGTCCATTTGTGTCTTCGTCTGTAACTTCGCAACACAAAATTTCAAAAATTAAGCGTATGAAGACATTGACGAAGAAACAAAAAGAAGCGAATGGAGAGAATTTCTCTCGCATTGTAGATGATGCTGCCATCCTTTTACAACGGAAGGCAGATTACGTGATGAATATAAAACAGGTTGCCGATTATCTTGGCATATCTACAGATGCCGTGCGCAAGCGATGTCAACGGGGACAGCTTCCATTTCATAGAAGTGCCAGTCGGTTGTACTTTAGTCGGATGGAGATTGACGATACAATTCTTGACCGTGAACTGTTGACAAAGTTTGCATAAAAGAGGGTCTGCTTATGACGTATATTGACTACATGAACCAATTTTGGCGACTGGCGGCCTACGAATCCTTTGCTGCAAGCGAAGTCGCTCTTTATGCCTTTCTTGTCAACGAGTGCAACAAGTTTCATTGGAAAATGCCTTTTTCTTGCCCTACCTTTCATGTTTGCAACCGACTTCGGATGTCGAAACAAACATTGGTAACAGCCAGAGAACGATTGGCGAAAAGAAAACTGATAAGTTTTACCAATGGAACAACTCGCTTTCAACCGTCCAAATATTTGCTACTTGAATTGACGGAGGACTTGTCTGTACACTTGACGGAAGACTTGACCCTCAATAATAAAGAAGTAGATATAGACAAAGAAGTTATAAGTCAACGCACACACGAAGAACATTCTATGCTTTCTATTGAAGAATTGGAAGAAGTGCTTTCGCTTGATATGGAATGGAAGGGAAAAGTAAAAGAATACTTGTCTGGTAAAAATATGGTTGCATCATCAACCGATATGGCAACCTTGTTGGCACAATTCTTTCGTTATCTTCACGCAAGTGGTGTCAATCGAAAAACAGAGGAAGACACCAAACGGCATTTCGTTAATTGGGTATGCAAACAAGGAAACTGTAAGCCGTCTATGTCGCTGCGTAAAAACACGTCGCAACAGGGACTTATACTTGCAGATGATTCATTAGATAAATACAAACCTATCGAACAATGGCAATGATGAGATTGACAAGAGAAGATTTTCAACATGCTATTTCAGAGGCACGGAAGAATGATGATGACTATGCATCAATACCTTTTCGTTTTGGAATCCCTAATGCCAAAGAAGCTTTAATTGCTGGACTTGAAGAAGTCATGCACCACAAAGTGGAATGGCTTGCTGATTATGACCAAATAGTAAATTGGCTAACTGACAATCAAGGAAAAGGTCTATTGCTGATTGGTCCACCAGGAGTCGGGAAATCCGAAATCTGTATGAAAGTTATCCCTTTAATATTCCGAATGGCATTACACAAAGTCTTTTCACGATACCAAGCAACAGAACTTTGCAACGAAGCGACATATCGTAGTTCTTTGCGTCAACGATTCATTGCCATAGACGATTTCGGTATTGAAGGAACATTCTACGATTATGGAAATTCTCACATCGTTTTTTCCGAAATTGTCGATGGCATAGAGAAACACGGGACTCTACTTGTTACCAATACCAACCTGACTTTGGAAGAAATCAAAACCAAATACGGACTTCGCACCTTTGACCGTCTAAGAGCCAACATGCATGTTGTGGTTATTCGAGAGAAGTCGTTGAGGGGGAAGTATGAGAAGGATATAAACATAGATATTCAATAAAATGATACTTCAAATATAACATATTCTCTCATTTCTTCTTTTTATCGCATTATTTTTCATATTTTTGCATTCACAAATAAGTAATAAATATGAATCGGATAAAAGAAGTACTTGAAGAAAAAGGCATTAAACAAACTTGGCTGGCAGAAAAGATAGGCAAAAGTTTTAGCCAGACCAATGCCTATGTCTGTAATCGCAGACAGCCAAGTATTGAATTATTGTATGAGATTGCTTCCCTTTTAGGGGTTGAAGCGAAGGATTTATTGGTTGATAATATTGAATTGAAGAAATAATTATGATAGAAGTCAACCAAATCATTAAGAATCTGATACCAACTGAGCCTGTAACTGTCATTAAAGTACAGGCACTGGGAAACATGTATTCTATCAAATACACGGGTGTTACTACCAACAAGACTAGTACCAAAGTGATTACCAAAGAGCAGTTCGAGTATTTGGAAGTATTGACATCCGAAGGGGAATTTAACTTTAAGGGTAATCCTGAAAAATTTGTGATGTTTGCTGAGGCCGAGCGTATACATTCAGCATATCAGTTCGACCCGTTGTTTGCCATCAACTGTAGTGTGGTTGACCCTCTTCCCCATCAGGTGGAAGCTGTTTACAAGTTCTTGTTACCCCAGCCTAAGATTCGTTTCCTGTTGGCTGACGATACCGGTGCAGGAAAAACGATTATGACAGGCCTTCTTTTGAAGGAACTTATCATGCGTGGTATTGTTGAACGTATTCTGATTATTACTCCTGGTGGCTTGACCAAACAATGGCAGGAAGACGAAATGGGTGTCAAGTTCAATATACCTTTCACACTTGTCAATCGCAGTCTGTTTACTGCTGATCCTAATATTTTCCGTACAGCCAACAAAATCGTTACTTCTATCGACTTTATCAGTCGGGAGGATGTACTTTCTGTAGTAAGCAATACCAGTTGGGATATGGTTATCTTTGATGAGTCGCACAAATTGTCGGCTTACGAATATGGACAGAAAACCTATAAATCCAAACGCTACGAAGCTGCTTACGTACTTTCTCAACAATGCGAGCACATGTTGTTGCTGACTGCTACTCCACACCGAGGACGTACCGATACGTTCAAAAAGTTACTTCAGTTATTGGATGAAGATATATTTGCTACAGACGATGTGGCAACAGAACGTGTAAAGGAACTTAGCAAGGATGGACTGAACAAGTTCTTCATTCGTCGTTTGAAGGAGGATATGAAAGACTGGAATGGTAATCCGCTTTATAAGAATCGTTTTACCAAAACCATTTCTTACCAACTGACTCCCGAAGAGAAATACCTGTATGACCAAGTGACCAATTACTTGACACAACGCAAGGAAGAAGCCACCGAGGAAAAGAATATTCATGTAACTTTGGCCTTGGCCGTGATGCAACGCCGTTTGGTCAGTTCCATCTTTGCCATCAAAAACACACTTTTCAAACGTTGGAATGCGTTGCAGGGTATTGTGGATGAAGTCAACAAGAATCCGAACATTTGGAAGCAGCGTCAGAAGTTGGAATTGGTGGATGTGGATAACATGGACCAGTACGATGACTTGGAAGATGATGAAAAGGATGCACTTGACAACATTCTTTCTGATCCGAAGAAGTTCAAACTCTTTACGACATCAAAGAGTTTGATTGAGATAGCCAATGAAGCCCAAGAGGTTAAACGTCTGTATGATATTGCCAACCAACTTTACAATCAGAATCAAGAAGAAAAGAAATATATTCAACTCAAAGAGTTGCTGAAAAGTCAAGGTGTCATTGACGGACAGAAACTCGTTATCTTTACAGAGCATAAAGATACGCTACTCTATTTGCAAGAACGCCTCACCAATAACGGCTACAAGGTGGCAGTCATTCATGGAGGTTTGTCGGTCGATGACCGCCGTGCCGCACAATGGCAGTTCATGGCACCCGATACTCAGATATTGATTGCAACCGATGCTGCCGGCGAAGGTATCAACTTGCAATTCTGTCGATTGCTTATCAACTGGGATATACCATGGAATCCCAACCGTTTGGAGCAGCGTATGGGACGTATCCATCGTTATGGACAAAAGGAGGATGTGCTTGTATTCAATATGGTTGCAGACAATACACGCGAAGGTCAAGTGCTCTCCAAGTTGCTTACCAAGCTGGATGTTATCCGTGAGAGTATGGGAGATGACCGTGTGTATGATGTGATTCAAGATGTATTGAAAGATGTAAGCCTTGAAGCTATCATTTCTTCTGTATTCGATGGTAAGGAGTCCGACCTCGACCTATTCCTGAATCAGAACAATCAACAATTGGAATCTGAGTTCAAGAATCGCATCGAAGAGCAACAGAATGCCATAGCACATAGTGAAGTCGATTACAAGGATGCCCGCATACTGAAAGAGGATTCTGATGAAAAACGGTTGCAACCTATCTACATCCAATTGTTCTTTGAACGGGCATTCTGCTATTTAGGTGGTCAATACGAAGCTGTGCAAAAAGGAATCTACAAGATAACATCCATTCCTGACATCTTGAGCAAACAGTTGAAGGAAAGTTACAATATATTGGCCGATAATCTCAGCCAGCTGCTATTCTGTTTCGACAAACAGATATTCCTTGACTATCAGAATACGGCTGCCATCTTGGGCAAAGTACATTACATCAATCCAGGTAATGCTCTATTTGATGCTTTGGTGGATTGTGTGCGTAAGGAATTCAAGGAAGAGATGCTGAAAGGTACCATATTGGTGTCACCGGAAGACACCGAAGAGTATTTTGCCTTCTTTGTCAAGAACCAGATTACAGACAATCGTCCCAACAAGGGAGACGACAGTATTGCCAACGAACTGTTAAGCTTCATTTATCAGACGACTGACGGTTCTTACCATAGCACTTCTCCGGCCAAGTTCCTCGATTTGCATGCTCCATCGCAATTTGCCAAGGAGATATTGCCACCCGAAACAGTACAAAGTCATGAAGTGATGAGTTGGGCGTTCGAGAATATTACCTTACCTTTGTTTGAAGAAACGAAAGTGAAGGTTGGGGAAGACTCAGCCAAACGTCAGGAATACCTCCGAACGGCTTTCAGTCAAATCATCATGGACTTGGATATTGCCATCAATGAAATGCAGATGAAGGCATTCATGGGGGATATGAAGTTGCAAGAAAAGTTACAGCATAAGATTGAGCGGAAAAAGGAGTTGATGCACAAACGGGAAGAGCGTATTGCGGAAATGGGTCAGATGACCGAGGTATCACCCAAAGAACCTGAAATTATTGGATGTGCCTACGTGGTGCCGCTTTCGCAAGTGGAATACGAACAACATTTCCACATGAAGCGTGATGAAGAGGTAGAAGCTATTGCCATGCAATTTGCGATGGAATATGAAACGAGTCAAGGACGTACTCCCGAAGATGTGTCGGAACAGAATTTGGGCTACGACATCAAGAGCATCGATGCTTACGAAATGAAACGCTACATCGAGGTGAAAGGTCGTGCAACTACCGATGGTGTCATACTTTCTGAAAATGAATGGAACCGTTTGGCTCAATTGGGAAACAAAGCATGGCTCTACATTGTCGTGAATTGCAAAACCACTCCTACACTATATCGCATACAGAACCCGGCCGAACGTCTATCGTTTGAAAAGATGTCGAAGGGAGTTCAATATTACTTGCCATTGGAAGAGTGGCAACAAAAATACATAAAGGAATAAAAGAAAAACATCATACTATGACAAAAGCCAAAAAACTCATAGAAGTTGCCTTGCCGATTAAGGAAATCTCGGCAGAGAGCGTGCGAGACAAATCTATCCGTCACGGACATATATCAACTTTGCACCTGTGGTGGGCACGCCGTCCACTGCCTGTATGTCGTGCGGTCATATTTGCCAGCTTGGTACCCGACCCTTTGGACGCCAACTGTCCGAAAGCTTTTTGTGATGCCGTACAAGATATGTTGGCAAACAATTTGCTCTATGCACCTTATCCTGATATTCCTTATACTGCCATCTATGACCCGATGCCGGATACACTTCGCAACCGTCTATTGATGTTTATTGGTAAGTTCTCACACCAGTGTCAACTGAATATGTTGGCTGGAAAATCAACACCATCCAAAGACCAAATACAAGAAGGCTGTTTGATCAAATGGGAAAGCAAGAACGACCCAGTTGTGCTTCGCTTGGCCCGTTTGCTGATATGGGTGGCTTATAATGCCGAGCGTCATCCGGAGGCATCTTACAAAGAACTGGCCACAGAGTTTGATTTGGCTTTCAATGCTATCAAAGAAGCTGAAAATAATTTGTATAACACCCCTAACCGTCATCTTGCTTCGGCAGATGTAGAAGTTAAAGAAACGGCCTTGCAAGCCGCTATAGAGAGTTTCCAAAATCGGATGCCAAGCGTATTCGACCCCTTTGCTGGCGGTGGTGCCATCCCATTGGAAGCAGCCCGACTGGGATGTTGTTCGTATGGTAACGACATTAATCCGGTGGCACATATCATAGAGAAAGGTTCTGTAGAATTCCCGCAAAAGTATGGCAAGCCCATCACTTATACCCACGAAGAGTTTATGGCTCTTTACGGTAAGGAAGGAGTAAAGCTTTATACAGAGAAGTTTGGCGTTATGCCTACAGGTAATGTGGAAATACCAAACCGCCTTTCGTTTGATGTGGAATTTTATGCCAAGAAATTATTGGCTACGACAGAGGCTGAAGTAGGTCATCTTTATCCTGCAGATGAAAAGGGTAATAAACCTGTCGCTTATTATTGGGCACGTACTGCTACTTGCTCCAATCCATCTTGTAGGGCAGAGGTGCCTCTTTTGAAACAATTCTATTTGGCCAATACCAAGTCAAAAAAGGTATATCTGAATCCTATTATCAATGGAACGGACATTCAATTTGAAATAAAGCATGGGAAATATGATGAGAAAAATTTACCTGGATGGAATAATCGTTGTGTTTTAACTTGTCCTTGCTGTGGAAGTGTTACTACAACGGAACAATTGAAAGAACAGTTCAAGGCAAAAAAGACACGTGAAAGACTTCTTGCCGTTATAACTGAATCACCAATAGGAAAAGATTATCGTTTGCCTAACAGAGCGGAATTTGAATCTCTAGAGTACGTTCCTAAGAACCAAGAACGGCCAACAGAACGTATGGAGGTTGGTAATAATCGAAACTTTAATACTCCTGGTTGGGGAATTGAATTGTATGGTGAAATGTTTTCTGAAAGACAAATATTTTTCTTGAACAATTTAGTTCGTCAAATAAAACTATTATCCATACAGAGAAACACATCTTACGATAAAGCTTTAGCCACTCTATTAGCAATTCTTGTAGATAGAATAGCTATAGCCAACACATCTTTTGGTGTGTGGCATATAGGAGGTGAAAAATTAGAACGTCCAATGGGAAGACAAGCTATTCCAATGGTTTTTGATTATCCAGAATCAAATCCTTTTTGTTCTAGTTCTGGAAGTGCATTGAATCAATTAGAATGGTTAACACGTTATATTGAATCTGAGTGTGATTATCCTTTTGCCGCTATTTTGAAAAATGCATCTAGTGGAGAGAAATCACAATTTGAGAAAAAATCATTAAATGCAGTCGTAACTGATCCGCCTTATTACGATGCGATAGCATACGCTGATATATCAGAATTTTTCTATGTATGGCTTAAAAGAACATTAGGAACTTTGTATCCTTTAAATTTTGCAACTCCTCAGACTCCCAAAACCGATGAATGTACGGCCTTAAAGCATCATCACGGTAATAGCATTGACAAGGCAAAAGAACATTTTGAAAGGAAACTGACGGATATATTTAGAACTATAGAATATCAAACGAATGATATTGTGAGCATTATGTTTGCTCATCAAAGTACGGAAGCATGGACAACTTTATGTAATTCCATCATTGGTTCTCAGATGAATATAACGGGAAGTTGGCCTATGGACACAGAAATGACAGGAGCATTAAAATCGCAAATGGCTTATCTGGAAAGTTCTGTCACGGTTTCATGTCGTCCTTCTGAACGCAATGGCTTTGAAAGTTTTAAACGAGTAAAAAAAGCTATTGAAGCCAAAGTTACCGAAGAAGTAAATGCACTTTATGAACTTGGTTTCCGTGGTGCAGACTTGCTTACCGCTTGCTTTGGTCAAGCTGTAAGCGAATTTGGTAAATATGAAACAGTAGAAAAAGCTGACGGCAGTGAAGTTACAGTGGGTGAGTTATTAGAACTTGCTAAATTATCCGCTTTCAATGCTCTTTTGCGAGGTTTCGAAGGTTTGGATGAATACACCCGTTTCTACATCGGTTGGCTACAGATGAATGGCATGGGCGATACAGATTTTGACGATGCCGCCAAATTTGCTCGTGTGGGAATGAGCGTAAATATCAGCGACATCTTTGACAAGCATCTACTTATCCGTACAGGCAACAAGCAACATTTAGCAACCTACAAAGAGCGTGTAGTGAAAGACAAACTCGGTATAGAAGCCAGCGACCCATTGATTGACCAAGTACACCGGGCTATGGACAATTGGCATAGTGGTGACCGAGGCAAAATATTACGACACATCAAGATAGTTGGCAGCGAAGCAAGCAGTCCTTTCTGGCGAGTATTGGCATCATTGAAAGAACTGCTTCCCGAAGGTGATGATTTGACACAAGTACAAGGATTGATTTCCAACTCTGCCGACTTGATACAGCATTGTAGTGACGAAATAACCTATACCCAAGGAACATTATTTGAATAACCCGTTAATACCTGAAAGTTATGAATGACAAGATACATAAAGCATTAGGCATATTTTTGGATGCCATGCGTCCATTTGTGGTAAGTTTCTTACAGCAACATTTCCCTAATGAACCATGGGAAGGATTGTTTTTTGCCAGATTAAAACCGGCAAGACAAACTACTTGGAACCAAGCCATGAGAGCACAAGGCGAAAACCAATCGTGCATGTATTTCATTGACTACAACAACTTGCCGGATTTCGCCATTGGATTCAAACGGGAATTAGGATTGGAATTTGAAAATCTCGACAAAGCCAACAAGTTCATCAGCTATTTGCAAGAACTAAAGGACATCCGTAACAAGTGTAACCATTACCAAGCCTTGGACAACGAAGAGATAGAAGGTGCCTATCTCTACATCAAACAAGCCGCCAAGTTAATGAAGATGGACGAACTGGTGACGGAGATAGATAACATCAAGGGACAGACACAAACGATAGTCCAACCAACCGCGACTATACCTCAACCTGTCACCAACATACAGGTAAATGCATTGCGTGAGGATGCACCTATCCCAGCCTGGTTTACCAACGTATATCCTCACTATGATATTCGTAACAGTGCTTTGGATGAATCGGTATTTGCAGCAAACCTGAGCGAAGTGGCCTTGGGAATCGGTCAGGAAGTCTATAGCAATCCTACGATGTTCTTTGAAAAGACTTACGTTACAGCCGGACTTCGCGATATTGCAAACCGGGTTATTCGCGCTTTGAATGGTGAAGAAAGTGAAAACCGGGTTGTATCACTCCAAACGGGTTTTGGTGGTGGTAAGACACATACCTTGATTTCACTCTTTCATATAGCCAATGCAGGACGTTCATTGCTGAATTCGGCCTATACTGCCAATTTGTTGCAAGAGGGTGTAGTTCCCAATTTTGATAACGCCAAGGTTGCTGTATTCACGAACAATACAACCGACGTAGTACAAGGGCGCACTACCAACGAAGGTATCACCATCTATACCCTATGGGGAGAACTCGCCTATCAGTTGGGAGGAGTGGAAGGATATAATAAGGTACGTGCCAATGATGAAAGCAGGACGGCTCCGACATCTTCCATTTTCAAACCTATCCTAGAACAGCATACTCCTTCGCTGATATTGGTGGATGAGCTGGCCGACTATTGCAACAAAGCCAATGGAACGATTGTGGGCAAAGGAACACTTTATACACAGACTGTAAGTTTCTTGCAGACATTGACCGAATCGGTTGCAGCAGTTCCCAAATGTGTATTAATAGCAACCCTGCCAGCCAGTGCAACTGAAGTGGCATCATCAGAAATCGGACAACAAATTCTTTCGTCCCTTGAAAACCGCATTGTACGTGTGGGTACTGGTATAAAACCTGTAGATGACGAAGAAATCTTTGAAGTGGTTCGCCGTCGCCTATTTGAAAACGTTGGTAATCCAGAGGTGATAGAACAGGTATTGACACGATATAAGAATACGTATCATAACAGACGTTCGGACTTACCAGTCGAAGCAGACCGCACGGATTACATCAACAAAATGCGCAAGGCATACCCGTTCCATCCCGAACTGATAGATATGTTCCGCTTGAAATGGGGTAACGACTCGCGCTTCCAACGAACTCGTGGTGTGTTGCGCTTGTTGGCGTCTATCATCAAAGACCTTTGGAATCGCAGAGGTTCATTGAGTGGTTCACAAGCATTGATACATACTTCTGATGTCAACTTGACCAATCTGCCTACATTGACGAGTACAATTACCAGCTTGATGGGAAGCCAGTGGGAAACGGTGATGCATGCTGATATCATCGGAACATCAAGCAATGCGTATAAAATTGACAATGAAGATCCACAAAGCAATACTTTCAAATACAATTTAGCACAAGGTATCGCAACAACACTATTAATGGGCAGCATCGGTGGCTCACAAAGCAAAGGATTAAGCATCGAACAATTAAAACTTTGTATGCTTCGTCCATCAGCATTCCAGCATAGTGAAATTAATAATGCACTCAACAAATTGGAGCGAGTCGCTTATTATTTATATGCCACAAACGTTGGCACTAAGAGCTATTGGTTCCAAGCCAAGCCTAACATTAATATATTAATTAATAGTGCCAAGTCAGAAGTTTCTGCCAACGATGTAAAGGCCGAAATACTGAAACGCTTGAATAGCCAAATCAATGGAAACAGTCAACTTCGAGTATTGATAAATCCGTCCAGTGATGTTCCTGAACAGAAGACGTTGACATTGGTCATATTGAGTCCTGACTATGCCACACAAGCGACTTCCATCAGCAAGAAGGTTGAAAACCATGTAGAGCAGATAGCTACGAAGAAAGGTACAAGTCAACGTATTTTCCGCAACACCATTTTCTATTTGACTTGTTCGGAAAGCCAACTTGGATTGTTGCAATCCAAGCTGACAGAGTATTTGGCTTGTGAACGGGTGCAACACGAATACAGTGGTCAGTTGGATACAGATCAGAAACGGGACATTGCAGATAAGAAGAACGAAGCCAATGCACAAGCCAATGCACAGCTCATCTCTGTCTATAACATAGCCATGCGCTACTCAGTGACAGACGGATTGGAAGCTGTTGAATTGCGTGACTTTGCTCGCGATATGCAAACGCAAATCACTGAAAAATTGCTGGATGCCATTATTGAAGAAGAATGGCTGATACGTTCTATAGGTATAGGAACACTGAAAACGAATCGTCTGTATCCGACTATCGACAGCCCAATCAATGTAACAGCATTGTACGAAGCATTCCTGCAATACGATGATAAACCAATGATAACAAGTCGTGATGCTGTTGTCAACACGATTCAAAAGTATTGTTACAATGGGGAATTCAACGTAGCATTCGGTGAAGAAGGAAACTATTCACGCATCTATCATCGTGAAGATGTCTTTGGATTGAATATTGAAGACCGTCAATATTGGTTGGTGGATAAATCCGTTATGCCTAAGCATGAAGAATTATCTAACACTGAGGCTGACACTTCTACGGGTAGTGAAATACCCGCAACTGATACTGCGGAAGGACAATCAGGCGAGACGCCAGTTCCTATTGTTCGCAAGTTCAAATCTATCAAAGTTTCCGGTAAAGTACCTGTTGAGCAATGGACGCAGCTATTCTCTAGTTTTGTTGTTCCATTAAGCCAAAATAATTTGGAAATAGAAGTTTCATTTAAAGCAAAATCAACTTCATCCAAACCGCTCGATGAATCTGCACAGATTTATAAAGTAGTGAAGGAATCTGCCCAACAATTGGGGTTGAAGTTGGAGGAGGAATAAAAACGTTAATAAAATGAGCGAACTATTGTCTAAAATATCGTCTTATAATTTATACAATTATCTTCTTGTAGGTTTTGTATACAATATGTTATTATGCCATTATACCCAACTTGGATATGTGGACGAGAGTATTTTAAAGACTCTCATTGTGTGCTATGTGATGGGATTATTTATTGCCAAATTAGCATCTCTTTTTTTGGAACCACTTCTTATTCGGCTTCATTGGAATAATAAGAAGTTCTTAAAATGGAGAAATAAAAATGAATATTTGGAAGCATCATTTAAAGATGCAAAAATACCTATTCTTTTGGAGGAAGCTAATGTTTGTAGAAATATTGCTATGGCCATATTCGTGTTTTTCATATGTCTCTTATATGATAAATACGTTTCAATATATATATCTATGATAGTTGCAGAATGTTTGTTTTATGTCATAGCTTTTTTCATTTGTATTTTTTCCTATAAAAAGAAAATTCGACAAATTAGTGACCGAATAGATAAAAGCCGCTCTGCATAGTTTAGAGCGGCTTTACAAATTACGATAAAAAACGATTTATAACATCAGTTATATCAGTTAGCACCTCAACATCACCATTCTCGTTTATGTAAATATGACCATTACTAGTCTTTCTTTGATAAACAGGTTTATCTTTAGTAGATAGATTATTGTTACCTTTACAATATTCAGAAGTACTATAGCGACTATCAACTGTTCTTACATCATCGCTTGACAGAGACTTTTCGGGGATGATATTCAATTTATTTGTTTTTCCATCCTTCATCGATGAAAACAAATCAACAGAAAAGGATGATTTCAAACCATGATGAGGGCAAATAAGAAAATCTACTCCATTTGCTAACTCTGTTCTAATGGATTCTGCATAAGAATTTCTTATGGATGTTTTTTTATTAAGAAATTCACCCATTGCCAACTTCTGCAAATCTCCAGGTAAGAAAACACGATAATTCCCGAATGACAAGAAGGATACTATACTTACGTTATTTGTATAACTCTCATTGAGAAGTTCTGAGTTGTTTTCAACATCTAATGGCCATAAATAACCTATTTTAAGATGTTCACTATCAAAACTTCTTAACGGTAAATTTCTTCCTATCTTCATTCGTTTTAAATATTTCACATCAGGATCGTCAGGAGTTGTAATTTTTCTCCAATTAATATTTTGAGGATTTCCATTCGGTGATTTAGAATTGGGCGTTGTCAACAAATGTGCATAAAAATTTTTATCAAATTCCTGTATATCAGAAATATGATCTTTGTGTGGATGACTAACAATTAATTGACTAATACCATATCTATTATTTCTATTTTTCAATCTATGCTCTCCTCTTTTTTCATATAAAGGTAAAAGAAAATCATTAACTGGTGAAAAGTTATTTCCTTTCCCAATATCAAATACTATTCGAGTTGTTTGATGTTCCGCATAAACACAAAGTGCGCTTCCGACATTAAATACTACTAATTTCATATATTTACCCTCTTGGTGGAAACGGATCATTGCCATAAGAATCCTTTTGGCGAATACGACCATCTTTTCCATGAATTACTAACTCTGATTGCATATTCCGTGCAATCGTACGGGCTACAACCATAGCTTCTCTCTGAGTATCGGTAACCTTTGTATATCGAGAATTACCCTCCCCTTTCACTCCCCATTTAGTACCAACGGGGACAACATGCTGATTTTTCTTTATCATAAGAAAACTTTTAGCATTAATAAATTGTTAATGAAATACGGCGACAAGAACTTGCCGGAGGGTTGTAGATAGGCAACAAAGGAGGCTGAAATTTGTAAAAACCAAATAAAAGCCTTACCTTTGCAGCGTATTTGTAAGAACGACAGGTGACTATTCTGTCGGAAAATATTACAACCATATTAAATTTTCTGGAAGGAGAGGTTACTTGGCGGTGCTTTCTCCTTCTTTTTTATAGTCACAGTACTACTATTTCATCGGCCTAATCTATATTTACGTTCAACAATGTTTCAAGTTCACTCAATGCTGATTTGCGGCATTTGCGGATTGGTGTAAAATCCATTTCTCCAACAAATCCTTTTATACTTATGCCTTTCAAGTAAACTTTGTTAGCCCGTTTGAACAGAGTTTGGATTTTGTTAAAGGCATTATCACCTGATAACTTTGGAACTTCATTCAGTTTCAAATATCTGGAAAGTCCTGCTATGTCATCCAAAATCCAGTCCTCTATCATACGTTCCACTTTAATCTGGCAGAAGTTCTGTATCTTCAATGCTTTTACTTCACGTTCCACCTTCTTCCAATCAACGATGGGGCGTTCTGCAAATTCAAAGACATCGGTGTCGTAGCTGCAACAAACTGCTTTCACTTCCATACCTTTCTTGCGAGCCTTAGGACAAATCTCATTTTTAAGCTTGCCTATAACCTTGCTTGTATATCGGGACACACCTTTTAAATTCTTCACTTCACATGAATGAACGGGAGTAGAAGAATGATTCCGATAGTATTCCAACAGGCCTTCGAAGAATATCTGGTCCGTGTCTCCTTCGACGAATATAACTATATGTGATTTTGATTGTCCTTTTCCCATTACTTGAAATATTCGTTAATCAACTCATCGTTACAATCCATGTCAAGTAACATCTCAAACATATATTCACCCACAGAGACTTCTTCCGCTGATGCATTCTTCAATACCTTGGCTACCTTATTGGGTTTGAGGCTTCGAAAATCGGCAACCCCCAATTCGGTAGGAATACCAAATTTCATCTTAGTCGGCTCCAAATACTTAATCAAATAAGGTGAATGGCTTGTAATCAGCACTTTGGTATCGCCCGCTAATTGCACAATTGCCGTTAACAGGTTCTGCAATAGTCTTGGATGTACGGAATTCTCCAACTCTTCCAACAAAAGCAATGGAATCTTATTTATTTCCGCAGCTATCACCAAAGTTAGGATAAAGAATATTTTCTTTGACCCTGAAGAAATGCGACTGATGGAAGTATATTGGTTATTGTATCTTTCCTTTACACGAACATCGTAAAAGGTTTCCGGTAAACGGAAAGGCAAATCTTTCGTTTCCTCCTCTTCTACATCTTTACGTAAATCTATTTGTACAGGTTCAAAATCCTCAATTGTTACCAATAGTCCCGTTACTACATCTTTCAGTAATTCGTATTTATTGGGAGCAAGTTTTTTCAAACTATTTAGATAATAGCCAACTTTGGACTCACGAGGATAATCCAAACTTAACTCATTCACATCATCGTCCGGTGCTATCATGTTAAACAAGCTATCCGGATGTTGCAAAGTGCCTATTTCCCGAACATCCAATCTGTTCAATTGACGAATAGAGTCAATATAGAAAAGGTCATCAAAATTAGCCAATTTATTTAATGCCAATATATTGTTATCGACAAGAAGTTGTTTGGAACAACGGCCAGTTGGTGAAGCCAAATAATAAGCAACATTCGTATCTTCACGATTGATATAACTTCTGAACTTCAAGTCATCATCTGATTTCATTCTTAAGTATTCACCTATAATTCTGGCGCCATCATCTTTTGAGGTCTTCCACCACTCAAAAGAATAGCCGTAAACAAAGCTGAATGTTTTCTCTCCATTAGAAAATTCTCCTTCCAATTCAAAAGAAAACGGAGTACCTTCCAAAGCTGTATTAATGGGTATGAGAGAACGATTGCGCATCAATGATAACTTTCTCTTTAAAGAAGCCTCCATAAAAAAGACACCGAAATCAATGGCACGAAGCACATTACTTTTGCCATAATTGTTAGGCGCAATCAATGCACTTAAATCATCCAAAGATATTTCGACATCCTTCAGATTGAAAATACCCGAAATTTTTATTTTATTGAGTTTCATGCTTCACTTATTTTAAGTTTGTGCAAAGATAGATGTATTTTTCAACACAACAAATAATATGGTAAATTTCTTTTCGTTTTTTATTTTATTTAGAGCTAATCACAAAATATCTGCCTTTTTCAAGAAACATTTCTTTGCGTAATAACACACATCGATTTTACATGAAAAGATTTCAGAACTTGAATATAGAACGGATGGTTTACTTGTTTAGATTACATTCAAACGACCTAATGCATCTGCTAACTTAGTCACCAACTTAGGCACTAACTCAGACACCAACTTAGACACTACCCAGAAAACTACCCAGAAACTTTCCAAGATGCAGAAAGATATTTTGGCTTACTTGGCGATAAATCCTGCTGCATCTCGTAAAGATTTGGCCTTACATATAGATAATTCAACAGAGGATGGTATCAAGTATAATCTTGATCGCTTAAAGAAATTAGGACTTATACAACGTGAGGGTGCTGCCAAAGGTGGACATTGGAAAATTGTAAATGGTAATGAGTGATTGCTGAAAATAAGCAAGATTAAAAAAGGTCACAAAAAAAGGTCACAGTGATGACCTTTTTTATGACCTTCTTTTCGATGTTTATAGATGGTTTGTCTACATAATCCTCTACTCAGCTTGCTGATTCCAGTGTACACTCCACCCGTGTGATTTATCACTTCGGGGAATTAGGCTACCCAACTATGTTTTTGTGTGGATAACGGGCAAGCCCGAACGTAGAAATGGGATGGAAAAAGAGATACCGCATTGACCTCTCGTTTCAGGTGGTGCAATGCGGCTTTTCTTACGCTTAATAGGAAGTGTTATCCCCAAATATGGAAAAGCTTTTTGTCAAGATTACGGGTGACGAACTCCATGGGAAGCTTGGCATAGAGTTCGGTTGTTCTGATGGAAGAATGTCCCATCATTACCTGCAAAACTTCCTTAGGGATTCCTTCGCCTAAACTGATGGTACAGGCAAAGGTGTGGCGGGCCACATGGGTGGTCAAAAGAAAACTGCAACCGAGAGCCAAACCGACACCTTTCAGGAATTGGTTGTACTTTTGGTTGGAAGTGATGTGAAGTTTGTAGTCGTTCCGTTCCAAAATCTTTTGGGTATAGGGAAGGATTGGGGTGATGAATTCCTCTCCTGTTTTCATTCGATGCCCATCAATGTAAGCATGCCCATCTACCGTGATGATGTGCTGGGTATAGTCGAACGACTTGGCATCGCTATACGCCATGCCCGTAAAAATTTGGAAGAGGAAGAAGTCAAGGTATTTATTGGCTACTCTGTCTGCAGACTCTTCACGAATGGCAATCAACCGTTTTATCTGGTCTTTGGTGAGATGTGGGCGTTTGCCCTTCTCACCACGTTTGTCTTGGAAGCGGTTGTATGGATTCTCTTTGATAAGCCCCAAACGGAAGGCTTCGCTGACGTAACTCTTGAATCGTTTGTGATAATTGTGGATGGCTGCCTGACTACGTTCAATGAGCTTGCCTGTAGATGTGTAAGTCTCTTCTTCACGAATGAACATATCAAATTCATAGATGTGAGTAAGGGTTACATCATCGAATGTCTTGAATTTGCCGAAACGCTGAAGGGCTTTATAAGTGGTCAAATGTCCCTTGCGCGTTCCTTCTCTCATTTTGCGGGATTGAATACGTTCGCGCATCCATGCCATGAAGTTGCGTCGGTTGCTGCCATCTGATGACAGATAGGTTTTGAATTGTTGGGTGGTCATATCGTCACCATTTACTTCCATAGCAATGATGATACGTTCAAACTCCGTTACCTTCTTTTGAATCTGTTCGTTGAAAATGGCTGCCTTGGGATGGTTGATTACCTTACCATCCAGCCATTGAGTGGCATTCAGAAAGATACCGATTGAAAAGTAGAAACGTTCACGACCCAGACAGACAACGATTTCTACGGCTGCACAAGTGGTATCACTTGGCTCAGCGGAAATTTCTGGTTGTTAAGTTTTAAAATTAGCTACCTTTGCTTACCTTTGTTTTATGAAACCCGAACGACTCCTTCGTGCCATCCTTCCGGATGTGCTTATAGACAACTTTGATATTGTCAATTTCGACAAGAGTGCTGACCGTTTTGATATTTATCTTGATGAAAAAAAAGTTCAGCTAAAAGAAGATAAGACCAACCCGGATATCATATCCTATGGTTTTGGTGAGTACCGTACAATCCAAGACTATCCTATTCGTGGTCGCGCCACTTATCTCCATGTTCGTAAACGTAAATGGCTTGACAAGTCTTCCAATGAAATCTTCAGCTATGACTGGGATTTATCCGAATTTGACGGTACACGGCTCAATTCTGAGTTCGTTTCTTTTTTAAAAGAAGGAGATTGAATCTACTCCTGTGAGCATCTGTGTGCTTGCGGAACGTTATGGCGTAAAAGGACAGACTCTTCGTAAACAATACAAGGAGAAAATCAGTGATTACCGGAACTGGGACCAACTCGAACATGCGCATGACTACCTCCTTTATCCTGAAAACATTGGAGAAAACCTTTCTTTGGATGAAACTTGCCTGAGCAATGGAGATGTTTATACGATTCTGACCAATAAAGCAGCCAAAGGCCGTAAGGGGGCTTTAGT
>OGIL01000668.1_pt1 | contig 19929 bp, 16 predicted proteins | sample 1571751 | NCBI WGS metagenome assembly OGIL01 (sample SAMEA2581964, study PRJEB24529) | metagenome | biome: Human gut stool | place: China | collected 2011 | reverse complement strand
CGTGGCCGTAGGTGTCGTTGATCTGCTTGAGGTTGTCCAGATCCATCATCAGCAGAGCCGAGCAGTGCAGCTGGGCCGGGTGGGCAAAGAGGTCGGCGCAGACCCGGTTGAACGCCTGACGGTTGTACAGCCCGGTGAGGATATCGTAGTCGCGCTCCCGCTCGATGCGCTGCTGCTCCAGCGTGGGGATGGTCACGTCTTCGAGCAGGCCCACCTCCGAGGCGGTCTCGCCGCAGATGCGGGTCACACGGAGGATCACATACCGCACCTCGTCCTCTTTCTGGACGAGGAAGACGGAGCTGCCTGCATCCGTGGTGCGGTAGAGGCTGGAATGCGCGATCCGGGAGAGGGCGTTGCGGAAGCTGCGGGGCGTGAGAGGCTCCGGGGTGGCCAGCCCCAGCATCTGGAAGAAGTTGTCGGTGGCAAAGACACTGTCGCTGCGCAGCTCGTAGCCGCCCAGCTCCACCGTGGCCATCTCCATGATCCGCAGAAAGCGGGTGGAGGAGGCCAGCACATCCTCCGAAAGGTGGGTGATGGCCGAGGCAAACTGGTCTACTTCTAGGATGCCGGTAGTGGGCAGCTGCGGCATGGCCACGGCGTTTTCCTGCGCTTTGGCCACGGCAGCGGAGAGCTGATGGATGGGCTTGGACATTCGCTCACTGACCAGAAAGCTCGCCAGAAAGCCTGCGATGAGGGTGAGCAGCACGGTGAGGAAGAGCATCTGCTGCACCCGGTTGGAGAAGGCCGAGAGGTTGGCCGTGGGCACCATGCCCACCAGATACCAGCGATCCCCGGAGAAGGGGGCGTTCCGGTTGTAGAGTTTCAGCGACATCACGGAGGCTGTGTAGGGCACATGGTCCTGCACCAGACGGAAGCAGCCGGTGCCGCGCCGGGATGCCACAGCGGTGGTGCCGCTGGCAAACGCCGAACTGCCGCTGCACAGGACCGGTGCAAGATCCAGCGAGAGGGTGTCCAGGTTCAACATCATATTGGAGCAGGCCAGCAGATAGAGGCCGGAGCCGTCGCCCTGCAGTTCGGCGCAGGGCAGCTTGTCGGCAAGGTAGCTGGTCAGAAGCTCCACGCCGATGATGCCGTAGACGGTGCCGTCCGGCAGGATGAGGGGCTGGCTGTAATAGATGGCCTGCCGGTCGTCGCCTTTCAGAGCATAGGGGGCGATGGTCCAGTGGCCGTAATCAGCCGGGCTCAGCTGGGCACCATCGTCATAGGCCGCCTGGAACGGCGCATAGAGAAAGCCTCTGGCTTTTGCCCGATAGACAAGAGCGGGGGACCAGCTCTTGTCGGTGGCAATGCTCTGCTCCTGCACCAGCCGGGCCGGTGCCCGTTCGAACAGCAGGTCGGAATTGTTTTCGGAGGGCGAGGCGTCGGGGTCCAGATCCCGCAGATAGATGGAGGGCAGGCGCTTGCCAGCGGAACGCTCGTTCAGGTCGTGGGTGTTCAGCACCAGAAAGATGCCGGTCACCGGCCTGCTGCGCAGAGCGGCGATGAGCTTTGGGGTGGCCGCTTCCAGCAGGGGGTAGGCGGTAATGCTGCTGCTGTCCAGCGTGGCAAGGTCGATCCTGCCGCTGTCCAGCAGCTCCTGCGTCAGGGCGTTGATCTCGCTTTCCAGAGTGGAAAGCTCCTGCGCATCGTTCAGGGTGGTCTGGATGTATCGGCTGCGGTTCTCCACCTGCATGGCGAGGATGTCCTCCGCGTTCTGGTCCAGCTGGGGGCCGACCCGCATCGCATAGATGGACGCGACGAGCAGTGCGACCTCCACCAGCAGCACACCGACCATCGCCTTGAAGATGGTGCCGAAAATGGAGCGCTCTGCGCGGGCCCCGGACGGTTTGTGCCGGGTGAAGTATTTCATGGGCCGGTGCTCCTTTCAAAACGTGTTGGGCGGCAGGTGGTCAGCCGGCGTAGGCTTCCAGCGCGGCCTTCGTGGATTCGTACCACTGGTCAAAGTATTCGTCGGTCAAAAATTCGGCCTCAGCCTCTTCGGCCGTCTGCCCGGCGGCGAGCCGCTCTTTCACGATGGTCCGGTCGGCCTCCGCCGCATCGGTCATGGCGTTTTGCAGGGTGGTGCGGGCCGTGGAACCCTCCGGGAAGGCGTGGGTCGTGTACAGGACGTCATGCTCCACGGCATCCAGCGAGAGGTCCAGCACCTGGGTGACGGTGTCGGTCAGCTCCAAACCACTGGCCTGAATGGCGTTCAGGCTTGCGGCGGCGTGGGTCACGGGCAGATAGCCGGAGTTCACGGAGAACGCGATGTTGTTTTCCGGCTGGGTGAACCACTTCAGAAATTCAACGCAGGCCCGGATCTGGGCGTCGGTGCCTTTGGTCACGATCATGCCGGCACCCTGCTGGGCGGCGACCGGGCTGCAGCCCGCAAAGGATGGGCAGGGCAGGATGGCCGGTTCGATGGCGTGGCTCTCGGCGTCGTTGGTCATCACCTGGGCGGGGAAGAAGGGGCTGCTGGCCGACGAGCCGACGTAGGCCAGCAGATTGCCGGTCTTCACGTCGTCGCTGCGGAACCTGCCGCTGGCACCGAACCAGCCCTTGATGTAGGGCACATAGAAGTTATCCCACAGTTTGCGGATGACGTCTTTGTCAAAATGCAGGGTCATGACGCCGTTCTTGGTATCAAAGATGGTCAGGCCCATCTCCTGAGCACCGCACAGCAGGTAGTTGGCCAGCGCATCACGGCCGAAGAAGGCCTTGCCGTCGTTGGGGGTGCTGGTCATGGCATCCGTCCAGTCGTAGTATTGGCGGGCCACCTCCACGACGCCTTCCAAAGTGGCCAGGTCGTCGTAGGTCACACCGGTGGCCGCAGCAAAGGGGGCCCAGTCGGTGGCGTTCAGGTAGAGCAGCTCGGTGGATTTTGCCACCGGGAAGATCTTCAGTTCCCCATTGTTCATCAGGTCGCCCTCGGACAGAAAACCGTCCACATAGGCGGCCTTCTCCTTTGCGGTCAGATAGGGGGCCAGGTCTACGACCTTGCCCATCAGGTCGAGGTCATAGGCCATGTCGGCATAGCCGGAGTAGAGGTTGGGCAGGGCCGCAGCGCCCACCTTGCCCTGCGCAGCGGCCAGAACGTTCGCTTCCAGGTCGGTCACGTTGCCCTGATTGAAGCTCTCGACCACGATGTTCTTCTCTTTGCCGACGGTGGCGTTGAACTGGTCCACCAGAGCGTTGAAGCTGCTCAGAAGGTCGCCGCTGTAATAGTTCCACACCGTGATGGTGGTGGGTGCCTTGGCACTGCCGCCGCAGCCCACACAGCCCAGCAGCAGCGCAGCGCTCAGCACCAGACTGACGAGCGGACGAAAACGAGATCGCATGATGTCTCCTTCCCCAAAACGAGCCGGTCTGAAAAATAGAGCCCCGGCTCTCCGCGGCTCCATCCGGAACTCAATCGAGGGCGTTGATGGCCTCGATGGTCTTGTGATATTCCTTCTCTACAAGGGCATACTGCTCGGCGGCACCGTCAAAGCTCCCCGCGCGGAGGATCTCCGTCAGGGCCACTGCAGAGGGCGTGAGGTTGCTGAAGCCGAGATTGAGGCAGACCCCTTTCAGGGTGTGCGCCGCAAGAAACGCATCCTTGACGTCCTGCCGGGCCATGGCATCGGTCAGCTGCTGAAAACTGGTGTCCTGCAAAAACATCCGGGCAAAGCGCCGGATCATATCGGGTTTATAAAAGCGCCGGAGCACGTCCTGATAATTTGCGCCCATGGCCGTGTAGCATTCTTCGATCGTCATGTGGGGGACCCCTTCCTGTCAAATGGCTTGTGATAGATAAAATTATTATAACACCTTTTGTTTCACAGGGCTACCATTTGTGCCGAAAAAAAGTTCAGATTTTGGCAAAACGGCGGGGCAGCATTCTGTTTTGCAGAAAAGTTTTGGAAAATCCCTTCCATTTGGGCTGAATACCGTCTATAATAGGAAAGAAAAGCGCCTTTTTGGTTCCAACATTCGGAGAGGCGCGCAGAAAGGCGTAGGAAACGGCGAAGATGAAAACAATGCAGGAAGTTCAGACGCTCATCAGCGATCTGCAGCAGTTCTATACGGATGTGCGTCTGCTGGACGCAGCCGCCATTGAGCGGATCGAAGAGGGTGTGCGCTCCAACCCCAACGCGGAAGAGCTGTGCTATGCCTGCCGCCACAGGAACCGCCGCTGCCACCACTGCGCGGTGAAGAGTGCGTTCGAAAACCATGACCAGCGCTCCAAGCTGGAATATTTCTCGCCGGACATCGTGCAGGTGTCGGCCCAATATATGGAGGTGGACGGAGCCCCCTATGTGATGGAACTGCTGCAGAGGATGCAAAGCGATACCATCGTCGAACCCGATGACACCGAGGCACTGTTCAGCGCGCTCTCCGGCTACAACACCAAGCTGTACCACGACCCTCTGACCGACATGTACAACCGCCGCTATTACGAAGAGATCGTCCGCGGCATGAAAGGCCCCATTGGCGTGGCGCTGATGGACCTGGACGACTTCAAGGTCTACAACGATACCTACGGCCACCATGCGGGCGATATGGCCCTGAAGACCGCCGCCACCATCGTGCGCGGCTGCATCCGCCAGACCGATGCGCTGGTGCGCTTCGGCGGCGACGAGTTTCTGCTCATCCTGCCCGGCATCCCGGAGGACTACTTCAAAATCAAACTGGAGCAGATCCGGGAAAAGCTCCATGACGCCATCGTGCCCGGCTACAGCCACATGCGGCTTTCGACCAGCATCGGCGGGCTGATCCAGATGCCAAGCGACAGCATGGACGCCGTGGTCCGGCAGGCCGACCGGCTGATGTATCAGGCCAAGGTTCGGAAGAACTGCGTCGTCGTCTCCGGCGAGGTGCTTCAGGAGGATGCGCCGGGCCGCCGGGAGGAAAAGCCGCAGATCCTCATCGTGGACGATTCCGCGATGAACCGCGCCATCCTGTCGGAGATCCTGTGCGGGGATTACAGCATCCTTGAAGCTGCGGACGGCGAGGAGTGCCTGAAAAAGATGCAGCAGCACATGGGCGATATCGCGCTGGTGCTGCTGGACCTTATGATGCCCAAGATGAACGGGTTTGAGGTGCTGGACTTCATGAACCGCAACCACGCCATCGAGGATCTGCCGGTCATCATGATCTCCGGTGAGGACAGCGAGGAATCCGTCCGCCGCGCCTATGAGATGGGCGTTTCGGATTACGTAGCCCGCCCGTTCGACGCCCGCGTCGTCTACCGCCGGGTGTTCAATACCATCAAGCTCTATTCCAAGCAGCGGCGGCTGGTCAGCCTGCTGTCCGAACAGATCCGCGCGCGGGAGAGGAACACCTCCATGCTGGTGGGGGTGCTGAGCCAGCTGGTGGAGTTCCGCAACGGCGAGAGCGGGCTGCACGTTCAGCACATCCACCGCCTTACCGAGCGGGTGCTCGAAAAACTGCTCGAACGCCCCAACATCTACCACATCACCTCCGAGATGCAGGAGAACATCCCGCTGGCCTCGGCCCTGCACGACATCGGCAAGATCGCCATCGACGAAAAGATCCTGAACAAGCCCGGCCGGCTGACCCCGGAGGAGATCGAGGTCATCAAGACCCATACCACCATCGGCGCGGACATGCTGAGCAAGTTGGACAACTTCTGCGAGGAGCCGCTGCTCCAGACGGCCTACAGCATCGCCCGCTGGCACCACGAGCGGTGGGACGGCCGCGGCTACCCGGACGGCCTGAAAGGAAACGAGATCCCCATCGAGGCGCAGGTGGTGGCGCTGGCCGACGTCTACGATGCTCTGACCAGTGACCGCTGCTACAAAAAAGCCTGCCCGCACGAACAGGCAGTGAAGATGATCCTGAACGGCGAATGCGGCGCGTTCAACCCCATGCTTCTGGAATGCTTTGTCGAGATCGAAGACGACCTCAAGCGGGAGCTGGAAGAAGAGCACCGTAACAAAGCCTGACAATCGCCTGAAAAAAACTTCGCGTACAAATGCGGAGTTTTTTCTTTGAAAAAATACTTGACTTTGTCAAGTGAATGCGCTATACTCAGGTCGTTGAGAACGAAAGGAGCGGATCATATGGAACCGGCTACGGTATCCTCCTGCATTCTGACACTGCACAGGAGATTTGCCGCCTACACCACCCAGCGGCTGCAGGAGCGGGGCCTGAGCTTCGGGATGATGTACTTTATCATCTATGTGGGCAAGCACCCCGGCTGTACCCCCTCGGAGCTGACGCAGAGACTGCATCTGGACTGGGGCCACTCCCAGCGCAGCCTCACCAAGCTGGCCGAGGATGGATTCCTCACCAAAGAAAAGAGCGGCCGCAGCTACCATCTGGAACTGACCGAAAAGGGCCGGACGGCCTTTGCGGTCTGCCACCGGGTGTTTTATGACTGGGACGCCCGGAACCTGACCGGCCTGACCGCCGACGAGCAGCGCCAGCTGCTGGAACTGCTGCACAAAGCAGCACAGAAAGGAAGCATGTGATCATGTACGAGACCATCCTGAGCCCTGTGAACTATGGGGGCCTGCAGCTGAAGAACCGCATCATTTTTGCGCCTACCACCTTCGGCCTGCCGGACGAAGAGTACCTTGCCGAGATCCGGCGGCTGGCCGAGGGCGGCTGCGCGATGCTCATCATCGGGGATGTGCCGGTGGGGAAGAGCAAGTTCGAAAAATCCCTCTTCGATGCAAAGGGGTTCGCGTTTTATCAGCAGATCGTGGAGATCGCCCACAAGGCGGATTGCAAGGTCTGCGCCCAGCTGCACCAGAGCGACTCCAACATGCTGGCGATGCTCAAATACATCCCCGCCGTGCTGGCCAAAAAGCTCACCCCGGACCAGCTGCGCGAAAAGCTGAACGCCGAAGTGGAGCCTTACATCACCAAAATGCCGAAGCGGAAGATCGAGGCCATCCTCGCAGGCTTCGGCAAGGCGGCGGTGCTGGCAAAACAGGCCGGGTTCGACATGGTGCAGGTGCACGGCGACCGGATGTGCGGCAGCTTCAGCTCGTCGATTTTCAATCACCGCACCGATGAATACGGCGGCAGCGCCGAGAACCGCGCCCGCTTTGCCGTGGAAGCGGTCAAGGCCGTCCACGCCGCCGTGCCGGAATTTCCCATTGACTACAAGCTGGCCGTCCGGCAGGAAAACCCCCACTACGGCAACGCAGGCGTTCTGGTGGAAGAACTGCCCGTCTTTGTGCCGCTGCTGGAACAGGCGGGCGTGACCAGCTTCCATGTCACCCTGGCCAACCACTCGGCACTGGAAAACACCATCCCGCCCGCCAGCCACCCTGCCTTCGGCCAGCCGGGCTGTTTCCTCAAGTTCTGCGATGCCGTGCGGCAGTACACCCGCCTGCCCCTCTGCGGCGTGGGCGGCCTGAACGACCCCGATTTCGTGGAACAGCAGCTTGCCTCCGGGCGCATCCAGTGCGCCGCCATGAGCCGCCAGCTTCTGGCCGACCCGGAGTGGGTGAACAAACTGCAAAAGGGGCAGGCAAAAATGATCCACCGCTGCGTCCGCTGCAACAAAAAGTGCCTCGGCGGCCTGATGGCGCACCAGGGCACCCGCTGCATCTACGACGCACGGCGGGAAGAAAAATAAACACACACCGATGAAAAAGGAGAATCGTATGAGCTACTCGATCGTATACAGCAGCCAGACCGGCAACACAAAGCAGCTGGCAGAGACCCTTCGGGAAACGCTGCCGCAGGAAGGCTGCCGCTACTTCGGCACACCGGCAGAAGCCGCAGCGGAGGCCGATACCCTGTATGTGGGCTTCTGGACCGACCGGGGCCATGCAGATGCAGACTGCAACGCCTTTTTGAAAACGCTGCGCGGCAAAAAGGTCTTTCTGTTCGGCACAGCAGGCTTCGGCGGCAGCGCGGAGTATTTTGCAAAGATCCTGAGCGCCGTGCAGGCGGAGCTGGACCCCAGCAATACCGTTGTGGGGACCTATATGTGTCAGGGCCGGATGCCCCAGTCGGTGCGGCAGCGGTACGAAGCAATGAAGCAGCAGCCGAACCCGGCCTCCAATCTGGACATGCTGATCGAAAACTTTGACCGTGCATTGGCCCATCCGGATGCCGGAGACCTCGAACGCCTGAAGCAGGCAGTGCAATAAAACGCAAAACGGCTGGCCCTCCTGGAGTACGGAGGGCCAGCCGTTTTGCTTGTGGATTCAATAAAACCGGAAGGGAGTTACTCGGTGCGGGTCTTCTTGAGCAGGCTCAGGATGACGGCACCCACGATGCTGCCAGCGGCCAGTGCCACCACATACATCAGAGCGTGGTCCACGACGGGGAAGACGAAGATGCCGCCATGGGGCGCGCGCAGGGCGCAACCGAAGGTCATGGAGAGTGCACCGGCCAGCGCTGCGCCGATGACGCAGCTGGGCAGGACGCGGAGCGGGTCAGAGGCGGCGTAGGGGATGGCACCCTCGGTGACGAAGCACAGGCCCATGACGTAGTTCACGATGCCGTTGCGGCGCTCGTCAGGGGTCCACTTTTTGGGGCAGAAGGTGGTGGAGAGGGCGATGGCGAGGGGAGGCACCATGCCGCCCACCATGACAGCGGCCATGACCTCATAGTTGCCGGAGGCCAGCGCAGCCGTGCCGAAGACGTAGGCGGCCTTGTTGCAGGGCCCGCCCATGTCCACGCTCATCATACCGGCCACGATGGCACCCAGCAGGACTTTGGAGGTGCCGCCCAGAGCGTTGAGCCAGTCGGTCATGGCGGTGTTGATCATGCCCATCACCGGGTTGATGCCGCACATCACAGCACCCACGATGAGGATGCCGCCCAGCGGGTAGATGAGCATGGGGCGGATGCCGTTCAGGCTGGCGGGGAGCTTTTCGGTGATCTTCTTCAGGAACTCGACCACATAACCGGCCACGAAACCGGCCAGCAGAGCGGCCAGGAAGCCGCCGGAGATGCCGGTGGTCTCACCAGCGGCGATACCGGCGAAGTTGGTGCCGTTCATGGCCAGCACGCCGCCTGCGAAGCCGACGGCCAGACCCGGACGGTCCGCAATGGACATGGCGATGAAGCCCGCCAGGATGGGGAGCATATAGCTGAAGGCCGCAGAACCCACCGTCTTGAAGAAGGCGGCCAGCGGGGTGTTCATGCCGAAGTTGGAGGGATTGATGCTGTAATCGTCCAGCAGGAAGGCCAGCGCTATCATGATGCCGCCGCCCACCACGAAGGGCAGCATATGAGAGACGCCGTTCATCAGGTTCTTGTAGAGGCTGCGGCCAAAGCTGTCGGAGGCAGAAGCGTCCTCCGCGGCCTGTGCGCCGCCCTTAGCGTGGAACTCCGGCACCTCGCCGGAGGTTATCTTATGGATGAGCTCTTCAGGCTTGTGGATGCCGTCGTCCACGCGGGTGAAAAGAACGGGTTTGCCGTCGAAGCGGGCCGTCTCGATCTTCTTCTCCGCCGCCACGATGATGCCGTCGCAGTTTGCAATTTCATCTTTCGTCAGAATGTTCTTTGCGCCGTCGGAGCCGTTGGTCTCGACTTTGATGGTCACGCCCATCTTGGCACCGGCCTTGTTCAGGGCTTCAGCGGCCATGTAGGTGTGGGCGATGCCGTTGACACAGGCGGTGACGGCCAGCACACGGTAGCCCGCCTGCTCGATCTCCTGGTCGGTGAAGCTCTCGTCGCCGAACTGGGCTTCTTCCTGCGCGTCGATGGCGGCGAGGAAGTCTTCCGGGGTCTTGGCGGTGCGCAGCTTCTCCACGAAGTCCTCGTTCATGAGCATCTGCATCATACGGGCCAGCATATCCACGTGGAGGCTGCCGTTCTTGGGGGCTGCGATGGCAAACAGCAGGTCGGTCTTGCCGTCGTCCTCGGCATTGTACTGCACCGGGGTCTTGAGGCGGAGGGCCGCCAGGCTGGGCCGGGTCACACAATCGCACTTGGCATGGGGGACGGTGATGCCGTTATCCACATAGGTCGAGCCCTCGTCCTCGCGCTCATACAGGCCCTTTTTGTAGGCTTCCTTGTCTCTGATATTGCCGTGGGTCGCCTGCAGCTCCACCAGACGGTCGATGATCTGGCTGCGGTCCTGCTGGGCTTCGTCCAGCGCGATGGACTGTGCCGTGAACAATTCCGTGATTCGCATAGTGTGTCTCCTCTCCTTGTTTCCTTCTATCGCTCAAATCGTCGCCAGCAGGGCGTCGATCTTTTCCTTCTTTGCCAGCCCGAGGCTGAACGCAGTGGCACTGCCGCAGGCGGTACCCAGACGCAGGGCTTCCAGATAGCTGCCGCTGCGCAGGTAGCCTGCCACGAAACCGGCCACCATGCTGTCGCCTGCGCCCACGCTGTTGACCACCTTGCCCTTGGGCGTGCCGATGCGGTGGACCTCGCCCTTCTCGTCCAGCAGGAGCGCACCGTCACCGGCCATGCTCACCAGTACGTTCCGGGCGCCCTTTTCCTGCAGGGTGCGGGCGGCAGCGGTGATGTCGGCGTCGGTGGTGAGGGTGCGGCCCACGATCTCACCCAGCTCATGATTATTGGGCTTGATGAGGAAGGGGTGATACTGCAGCACATTCACCAGCAGGTCGCGGGTGGCGTCCACCACCGTATGCACACCGTGGCCTTCCAGACGGGCCAGCAGACGCTCGTAGGTGGTCTGGGGCAGGCTGGACGGGATGCTCCCCGCCAGAATGAGGATGTCGCCCTCGGCCAGCTTATCGAGCTGTGCTTCCAACTGCTCCATGGCGCTCTCGGGGATGTCCGGGCCTGCGCCGTTCAGCTCAGTCTCCTGCCCCGCCTTTATCTTGACGTTGATGCGGGTCATTCCCTGCTCGAGGTGGATAAAATCGGTGGTGATGCCCTGCGCGGCCAGACCCCGCTCGAGCCACGCACCCGTCTCACCAGCCACAAAGCCCAGCGCCGTGTTCCGGCAGCCCAGCTCGGCCAGCACACCGGACACGTTGATGCCCTTGCCGCCCAGCACACAGTCTTCGCCTTTGGCGCGGTTCACCTCGCCCACTTCCAGCGGTGTGTCCAGCCGCACGACGTAGTCGATGGCCGGGTTGAATGTCACGGTATAGATCATTCTGCTGCCTCCTTTACCAGAGTGAATTGTCTGTATTTCGGATTCGGACAATGATTCGTCAGGATCGCGCCGCCGGACAGCTCGGCGATGACCGCCGGGTAGATGCGGGCGAACTTCGAGTCATCCACGAGGAACCAGGCTTCTCTCGCCCGGCGCACGACCGTGGCCTTGACAGCCGCTTCCTCGGGGTCGGGGGTCGTGAATCCTGCGTCCAGCGCCACGCCGTTTGCCCCCAGGAACGCTTTCGTGAAGTTGTACTGCTGCAGGCTGTGGAGAGCCGCAGCGCCGATGATGGCCTCCGTCTCGGGCCGCAGCAGACCGCCCACCAGAAAGACCTTGCAGCCCTTCTGGGCCAGCAGACGGGCGTGAGCGACGCCGTTGGTGACGTACCGGGCGTCCAGCGCCGGGCCGCTCAGCTCCCGGACCAGCGCCAGCGTGGTGCTGCCGGCGTCCAGAAAGACAAAATCCTCTGCGGTGATGAGGGCCGCTGCCGCCTTTGCGATGCACTTTTTCTGGACGACGGCCAGCGCTTCCTTTGCGGCCATCGTCGGCTCGTCGGCGAGGAACTGACTGTCCGGCAGCGTTGCGCCGCCGTGTACCTTGTTCACCTTGCCCATCCTGTCCAGCTCGTTCAAATCGCGGCGGATGGTGGACTCGCTGGCGTCCAGCGCCTCGCAGAGCTCCTGCACCGTCGCGGTGCGCTGCTGGCTCAGCAGCTTCATGATGCGGGAAAGCCGCTCCTCTGCCAACATCTTCATCCCTCCTGTTGCACGTTTCTGCTTGTGTTTGAATCGTTTTGACTGTTTCTGTCTGTATTATAGCAAACTTTCCGTCAAAATCAATCACTTTCCGTCAGTTTATCTGCCAAAATATTTCCATCAAAATCATGCATCCTGCACAAGAAGTGGGATACAACCCACAAAAGAGTACAAAAAATCCGCCCCAGAGCGGTCAGCTTCGGGGCGGATGACGATTTTGTGGGTCGATTTGACCGTTTTTGACGGTTTTGTCGGAAATGATTTTCCCTTCCGGGTCGGATGTGATTTAGGCGTCCGAACGGGCGTAGGCGTTCTTCATGCCGCTGCTCAGCTCAAAGAGGACCTTATCCAGCGTATCGGAAGCCCGCTTCTTCAGCTCGGCAGCGATGGCGGTGTTGGCCTCCTCCCGCAGGGCGGCGCGCTGGCTTTCCTCGGCAGAAGCGATGTTCTTATCGTACTGGTTCAGCAGTGCGCGGCTGGCGGAGAGGACACCCTCCTCGTACCGCTCCACATGGATGAGGCTCTTGGCGTAGGAGGCATCGGCCATGGCGGCGATCATCCGGCTCACCCAGTAGAAGCTGTCGGTGGAGACTTCACCGGTGGTGCAGGCCAGATAGGCCGGGGTGCGCTCGACGTTGGCGTAGAACGGCACCATGGTATTGAAGGCATTGGAGGCGTAGGCGATCCACTCCACAGCGCGGATGTCTTCCGGCACATCAGGCCGCATCTGGATGAGGGCCATGAAGTCGTTGCGGTTGATGCCGATGGAGCGGTAAGCTCCCTTCATACTCTTGTCGCCGTAGCTGGCGTAGGGGTCGAAGGGAGTCCCCTGATAGTGGGAGGACAGCACATACTTCACATCCTCCGGGGTCAGCTTCCGCTCCGGCACCATGCACCAGGGCAGGTCGTCCGAGCGGGGGCCGTAGTCGGCGGCAGGGCCGTCCCAGACCCAGGTGTTGGGGTTGAGGTGGCGGAGCATGAACCATGCGCGGGGGGTGTTGTAAACGTGGTCGGCGTCATCGTGGCTGCCAAAGGCATCCCGGGGATTCAGTGCGCCGTCCAAAGAGAGGTCGAGGTGGTTCTTTGCAATAAACTCCCGCAGGTCGGCGGAGCAGAGGTAGTTTTCCTGTGCGCCGAAGGCATCCTCCAGATCAAAGCTGTCGATGCCCAGCTGGTTGGGCATGACCACATACACATCGTCCGGCACGCGGCGGGCGATCCAGTGGTGACCGCCGATGGTCTCCAGCCACCAGATCTCGTTTACATCCTGAAAGGCGATGCCGTTCATCTCGTAAGTACCGTACTGCTCCAGCAGGCTGCCCAGACGCAGCACGCCCTCGCGGGCAGAGCGGATGTAGGGCAGCACCAGATAGACGATATCCTCCTCGCCGATGCCGCCGGGCACCTCGGGCTGCTCCCCCCTGGCAGGCTGGTACACCACCAGCGGGTCAGCGCCCAGCACGCGGGGGTTGGAGGTGATGGTCTCGGTGGCGGTCATGCCCACGTTGGCGGCATTGACGCCGGAAGCTGCCCAGATGCCCTTGCCCTCCACGGCATTGGGCATGGCGGTAAACCGCAGTGCGCCCTCCGGCAGGGGGATCTCCACATGGGAGAGGACGCTGCGGTAGGTCTTGGGAAGCTCCTCCGGGTGGATCACGGTGAATTTTTTAGCGGTGAAATGGCCGGAGCCGGAGTCATCGTTGCGGGCGATCATGGTAGAGCCATCGTACGATGCTGCCTTGCCGACCAGAATGGTAGTGCAAGCCATAGGTTTTCCCTCCATATTCTATAATGTGCTTCTATTGTAGAACTTTTGCAGCGGAATTGCAACCGGGACGAGCTGAAATCCTTATTGTACCCCCTCAGGCTCACTACGTTCGCCAGCTCCCCCAAGGGGACGCCTTTGCGCTATGCCGGAAACTTTACCGCTACCGCCAAAAGCCGTCCCCTTGGGGAAGGTGGCTTGACGCGAAGCGGCAAGACGGAAGGGGTACATCGTTCCAAAACAAAAACCGCCGCGCTGCGTACCACGGCAGAGCGGCGGGAGATGGAATGCTTTTTTCAGGCTGTTACTGGGCTGTCCAGTAGAAGTCCTCGCCGGGCAGCGTACCGCCCACAGCGGCGGGGTCGGCATCGTAGAGCACCTGCAGGTAACCGGAGACGTCCGCCTTCAGTTCCTCGCCGGTCAGGCAGACGATGTTGCAGTTGGGCAGTGCCTTTTTGGCGATGGCGGCTTTTGCCACCACGCCCTGCTCCTCGCACAGGGCGGCGGTGCCGTCCAGATCGGTGTTGGCGGCGTTCACGCTCTGGGCATAATCTGCCAGAAAAGCAGCTACCACATCCGGGGGCTCCTCGGCGTAGGCCTTGCGCACCACGGTCACACCGGTGATCAACTGGGTGTCTGCTACCTTGTCCCACTCGGCGGTCAGGTCAAGGGCTACCCGCAGGGTATCGTCCTTCAGCCCGGCGGCGGTCACATAGGGCTGGGGCAGCACGGCAATGGCATCCTGCGTGGCGGCCATCTGGGCGGTCACCTCGGTGGCTTCGCTGTAATACTGGATGTCCACATCCTTGTCCGGGTCAATGCCGTTGGCGGTAAGCAGATAGCGCAGCACATACTCCGGGGTAGTGCCCTTGCCGGTGGACAGGATGGTGCGGCCCTTGAGGTCTGCCATGCTGTGGACGGTGTCGCCCTGCTCTACCACATACAGAACGCCCAAGGTGTTCACTGCCACAGCCTGAATGCCGCCGTTGGTTTTCTGGTACAGGGTCGCTGCCAGATTGGCCGGGATAGCGGCCATGTCCAGCTCGCCCTTGATGAGCAGCGGCACGATCTCATCCGCAGCGCCGTAAAGCTGCAAATCGTAGTCCATGGCGGCAGTTCCGGCCTGCTCCATCGAGAGCAGGTTGACAAGCCCCATGGTGGTGGGACCCTTCAGCCCGGCGATGCGCAGTGGCTCGGTGGCAGACAGCGGCGCAGCAGTTTCTTCCTCAGAAGCAGCCGCAGAGGAAGCGGCTTCGGACACCGCCGTGCTGGAAACGGCAGAGCTTGCGCTGCCGCCGCAGGCTGCAAGGCTCAGTGCAAGGCTGAACGCCAGCAGTAAGGACAGGATCTTTTTCATATTATACTCCTTTTCACACCCGGCACACCCCGGTACGGGAAGCGGAAACCGGTCTTTTTTGAAAAATTTTGCAAAATCATTTGCTTTGCGGGTCTAAGTTTACTATAATAGAGTCAAAAATACCGTTGCGTGTGCAACGGAATTGCAGGAGGGCTGTGGGAAGCCGGATCTTTCCCACGGAATTGTGATGAAAAACTTTCTTCCGCTGTTATGCTCCACCTCTTTATTCAATGGTCTGACCCCTGAAGAGCTGCAGACCCTGCTGGCTCAGCTGGGTGCCGTTATGCGCAGCTATGGCAAAGGCGAAGCGCTTGTTCTGGCGGGCGAACCCAACCGCAGGGTGGGCATCGTACTGTCCGGTGAGCTGGAAGCCTACCGTCCCGGGCCGCAGGGTGCGCGCATTCCCATCACCCACATGGAACCGGGCGGCGTGTTCGGCGATGTGCTGAGCGGTTCCAGTCTGGCAAGCCCGGTCACGGTGATGGCTTCGGTGCCCTGCGAGGTGCTGCTGATCCCCTACGAGCGGCTGCTGCTTTCGGATGGCAGTCCGGCGCACCAGCAGACATTGCGCAATCTGGTGCGCACCATCAGCGATAAATATTTTTCCCTCTCCCGCCGCATCGACCTGCTGGTGATGAAGAGTCTGCGTGCCAAGGTGGCGGCCTATCTGCTCAGCGAAGCCGCCCGCGCCCACAGCCTGACCTTCAGCATCCCCTTCTCCCGCATCCAGCTGGCGGACTACCTCAACTGCGACCGCAGCGCCCTTTCCCGGGAGCTGAGCACTATGCAGAGGGAAGGGCTCATCGATACCTACCGCAGCAGCTTCAAGCTGTTGGAGCCGGATGCTTTGCAGCAGATGGTGCAATAAAACCCTTTCAGGCGCGCAGCGATGGCTGAAAGGGTCATTTTACAAAAAGGAGCCTTTTATACTATGTCCAAGCCTGTTCTCTGGATCGTGATCCCCTGCTACAACGAGGAGCAGGTGCTGCCCATTACAGCACCCATGTTTCTGGAAAAGATCAACGGCCTTGCCGCACAGGGCCTTGTGAGCGAGAAGAGCCGGGTGCTGTTCGTGAACGACGGCTCCAAAGACAAGACATGGGAACTGATCCAGAGTTTTGCCGCACAGGACGAGCACTACATCGGCATTTCCCAGAGCCGCAACCGCGGCCACCAGAACGCCGTGCTGGCAGGCTTGATGGAGGCACTGCACAGCGGCACCTGCGATGTTACCATTTCCATCGACTGCGACGGTCAGGACGACATCAACGCCATGGACGAGATGGTTAAAAAGTATCTGGACGGTGCCGAGGTGGTCTACGGCGTGCGCAGCCGCCGCGATACAGACACCTTCTTCAAGCGCTTCACCGCCGAGGGCTTTTACCATGTGATGAACGCTCTGGGCGCAGACATCGTGTTCAACCACGCAGACTACCGCCTCATCAGCACCCGTGTGCTGGAAAGCTTTGCCGACTACAGGGAAGTGAACATTTTTCTGCGCGGCATGGTGCCGCTGGTTGGCTTCAAGAGCGAGGTAGTCACCTATGAGCGCCACGAACGCCTTGCCGGTGAGAGCCACTATCCGCTGAGCAAGATGCTGGCCCTTGCCTTTGACGGCATCACCAGCCTTTCCAACAAGCCCATCCGCATCATTACAGGGGCAGGCATCGCCGTGAGCCTGGTCGGCTTTATCGGAGTCATCTGGGCCATCGTGTGTGCCGCCATGGGCAGCAGCGTGGCCGGCTGGGCCTCCATCGTGTGCATCGTCTGCTTCATGAGCGGCGTGCAGCTGGTGTGTCTGGGCGTCATCGGCGAATATATCGGTAAGATCTATATGGAGACCAAGGCCCGTCCGCGCTACATCATCAGCGAGCGCACCTGGGCCCCCTACGAAAGGAAGTATCACGGATGAGCAAACAGAGCTGGAAAGGCAGCACCCTGCTGAACCCGGAGCCGCCGGTGCTGGTCTCCTGCGGCGGGCTGGAAGCCCCCAACCTCATCACCATCGGCTGGACGGGCACCATCTGCACCCAGCCCAGCATGGTATCCATCAGCGTCCGGCCGGAGCGGTTCAGCCACCACCTCATCCGGGAGAGCGGGCAGTTCGCCATCAATCTGCCCACGGAGGCACTGGTCCGCTCGGTGGACTGGTGCGGTGTCAAAAGCGGCCGGGATGTGGACAAATTCGCCGCCTGTGGGCTCCATGCAGCCCCCGGCACAGTCCTGACCGACTGCCCCATCCTCGAAGAAAGCCCGGTCAACCTCGAATGCCGGGTCACGCAGGTCATCCCGCTGGGCAGCCATGACCTCTTTCTGGCGGAGGTCGTGGCCTGCGATGTGGACGAGAGCCTGCTGGACGAGAACGGCAAGCTCTGCCTCGACAAGGCCCGGCTCATCGTCTACAGCCACGGCGAGTACCTGAGCCTCGGCAAAAAGCTGGGCACCTTCGGCTACAGTGTGCGGAAGAAAAAGCCCGCCCGGAAAAAATACAGATAAGCGCAAAAATGCCCTTCCGGCAGCAAGTCCGGAAGGGCATTCGTTTTTTATCGGGACAGCAATTCGGTCAGGCAGCGCACCGTCCGGCCGTGATTGCCGGTCACGGTCTCGGCGTGGAGCAGGCTGCTCAGAACGCTTTCCTCCACGCACTCCGCCACCGCACGGAAGAGCGGGTTGATGGCATCATCGTGGAGGATGGCCATGGGCAGGATGGCCGTGTCGGCGTAATGCGGCATCCGGTTGGCCGTGGTAAAGGCGATCACGATCTCGCCGCTGCCGTTGCCGCAGTAGGAGCCGGTGCGGGACAGGCCCACCAGCGCCCGGTGGCAGAGCCGCCGCAGCTGGCGCTCGCTGAGCGGGATGTCCGTAGCCAGCACCGTGATGATGGAGCCTTTGTCCTCATGGGGCGGGATCTTCGCATCCAGCAGCGTCTGGATGGGCGTCCCCGCCACGACGAGGTCGTCGAAAACGGCATGGTTCGAGAGGACGAGCGCACCGATGGTGTAGGTCTTCCCGTCCAGCTCCACCTGCCGGGATGCCGACCCGATGCCGCCTTTCAGGCCGTGGCAGCGCATCCCGCGCCCGGCTCCAACGGCACCCTCGGCAAAGTCGGCCCGGCAGTCGGCCAACGCGGCAAAGACATGCTCTTCGGTCACATGCAGGCCCCGGATGTCGTTCAGGCCGCTGTCGTTGCACTCACAGACGACCGGGTTCACGCTGCCGGTGGTCTCACAGATGTCCGGATTACGCTGCAGCATATACTTCACCAGTGCCGTCTCCACGGTGCCCACACTGAGGGTATTGGTGAACAGGATCGGCGTTTCCAGAGTCCCCAGCTCGTCGATCTGGACCAGGCCGGTCGTCTTGCCGAAGCCGTTGATGACATGGCTGGCCGCCAGCACCTTATCGTGGAACACATCGCCCGGATGCGGCAGCAGAGCCGTCACGCCGGTCTGGACATTGCCGTCCGCCAGTGTGCAGTGCCCCACCGTCACGCCCGGCACATCGCTGATCTTGTTCCGGGGGCCGTGCGGCAGTCTGCCGACCCGGAAGCCCCATTTGTTCGTTTCGATTCCCATTGCAGCATCCTCCTTTGGACCAGTGCTCTTATTTTTCGTGTTTCACCCGCTCCATGGCCCCCAGGTCATACGGCGTGTTCTGGTAGACATAATAGTTCAGCCAGTTCTCATACAGCAGGTGCGCATGGGCGCGCCAGCGGAAGAGGGGCGGCTGCTCCGGATCGTCGCCGGGGTAGTAGTTCTTCGGGATGGCGATGGGCAGGCCCTTTGCCACATCCCGCTTGTACTCTGCATCCAGCGTGTACTTATCATACTCCGGGTGGCCGGTCACGAAGATCTGCCGCCCGTTTTCGGTGCTCATGAGGAACGGCCCGGCCTCGTCGCTCTCGGCAAGGATGCGCAGTGCCTCGCAGCGGTCCACATCCGCGCGGGAGATGCCGGTGTGGCGGCTGTGGGGGGCGTAGAACACCTCATCAAAGCCGCGGACCAGCGGGTTCGACGGGCGGGTGACCCGGTGCTCGAACACGCCGAACATCTTCTGGGGCAGGATCTCCTTCCGGACGCCGTAGTGATAGTACAGGCCCGCCTGTGCACCCCAGCAGACATGCAGGGTGGAGTAGACATTCGTCTCGCTGAAGTCCATGATCTCGCACAGCTCCGGCCAGTAATCCACCTGTTCAAACGCCATCGTCTCCACCGGTGCGCCGGTGATGATCATACCATCGTAGCGGTTGTTCTTCACTTCATCGAAGGTCTTGTAAAAGGCCTCCAGATGTGCCGTGGAGACATGGGTGGCCGCGTGGCTGGCCGTCTGGAGCAGGGTCATGTGGACCTGCAGCGGCGTGTTGGCCAGCAGCCGGGCGATCTGGGTCTCGGTGGCGATCTTGGTCGGCATCAGGTTCAGGATCAGGATCTCCAGCGGGCGGATGTGCTGGGAGGCCGCCCGCTCCCGGTGCATGACGAAGACATTCTCCTCATAGAGGGCGTCGTAGGCGGGGAGCGTTTTGGGGATGATCAGGGGCATGACGATTTCTCCTTCGGGATCAGATTTTGTCGAGTGCCTGTGCGATATCCGCGATCAGGTCCTCGCTGCTTTCCAGACCGCAGCTCATCCGGACCAGCTCGGCCGGCACACCGGCAGCCTTCAGCTGCTCGTCGGTCATCTGGCGATGGGTGCTGGAAGCCGGGTTCAGGCAGCAGGTGCGAGCGTCGGCCACATGGGTCTCGATGGCGGCCAGACGCAGGGACTTCATAAAGATGCTGGCGGCTTCGCGTCCGCCGGCCAGGCCGAAGGACACCACGCCGCAGCTGCCGTTGGGCAGGTACTTTTCGGCCAGCGCATGGTAGGGGCTGGACTCCAGACCGCAGTAGTTCACATACGCCACCTTGGGGTGTGCTTCCAGGAACTTTGCCACAGCCATGCCGTTGTCGCAGTGGCGCTGCATCCGGACATGCAGGCTTTCCAGACCGAGGTTCAGCATGTA
>OGIL01000666.1_pt1 | contig 19938 bp, 15 predicted proteins | sample 1571751 | NCBI WGS metagenome assembly OGIL01 (sample SAMEA2581964, study PRJEB24529) | metagenome | biome: Human gut stool | place: China | collected 2011 | reverse complement strand
CGGGGAACCTGAGATTACACGCGCATATATGGGGGAAAACCAAAATGGACATCAGCTACGATTATTACCGTACCTTTTACTATGTTGCAAAATACAAAAGCTTTACAGGGGCTGCGGAAGCACTGCTGAACAGTCAGCCAAACATTACCCGGACCATGAAAAAACTGGAAAAAGAGCTGGGATGTACTTTATTTGTACGCCAGAGACACGGTATTGCACTTACTCCGGAGGGCGAAAAGCTGTATGCCCATATTTCCGTTGCTTTTGAACATATTTCCTATGGGGAACAAGAGATTGCCAGGGATAAAAGCCTGCAGTCCGGTATCGTTACCATTGCAGCCAGCGAGATCGCCCTCCACTGTATCCTTCTTCCCACCCTGAAAAAATTCCGCAACACCTATCCAGGCATCCACATCCGGATCCTGACCCATTCCACTCCCCAGGCCATGGATATGTTAAAAAGGGGACTGGCAGATTTTGCCATTGTAACAGAACCTTTTGAATTTATATCCGGATTTTCTTTCCGTATTCTCAGAAGTATCCAGGAAGTGCCTGTGTGCAGCAGTGTTTTTTCCCTTTCTACCGGAACGTCCCTTACAGACGAGCAGATCAAAAAATATCCCATCATCGGTCTTGGTGAAAAGACAAGTTCCTTTGCCTTTCACTCCGACTATTTTAACAGAAGGGGCGGTACCTTTGCCCCGGAGATCGAAGCAGCGACTGCTGACCAGATCCTGCCTATGGTACAGTCTGACCTTGGGATCGGTTTTGTTCCAACGGATTTTCTGGAAAAAGAAAATATGGAAAATCTGATCATTTTAAATATGGAACCGCCGATCCCCAAGCGAAATATCTGTATGATAAAAAGAAAGTATGAGTCCCTCAGCATTGCTGCTGCAGAACTGGAGAAAATGATCCTGAATAATAATAGTAATAATAAGAGAAATTAAAAACAGTACCCCGGAACCATCCTGATCTAGATGATCCCGGGATACTGTTTTTATAAGTTGTTCTTTTTATTTTTGTAGATTATTCTACGCCCTGTGCTGCAACCGTCTTATCGGTCAGTGTACCATCATAGATCACTGTTACCTTGTCACCAACGCTGATACCATCAAACATTCCTTCTGTTCCTACAAAAGAAAACAGGGTATTTTCCGGATCTGCAGTATCCAGAACAATATGATCTGCCTCAACTTCTGCTACTGTACCGGTTAAAGTTTTCTTCTTTGCTTCTTCTGTATCTTTTGCATCAGCTGTTACAATGCGGGTCGCTACTGCTGCGTCATCTGGATCTTCCAGATCACCGTAGTAAGTTACTTCTGCTTCTGCGCCAGCTTTGATACCGTCTTTTGTTACCTTCTGGGCGATCAGTGCATTCAGTGTATAGGTTCCTTCTTCTGTCTTTAAGGTAATGGTGCTGTCATCTGCACTTTCAATAGTTCCTTCTACTACCAGATCTTCCTGATCTGCCTCTTCTTCCCTTGCAACCTCAGCTGCGGAAGTCATGATCTCTACTGAAGTTGCCTTTGTAACATCACTGCTTAATTCACCGGCAAAACCTACGTTTACTTCATCGCCTTCGCCGATCTCATCTGCACCTGTTATCTCTGCATCTGAAATATCAAATTTTGCGGTATTACCTCCATCTTCAGAAACAGTGATCACATTATCTTCTACCAGGCTGACAAAGCCATAGTAATAATCTTCTTCTACTTCTTCATCAGAAGTCGCTTCTGTACTTTCTACTTCCTGTGCTGTGGTAGATTCTGTATCTGCTTTTTTAGAAGAACAAGCGGTAATTCCCAGTGCAACTGCCAGAAACGCAACTGCTAAATACTGTTTTTTCATAAAAATCTCTCCTCTCTCTGCCGCCTGTGGACTAACTTTTTGCGGCACGATACATCTTACTACGAAAGCTGTGTTTTTACTATGTATTTTTTATGAATTTTTCCTTAAATGTGTTTTTGGGGATTTTTAAGATCTGTCTTTTCTGGATCTCCTTTTCATGACCACTAAAAGGATCAGTCCTATGAAAAGCCCAAGTATACCGATCGCCACTGTGATCATAAGGCCGGTGCGGACCAGATACCAGAAGGGTCCCTGTCTTTTGACCGGACTGTCATTCTTTTCCGTATGATCTTCTTTTATCTCCATGGTCGTTTCTTCCTCTGTCATTTTTGCAGGTTCTTCCAGCTGATAGATCACATGAAGTTCATAATAATCCGGCTCTTTCCATTTTACTTCCCCTTCATACAGCACTTCATAATCCTGTAAAAGCCGTTTTCCAAGTGCCAGCGCCTCCCTGCAGATCTGCCCGTTTTCATCTGAAAATGGTTCTCCGTTCCATACTAAAGAGGTGATCCGGTAATCATCTTTAGAAAGTCCCAGGTCTTCTAAGATCCGGTCACCTGCCTCTGCTGTTTTTTCACGAGGCTGGTCTTCCCCTGCCGGTATCACAAGATCTCCCAATTCATATTCATCTGCCCCATAGGAATAAAATGTAACAGGTACTGAAAAATCTTCCTTCCACTGCTTCCCTGTGATCTCTACATTTTTTCTGTATAAGTTTCCGGAAAGCAGGATCCATCCGGGATCTGTTTCATCTGCCAGAATGATTTCAGGAACCTCCTCTGCAGCTTCCACCTTGGGATATTCCACCCGTTTTTCCAGGGTACGGGTAATCTCTTCCCCTTCTTTTTCCTGTAATTCCCAGTGTTTTAATTCATAGCGGATCCCATTTTCATCTTCATAATCTTTTTCAGGTTCTGACAGTTCTCTGACTTCTTCAATTGTAAGTTTCTCTGTAAAAGTCAGCTCTGTCTGGGCCATGACGCTAAGACCTGCGGCCATACTGGTAAAAATTCCTGTAGCAAGAAATGCCAGCCCCTTCAAATACCATTTTCCCCATGTTCTGTTTTTCTCTTTCATACCTTCTCCTTCACAATATTTACGTAAGACCCTGTGTTTTGGTTTCTGTATTTAATTGTCAAGGTTCGGTTTTCAATGGATTTTTAGTGATTTCATGAAGCCTGTTATAGCTGTGATATGGGAGATCTGAATGTCTCCTGAATGTTTCATGGAGCTGTTAAAAACAGCTGTAGGTTTATTATAAAAAAGGGAGGGGATTTTGTCAAATACATCTGGCAAATATCCCCTCTCCTTGATGGATCATTTTTAATTATTAACGGAACTGGCTGTATTTATGTCCTGCTGACATTCCGCCTCTGGCTGCTGCCAGTTCGCTGACTGTAACTAACTGATATCCTCTGGCTGTCAGTTCCGGGATCAGTACTACGGCTGCGTCTGCAGTAGCATCGTAAATATCATGCATTAAAATAATATCGCCATCTTTTACCTGGCTTAAAACGTTATTGATGGTCCTCTGTGCATTTCTGTGCTGCCAGTCTCTTGTATCAATGGACCACATGATCGCCGGCATTCCCATAGAACCAAGAACAGAAAGTGAATGGGCATCTACATAGCCGCCTGGCGGACGCATTACAACCGGTGATACGCCGCAGACTGCTGCGACTTTCTGGTTTACAGCACTTACCTGGCTTACAATGCCGTCACTGCTCAGTTTGGATATGTATTTATGGTCATTGGTGTGATTTGCAACCTCACAGCCCTGGGCTACCATACGGCGGATCACATCCCCGTTGTGTGGAACATTGGTTCCTACCATAAAGAATGTAGCTCTTCCTCCATACTGGCTTAAACTGTCTAAGATGCGGTTTGTAACAGAGGCTCTTGGACCATCATCAAAAGTCAGGGCGATCATAGGCTTTGACGGATCTACTGTTGAAGAAGCTGTCTCTGCAGGCGCTCCTGCATCTTTTGCTGTAATAGATGCCTTGATGCCATCAACTCTCAGTCCTGCTCCTTCGGTTCCTGCTGTTGCACCATTTACTGCCCAGTCTGTCCAGGAACCGTTCTGGTATACCTTATAGTACAGATCATAGGAAGCTGCCGAAGAACCGGTCAGTTCCATGGCAATGGCTTCCAACGGCTTTTCTGCTGATGCCCCGCCGTTTTCTACGCCGTCTGCTTTCCAGTCAAGCCAGCCGGTACCGCTTAAATTTACTTTGTAACGGACGCCGATCTGTGCTCCTGATGGAATATTGATCAGATTAGCTTTCATAGATGTGACCCATGACTCTGATGAGGCTGACAGTGCCTGGTTATCTGCTGCCGGATTGCTCCAGCCCTGATTTCTGAAATATACACTGTAGTTGACCTGAAGTGGATCCTGTCCAGACGGCTGTACGGTTCCGCCTGCGTTTTCCTGAGAACCTGTATTCTGTCCTGTTTCTCCGGAAGTCTCCTGTGTATCATCTACGGTTACAGTACCTATATCCTGCTTTACCTCTCCCGGTCCCCCGGTCTGGGACGCAGTCTTTGCCGCACTAATACCGGTAGTTCCTGCCAGTACTGTCATTCCCTGGGCAGTAAAGATCATTCCTGCTGCCATAAGGACTGCAAGAACCCTGCTTTTCATTTTTCTCATTCTCTTCTCCTTTTAACCAAATACTCTTTCACACAGCATCACGTATTCTTCATAATAAATGTGGCCTTTAAATTCTTTCAGAGCCTCTGCCACGCCTTTGTAATACCAGCCCTGCATCTCTTTGTCTTTCTGGTTGAAACGCTGCCACACTTCATCTCCCAGAACAAGATAATCTCTGGCTGTACTGCGGATATTGCTTAATTTGTCCGCAAGAGCCAGGATCTTTTCATCCCTGGTTGCCGTTTTCAAGCGCTCTACGGTTGCACCTTTACGTTCAACCCAGCTTTTTGATTTATCTTCGCTTTCCCCGTCTACCAGAAATGCCACCCTGGGGCCGAACTTTTCTTCCAGTTCTTCTCTTGTAACCCCGGCGTCCTCTATTACATCGTGAAGAAGGGCCGCAGCTATCATCTCCGGTTCATCTGTAAATGCCGTTACGATGGCCGCAGTTTCCATCGGATGCGTAATATAAGGGATCTCCGTTCCCTTTCTGAAAACGCCCTGATGAGCCCGATCTGCAAATTCAGCCGCCTCTTTTATCATATTGTGCTCTACCTCTTTTCCCCCATGTTCAGTTGGCCTCTCTGATACCAGATTGCTACGTGCTTTTGACCCTGGTATCATCATACCATACCCGGACATTATTTTGAAGTTGTATTTTATTGTCACTTTCGTAAGACTTTCTCAATGAATAATTCCTTGTAAGTAAACTGTTTTTCTGCTATGCTATAGAGAGTTTTTAACAAAGGAGGAAATGGTAATGGAACACCATTCATCATACAGCGCACCAAGAAGCAGCCGTGGTTCAGAACATACCCGCCCTGCTGCTTCCCGTCCAAGTCAGAGACGCAGCCGCAGTCCAAAGAAAGGCAGCAGTTTCGGACATATTTTACTATGTTACATACTTCCATTTTTAGCAGTCAATCTGGCGATCTTTTTTATTGTCACGGCTACACCGAAAATTGAAATGACAATCAGCGATACTACCGATTATAAAACGCTGGATGTAAGCTTTAAGGTCCACTCTCTTCTTCCTTTAAAGAAGATGACAACGACTCTGGAGTCCCAGCCAATTGAATTCCAGAAAGAAAAAGGCGTTTATCATGCAGTCCTGACAAACAATGGTACTCTGGAAGTCTACGTATTAAGTTTGAACGGTATGCAGGCCCAGGATATCGAACATATTGCTGTACTGGACGATACACCGCCTTCCTTTGATGAAGAAAGTGTTGTAACGGAAAACGGTACACTTACCATAACAATAGAAGACAGTATCTCCGGCATTAATTATGACTCCCTCTATGCTACCGATGATGCAGGAACCAAGATCCTTCCTGACAGCTACGATAAGGAAAACGGGGAAGTCACCTTTAAACTGGAAGAAGGTTCCCTTACTGTCTATGTAGAAGATATGGCAGGAAACCCAAATCAGGCTTCCTTCTCTCTCAGCCAGTCCGGAATTGATACCGAAGACCGGGAAAGCAAGTTCCCGACAGACGGAAAGAATGGTATGAACGGAACTACAGCAACAGAAACTGAGAACGAAACCAAAGCCTCTGAAACTAAGTCTTCCGAGACAAAGGCTTCTGAGACAAAATCTTCCAGCACCAGCAGTACCAAAGCAGAAACAAAGGCTGAGACGAAAGCATCATCTGCAGCTAAGTCTACTACTGCAGCTGCAAAATCCACTACTGCGGCTGCCAAATCTACTACCGCAGCCAAGTCCACCACTGCAGCTGCTAAGTCCACTACCGCAGCAGCGAAATCTACCACTGCGGCTGCCAAGTCCACTACTGCAGCAACCACAGAAGCAGCGAAATCTACTACTGCAGCAGCACATGAACCATCTACAGCGGAAGCACCTGCTACCATTGCTCCGTTAAATTAACAAATAATAAACAACAAAAAGCTGACCGATCTTCTTATTTTTCAAAGAATTTCTGTCAGCTTTTATTTTTATGATACTATTCAGTTCATGGCCGAACTGCAAGTATTTTACCATCCTTCCGCTACGATCTCATCAATAATATCCACGTATTCTGCACAGTATTTTTCATATAACGGCATAACTGCCTGCTGGAACCGCAGTTTTTCTTCCGGTGAAAGCTGGGTGATCACACAGCCTTTTGTTTCTACGCGCTGTCTGGATATAGACTCTCTCGCTTTCCACTGGCTTCTTTCATACCATGCTGACTCCTGGGCACATTCCCGGATGATCTCCCTGTATTCTTCCGGAAGTTTGTTCCAGGTATAAGTAGAAGCGATCTGAACTTCCGGCACACGGCTGTGTTCATCTACTGTAAAATATTTTGCCACTTCGTAATGCCCTGCAGACTCATAGGATGGCCAGTTATTCTCTGCTCCGTCTACTTTTCCAGTCTGAAGTCCGGAATATACTTCCCCATAGATCATAGGAACCGGAACAGCTCCTAAAGCCCGGACTGTATCACTCATCAGTTCCGACTCCTGAACACGGAGCGTCATTCCTTTTATATCTTCCAGTTTTTCAATGGGTTTTATGGAATTATAAAAACTTCTGGCACCTGCATCATACCATGAAAGCGCAATCAGACCGGAACCATCAAAAGAATTAAGGAAATCATCTCCAATAGGACCTTCCAGTACTTTCCACATGTGATCTGCGCCTGTATACAAATAGGGCATCTGAAGTACATTTAACTTGGGAATGTACTCTGCTACCGTAGAAATGGATACTCTGGCAAAATCAATACCACCAAACTGCAACTGTTCAATGACAGATTTTTCATCTCCCAGGCTTCCGCCTGCATTGACCAGTATCTCAACTTTGCCTTCGGTTTTTTCTTTTACCAGCTCCGCAAACTTATCTGCACCCTGGGTCGTCGGATAATCTTCCGCCTGGTTTTCCGCATAGGTCAGTACAAAATCTGGTTCCGTTTCCTTTTCTTTTCCTTGAAATACCCCGGCACAGCCGCTTAAAATAAGCGCAGCTGCCCACAGACAGAATATCTTCTTTTTTATCATTGTTTCCTCCTGATCTTGTGACTGCCGCGTTTCCTTTTATTTTGACTTTACCTGGATCTGAGACTGCTTTTTCATCAGCCAGTCATAAAAAGTTGCTTTATCTTCTCCGATGACACGGTCTGTAAGTAAATATCCATGGGATGGATCTGTAAAAATGATGGCCATCCCCGGCAGCTTTGCGATCCTTACCATTTTTCTCCACGGGATCTTATCGTAAGTATTTCCCACTTTTACCTGGATCCCAACATCATCCAGACGGATCTCTGTGTCCTCCCCGGAACCGGATGCCAGTTTTCCTGCACTGAGATAGACAGCCAGCGGCTGAAGGATTGGAAAAAGGCAGCAGCCTAAAACCATACAGATGCGGAATACGGTTCCCGAAGACTCCCATTTTGCACAAGTAAGAGCTATAAGAGCTGCTGTAAAAACAAGGTTTACCATGCCGGTCATGGAATGGTAGATGAAATACATGGACATTTTCCAGTATTCACCTCTGGTTGTTTTATAACGGTATTGGTACATGAATTGGTCCCCCTTGAATGTGCGTATACACTCACGAACCCCGCGCATTCGCACTCTACTGCCTGCTGACGCAGGCGGTTCGTTCGTTAATGGCTTGAAAAAAACAAATGTCTGCTTCGCAGCCGCTTGTTTTTCCCTGTGCTCATTACATTATAGCATAAAAGGGGATGTCCACGACACCCCCTTTATTTTTATATGTACTACACTTTTATCAAACTTCTGTCATTCTATCAATGTGCAAATACACTTGGAAGCCATAAGCTGATTCCTGGTACGAAGGTGATCAGCAGCAGGGTAATGATCATGCACAGATAGAATGGTAATGTTGCTTTTACAACCTTTTCCATCGGGATCTTTGCAACAGCAGAACCGATGAAAAGTACAGCACCTACAGGAGGTGTCAGAAGTCCGATACCACAGTTAAGGACAACCATGATACCAAACTGGATCGGGTCAATACCAATAGATGTTGCGATCGGCAGAAGGATAGGAGTTGCGATCAGGATGATCGGAGCCATATCCATAATGCAGCCTAATACCAGAAGGATCAGGTTTAATAACAGAGCGATCAGGATTGGGTTATCAGTCAGTCCAACAATAGCCTGAGCTGCCAGATCCGGTACGTGAAGTCTTGTAAGGCAGTAACCGAAGATACTGGAGGTTGCGATCAGGATCAGTACGATAGAAAGAGTATCTACACACTCGCCCAGGACTCTCCAAACACCTTTCCAGTCAAGACCTTTGTAGATAAATACGCTGACGATCAAGCTGTAGATAACTGCAACTGCTGCAGACTCAGTAGCTGTGAACACACCGCCTACAACGCCGAACACTACGATCAGAACGGCTGCTAATGCCCAGAAGGAAACGCTTAACTGCTTTAACAGGTTCTTCATGCTGAACTTGTCGCCCTTTGGATAGTTGCGCTTTACAGAAATAATGTAAGAACCAACCATCAGGGATGCTGCTAAAAGAGCTCCCGGAACATAACCCGCAAGGAATAAGCTTCCTACGGAAATACCACCTGCTGTGGTAGCATAAATAACCATGTTGTGGCTAGGTGGAACCAGAAGTCCCTCACAGGAAGAAGTAATAGTAACTGCAGTAGAGAAGTCACCGTCATATCCCTGGTCAACCATCATAGGGATCAGAATAGATCCTAAGGAAGCAGTATCTGCAGATGCAGAACCGGAAATACCACCAAAGAAATAAGATGCAACGATGTTTACCATTGCCATACCGCCTCGCATCCAGCCTACGCAGGCATTTGCCAGAGCGATCAGTTTTTCAGAAATACCACCGGAACCCATCAGGCATCCCATTGTGATAAAGAAAGGTACTGCCATTAAGCTGAAAGAGCTGATACCTTTTACCATCTGCTGACAGATGGTAGTCAGAGGCAGCCCCTGGGCCATCAGACAGAATACAGAAGAAAGAGCTACTGCGTACGCAATCGGGAAACGCAGCATGATCATAAGGAAGAAGCTTCCCAGTAATATAAGAATTGCCATGCTATTTCCATCCATACTACTTCTCCTCCTTTACATAAAAGCTTCTGATATGATTGTACAGTGCTTCGATCTCGAAAATGATCATCGCAACACCTGCTAACGGAACCGGCAGATACATCCAGAAACGGGATACTCCAGGCATACTTACATAAGTACCCTTTGAACCGATACCGGAAGCATAAGTCCAGCCTACAGTCAGCATGATGACAGCCAGTACTAAAACAGCTACATCAGCAAGGATATCCAGGGATTTAACCAGCTTCTTTGGCAGATAGCTGTCAAGAGCGGTCATACGGATATGAGCACCGCGGCGGATTGCCAGAGCTGCGGAAAGCACAGCCATATAAGCCATACAGGAAAGAACTACTTCTTCAGACCATGCCGGATCTGGAATAAATGAGATATAACGTCCTGCAACGGACATACTGGTAATAGCGATATCAACTACAAGCAAAAGCTTGCAGATAAATAATACAAATTTATATACCGCATCATACAAAGGACGGATCTTATCGATCTTTTCAAAAATTGAAGGCATTCTTCAGTCCCCTTTCTTAATTAAAAGCGCAGGAGAGACGCGCTCCCCTGCGCCTAATACACCATTTCCCTATTTAACTGGCTGACTCAGATTATTTTGCCATATCAAGGATCTGCTGATACAGTTCTGCGTTATCCTTTGTAGAGGACTCGATAATGTCCTTGCAAGCTTCCTGCCATGGAGTCTTATCTTCTACTTCTACAACGTTTACGCCATTTGCCTTTAACTCATCCAGAACTTTGTTCTCTGCTTCTTCAGAGATCTTACGGTTGAATTCAGATGCATACTTTCCAGCTTCGGTCAGAACATCCTGCTGCTCTGGAGTTAATTTATCCCAAGCGTCATCTGTGATGATAACCTGGATAGCACCTAAGGTATGTCCATCAAGGATCAGGTTAGGAGCAACTTCTGGGAATGCGTTGGACTGATAGTTTGCGATTGGCTGCTCAGCGCCATCAACAACGCCGGTCTGCAGTGCGGAGTACAGTTCGTTGAAGGAAACAACAGTTGCGTTTGCGCCAAGTCCAGCTACCATACCGTTCATGATCGGGTCGTTAGAAACACGAAGCTTCATTCCCTTTAAGTCTTCCAGACCATTTACTGGCTTAACAGTGAAGAAATGACGGAAACCTTCTTCTCCGTAGAACAGACCTCTTACGCCCAGTCCGTTGTCATGCGGTTCCATTAAGAACTCTGGAGCCAGTTCGCTATCTGCAAATTTCCAGAAATGTTCACGGTTTACAAATGTATAAGGTACAGACAGAAGTACGGACTTCTCTGCGCCGTAGCTTGTCAGAGCGAATGCGGAGATACGGGACATATCAATAGTTCCGCCACCACCAAGCATGGTATCCAGAACGTCGTTCTCAGAACCAAGAACACCACTTGCCTGCAGGTCTACAGTGATAGATCCGCCGGACAGCTCTTCTACTTTCTCTTTGAATGCTGTATCAGTCTGTCCAACGATAGTATCCAGTGGATTAACCTCTGCCATTACCAGAGTAACTGCAGGTCCTACAGGCTCCCCAGCTGCTGCAGACTCTCCTTTGGATTCCTCTTTTGCTTCTGCTGCTGTGGTCGCTTCCTCCTTAGCTGCCTCAGTAGCTGCTGCTGTAGTAGTTGTTTCTGGGGATTTTAATCCGCATCCTGCCAGTGATCCGGCTACCATAGCTGTGCAAAGTGCTGCGCTTAACCATCTTTTTTTCATTTTGTTTACCCTCCTGTTAATGCGTTTTTCACATATTGTTTATGTTTTTTTACGCTTTCTTTATGCTGATTTCATTATAAGGGTAAAATCTTGTTCTGACCATGGTAAATTTTTGATAATCCTAGTATGATTTTGACCTATACCGTAATTTTTTGTTATAATTCAGCCATGCGCTGGCTTGGAGATTATTTTTCCCGGAACACAGTATTTCGATACTCTGAAGGACTCTGCCCTGTGATCCTTCTAAACACTTTTGTAAAATAATTAGAGTCTTCGTATCCTACTGACTTTCCTATATCCTTAATATTGACGGTAGGTTCTTCTAACATTTTTTTCGCCATGGAAACACGGTATTCTGTAAGATACGCTGTAAAATTCTGTCCAAAACTCTGCTTGAAAAGCCGGCAGAAATAAGGCTCTGAATAATTCATCTTGTCAGCCAGATCCTGTACAGAAAGATCATACATGTAATTTTCACGGATATAGTCCCGTATGATCTCTGTTACTTTATTCATGCGCAGATTTTCACCTGCATCATCTTCTGCCAGTTCTTCCGGATCGTCCCGTTTTTCTTCCTCGGATACCTCTTCTGTCTTTTCTTTCTGAAAATCTTTTTCTTCTCCCGCCATTCGCATGGCTTCTTCCAGTACCAGCATCAATTCTTTTTCATCCCAGGGTTTTAAAAGATAATCTAACGCCCTGACTGTGATTGCCTTCTTGGCATAGGCAAATTCATCAAAAGCTGTAAGAAAGATAATACAGCATTTTTTATCCTTCTCCCTTATCCTCTCTGCTGCCTGGATTCCGTTGATACCTGGCATTTCAATATCCAGTATGGCGATCTGGATCTTTTCTTTTTCATATATTTCCAGTGCTTCTCTTCCGTTTTCTGCCTGGAAGATCTCACACTGCCCCTTCAGGTTCTGGCTTAATGTTTTAAAAAGAACCTTTCTCTCGATCATTTCATCATCTGCGATCAGCAGTCGGTACATATACTTCTTCCCCCTGTTTTTCTTCTCCCTGCGGTATCATCAATTGTATCACTGTTCCTTTTCCTTCCCGGCTGTAGATCCGCAGATCTCCCTTTTGGTACATCATATGGACACGCTTATAAATATTTCCAAGCCCGATCCCAATCTTTGCCGTGCGGTGTTCTTTCATTGCTGCAGCAACTTCTTCGCACCGCTCCTGACTCATACCAAGGCCGGTATCTGCCACTGAAAGGATCAGCATACGGTCCTTTTTCCAGATCCGGATATGGAGGATACCTCCCGTTTCTTTTTTAGAAAGACCATGAACCACCGCATTTTCTACAAGAGGCTGCAGGGACAGGGACGGAATGATACGGTCTGCCGCATCCGTCTCCAGGCTCAGACGGTATTTGATCCTGCTTCCAAAACGCATTTTCTGAAGATACATATAGTCATTTACGATCTTTAACTCCCGGTCTAATGTTACAGTCTGCTCCCTTGTTTTCAGGTTATAGCGGAACAGATTTCCCAGACTTAAGATCATCTTTTCCGTATCCACAGCATCTTCCAGTTTTGCGGTACATGCGATCATATTCAGGGTATTAAAGAGAAAATGGGGATTGATCTGGCTTTTTAACAGTTCCAGCCTTGCGCTTCCTAACTGTTTTTCCATTTCACTGCGCTCTAATTCCTCTTTGTGGAGCAGCTCCTGCATTTTGTTATTTTCTTTCATGGTGGCAATATAGCCCTTGGTACTGTGTTTCATTACATTGAAAGCTGTGACCAATTCTCCCATTTCATCTTTATTTTCTATGATCAGGTCCGGCTCATCAAAGTCATTGGCAGCTATCTTTCTGGTACTTGTAGCCAAAGATACAATGGGTTTTGCAACGGAATTTGAAAGAATTCTTGTCAGCCAGATCGCTATGATCATAAGTGCGATGGAAATGGCCACAATAATATACGGAATATTAGAAAACATTGCTGCTTCTTTCTGATACTCTTCTGTTCCTTCTGCCATGGTTATCTGCACCAGACGGCCGGTATATCCCTGGAGGTACTCCTGCATTTTGTATACGTAATACAGTTCATCTACAAATTCACTGCCTGTTTTATTTCCTTCCGCTACGTCATCACGATAAACTTTGTAACCTTCATAGGCATTTCTTATGTTCCATGTCCTGGCACTGCGCTCTTTTCCAATCCTTCTGTACTCAGAAGGCAGTGACCACAGGCAACGTTCTGTTCTTACACATGCCACCCTGTAAGTATCCCGGCTTTCCTGGTCTGCATTTCGCACATAATGCTCAAAAGCTCTGATTTCCTGATCCAGTGCCTCCTGAAAGTCATTGCAGCGGGAGTTGTCATTCAAAATTCCTCCAAAGCTTCCCAGGGATACGTTGGTGATCCACACATTAAAAGAAGCGGAAAGAGCCATGATCAAAATGACCATGGCTGCAAAAATTCCTATTTTTCTTTTTATGGAGATCGTCATCCATAGCTTTCTCAGAGAAGGACGCATGATAACCTCCTGTTGTAATTCTTATGTCAGTTTCTTTATGTCTTTTGTAGCTTTTTAGCGTTTTTTATTACGGCCTCTTTTTTTGGCTGCTCTGAGTGCTGCTTTTTTTGCTGCAGCTGAGGTTGGAGCCGGGGCTGCGGGTGCTGGAGATGGAGCTGGCTCTGGTTTTGTAACTGCTGAAGCAGGAGTTGTTACTGGCTCTGCAATCGGATCTGCAGGTGCTAAAACTGGTACTGGTTCAGGCTTTGCTGTTTCCAGTTTCTTTGGTTCTTCTTTTGCAGTTGCCAGCTTTTTCGGCTCTTCTTTTTTTGTTTCCAGCTTGTGAGCTTCTGTCTTGGCAGTTGCTAACTTCTTTGGCTCTTCCTTCGTGGTCTCCAGTTTGTGAGTTTCCGTCTTGGCGGTCGCAAGCTTTTTTGGCTCTTCTTTTTTCTCCGTAGTCAGCTTCTTCGGTTCTTCCTTCTTTGTTGCCAGCTTCTTTGGCTCTGCCTTCTTTGTGGTCAGTCTCTTCGGGCTTTCCTTCTTCTCCTCTGGTGTGCAGGAGAATACCATAAAGCTCATTGGCGGGATATGGATCTCAATGGAGTTCTCTCTTTCATCCCATTCTATCTTCTTGGATGCTTTCACACGGCTGTTGGTACGGCCTTCGCCGCCAAATTCTTTTGCATCACTGTTGAAGATCTCTTTATATTTTCCTGCAAATGGTACGCCCAGGCGGAATTTCTCATGATCCATATTATCAAAGTTACATACACAGAGCAGAGTTTCTTCTTTGCCTCTGCGCAGGAATATGATCATGCTTTCCTCATGGTAGCTGCAGTTGATCCACTCAAAGCCTTCCGTATCAAAGTCCTGCTCATACAGTGCCGGATGGGCCTGATACAGCTTGTTTAACTCACGGACGTAGGTCTGCATGTTCTTATGCAGCGGATATTTTAACAGATCCCATTCCAGGGACGCATTTTCGTTCCACTCATCGATCTGGCCATAGTCCTGTCCCATAAATAACAGCTTCTTGCCTGGATGGGACATCATAAAGCCATAGGCAGCTCGCAGGTTTTCAGCCTTTGCCTCTAAAGTCTCTCCCGGCATCTTACCCATCATAGAGCCTTTTCCGTGAACGACTTCGTCATGGGAGAATACCAGGACAAAGTTTTCACTGTAGGCATAAAGCATGGAAAACGTCAACTCGCCATAGTTATTTTTACGGAAATATGGATCACAGCGCATGTAGTTGGTGAAATCGTTCATCCAGCCCATATTCCACTTATAATCAAAACCAAGTCCGCCGTCTTTTGGATCACCGGTGATCATTGGCCATGCAGTAGACTCCTCTGCGATCAGCACCGCACCGTTCTTTCTGCCCTTGAATACAGTATTTAAGTGCTTTAAGAACTCTACAGCTTCCAGATTTTCATTTCCGCCGTAGATATTTGCCACCCATTCACCGTCATTTTTACCGTAATCCAGATACAGCATGGAAGCCACCGCATCCATACGGATGCCGTCTGCGTGGTACTTCTCAGCCCAGAACAGTGCGTTGGCAATGAGGAAGTTAGATACTCCCGGACGGCCGTAGTTATAGATCAGTGTACCCCAGTGCGGATGAGCGCCCTTTCTTGGGTCTGCATGTTCATAGACGCAGGTTCCGTCAAAGCATGCCATTCCGAAAGCATCTCTCGGGAAATGGGCCGGTACCCAGTCTAAGATCACACCAATGCCCTGTTCATGCATATAGTCCATGAAGTACATGAAATCATCCGGTGTTCCATAGCGGCTGGTAGGAGCATAATAACCAGTTACCTGATATCCCCAGGAAGCATCTAAAGGATGTTCCATGATCGGCAGCAGTTCTACATGGGTATAGCCCATATCTTTTACATACTCAGCCAGCTTTACAGCCAGTTCCCTGTAATTGTAGAACTCGGAGCCAATGATATCTTCCCCGTTTTCGTCCTTGGCAATCTCTTTTCGCATCCAGGAACCTAAATGGACTTCATAAATATTGAAAGGCTTGTCCTTTGTATCAGAAGCAGCCCGCTTGTCCATCCATTTTTTATCTTTCCACTGGTAATTGTTGATATCCCATACAATGGAAGCATTATTTGGACGCAGCTCTGCATAATTTCCATATGGGTCTGCCTTCATCATAGGCAGTCCAGCTCTGGTCTTGATCTCATATTTATAAAGGCATCCTGCTTTCAGGCCCGGAATGAACAGCTCAAATACGCTGGCATCTCCTTCGCCTACTTTGCGCATCTGGTGGCGTCTGCCGTCCCATAAGTTAAAGTCACCTACTACACTGACACGCATGGCACATGGAGCCCATACTGCAAAATAAACGCCTTCTACTCCGTCAATGGTCATTGGATGAGCACCCATTTTCTCATAAATGTCGTAGTAGATACCTGCACCGAATTTCTTTAATTCATCTTCTGTAAACTGTGGTCCGAAAGAATAGGGATCGTGGATCTCTTCTTCGGTTCCATTATCATAAGTGACAAGTAAGGTATAATCTGTCACTGTTTTTCTTGGGATCAGTACAGCATAAAATCCTGCTTCATCTGCCAACTCCATAGGGTATTTTTTCCCATTTCCTGTAAGCTTTACAGTGATCGCTGTTGCGGTAGGTATAAATGCCTGTATCAATAAGCCTTCTTCTGTTGCATGTGGTCCTAACATTCTGTGAGGATCGGCTGACTCTGAATAGGTCAGTTCCTCAATCCCCGCCCAGTCCATAATATCATATAATTTCTGTTCCATCTGCGTGCCCCCTTTTAGCAAAAACAATGTTGTTTCTATTACAGCTGTTTCGCCCGTTCTGAAATATTCTGTCTGAAATTGATCACATCATGCTCATATTCTTCATCCATAAGAGGTGATGAGATCATAAAATCTGCACTTGCCTTATTGTTTGCAATGGGAATATCGTAAACCTGTGCAATACGCAGCAGTGCCTTTACATCCGGATCATGAGGCTGTGCTGTCAATGGGTCGGAGAAGAAGATCACGAAATCGATCTGTCCTTCTACGATCTTGGCGCCGATCTGCTGGTCGCCTCCCAATGGGCCGCTGTTATATCCCTTTACCGGAAGTCCGGTATAATCGGTGATCATTCTTGCAGTTGTTCCGGTTCCGCATAAGAAATGTTTCTCCAGAATGGATTTATGTTCCTTGCACCATTCCATTAATTCATGCTTTTTCTGATCATGGGCGATCAGGGCGATATTTTTCTGCTTCTTGATAGTCATTGGGACAAATTCCATTGTATGCATACCTCCTTATGTTGCCTGTCTCTTGTGTTGCTGTCCTAAATATATAGTATACAATTGCTCATTTATGATGATGCCGCCGTCAGGCAGCATACATGTTTATTCAACTACCGGATTGGTAAGTGTGCCGATCCCTTCAATGGTACATTCTACTACATCTCCAGGTTTTAAGAATTTTGGCGGTGTAAAGCCCATTCCTGCGCCTGCCGGTGTGCCGGTGGCAATGATGGTTCCAGGTTTTAATGTCATGCCTTTTGAAAGCTCACTGACGATGTGGTCAATACCAAAGATCAGCAGTTCTGTGTTGCTGTCCTGTCTCAGTTCCCCGTTGACACGGGACTGGATAGAAAGCTTTGGCGGATATGGGATATCTTCCACTGTGGTGATACATGGTCCCATTGGGAAAAATCCGTCTAAACTCTTTCCAAAATACCACTGGTTATGCTGGGTCTGAAGGGTTCTGGCACTGACATCATTGATAATGGTGTAACCGAAAATGTAATTTTTTACCTCTTCTTCCGGTACATTTTTTGCTTCTTTTCCAATAATAACAGCCAATTCTACCTCATAATCCAGATCGGCTACAATGTCTGAATGGCTTTCAATGCCTTCGCCGTTTGCCACCGCCTCATTTACACGCTTGGAGAAGTAAACGGCATAGGGACGTTCGCCTCCAAATGCCTCTTTCTTGTAGCGGGCAGACTCCTCTGCGTGAGCCATATAGTTGATACCCAGGCAGATCACATCCTGTTTCGGATTTGGGATCGGCGCCAGAAACTTTACTTCTTCAATAGGTGCCGCTCCTCTGATCTTATAAGGGTCCTGACCGGACACATATTCAAGCAGCTGTTTTTCTGACTCGCTGATCCCCTCGATCAGTTCCTGCATGGTCTTATAATCCATATCCAGGGAGCGAAGAGGATAGACCCATTTTCCGTCTCTGCTGATCACGCCCAGACCGCCTTTATGTTCCACTTCATATGTAACAAGCCTCATAACAGCCTCCTTATTTCATTTAGCAATTTCTTAATGCTTACTTTATCACATTTTTCGGATATTTTCCACCTTGCCACAAATGTTTTACATAATCTTAGAAAATTTAGCGAACAATTCAGACGTCATTTAAGCGGTTCCTGCGCTCATCATTTTGTAGATCTGAATAACTGCCGTTGGTGCCAGCGCACCTAAAACCACTGCCAGTAACTGTGAGCCCGTCAGATCCCCTGCGGCAAATACATCCTGAAGCTTAGGCACAAAAAGCACTGCACACATAAGGACTACACCTACAAACAATGCCATAACACACCAGAGATTGCTTCCTATTCCCAATGAAAGCAGGCTTTTTCTTCCCCTGCAGTTAAAACCATGGAACAGTCTTGCCAGAGTCAGAGTGGAAAATGCCATAGTACTGGCAATGGCTTCCCCGCCCTGGGAATATCCCATTTCCCATGCCCACATGGTTGCTGCACCAATAAGAAAACCCTGGACAAAGATCTTCCCTGCAAATGGAAAAGAAAGGATCCCTTCTTTTGGGTCTCTGGGAGGCTGGTTTAAAAGATCCCGGTCTGCCGGTTCCATACCTATGGCAATGGCAGGAAGGGAGTCTGTCAGCAGGTTGATAAACAGCAGATGCACCGGCGCAAAAGGCAATGGAAGCGCCTTGATAGATGTATACAGTACACAAAGGATCCCTGCCATATTTCCGGACAACAAAAACTGGATGGAATTTTTAATATTCCGATATACATTTCTTCCATTTGCCACTGCCTTGATAATCGTAGCAAAATTGTCATCTGTTAAGATCATGGCAGCGGCATCCCTTGAAACTTCTGTGCCTGCTTTTCCCATAGCGATCCCTATGTCCGCCTTTTTTAAGGCAGGAGCGTCATTTACCCCGTCTCCTGTCATAGCTGTAATGTGCCCTTTTTTCTGCCATGCTTCCACAATGCGGATCTTATGTTCCGGAGACACCCTGGCATATACGGAGATCTTTTCCAGTCTTTCCTGCAGCTGCTGATCGCTCATCTGATCCAGATCTGCTCCTGTAACAGCCAGATCACCAGCTGTAAAAATACCAATCTCCGAGGCGATCGCTGCCGCAGTCTCTTTATGATCCCCGGTGATCATGACCGTGCGGATCCCTGCTTTTTTAGCATCTGCCACTGCCATTTTAGACTCCGGCCTTGGTGGATCTGTCATAGCAGCCAGACCCAGAAAGATCATATTTTCCGCCTTTGCATCCCTGATTTCTTCCTCTTTTAATGGTTTACATGCCAGTGCCAGAACCCGCATTCCCTTTTTGGACCATAGACCGTTCTGGCGAAGGATCCGCTCTTTATCAGAAAAGGAAAAGGGACGTCCCCAGGAAGCAGTCTCTTCTTCCTGAAAAGAGGGATTGACTGCCAGACTGCATTTAGACAGCAAAACGTCTACCGCCCCTTTTACAAAAAGGATCTTTTCTCCCCCTTTGCTGCATATGGCACCCATATATTTTTTATCAGAGTTAAAAGGGATCTCCGAAATACGACGCCACTGCCTGCGAAGAAGTCCGGGATCTTTTCCTGCTTCTTCTGCCATATGTAAAAGAGCCTGCTCTAAGGGATCTTCTTTTTCCCCGGTCTCCTCTCCGGAAGCATTATTTGCAAGAATGGCTGATCGCAGGAAAAGAGAAAGATCCGGATGGTGGGAATATTTTTTTAACTGCCCTGTATCCATGACCTTCCCATTTATGCAAACAGCCTCTGCCCGCAGACTGTTTTGGGTCAGTGTCCCTGTTTTATCAGAACAGATCACAGATACACAGCCTAAACTTTCCACTGCTTTCAGGTCCTTTATGACTGCATGCTCTTTTGCCATTTTCTGGGTTCCCATTGCCTGGACAATGG
>OGIL01000658.1_pt1 | contig 20102 bp, 16 predicted proteins | sample 1571751 | NCBI WGS metagenome assembly OGIL01 (sample SAMEA2581964, study PRJEB24529) | metagenome | biome: Human gut stool | place: China | collected 2011 | reverse complement strand
TGAGACAACCTACGGACCAGAAGGCCGGGGGTTCGAATCCCTCACGGCGTGCCAAGAGAAAAGTGCTTGATTCTTTGTGAATTGAGCACTTTCTTTTGTTTTTGCGGCAAAATATCTTGCCGGGCTACAGACCGGCAGTTCGCAAATCGCTGCTCCGCCGCATTGGCATAAAAGGCGGACTGGCGGCAAGTTGTATAAACTTTTGCAAAAGCGGGAGTCCGGCAGACGCCGGGCTCCCGCTTCGCTTGTCGGTCCTTATTGTATTGCTGCATCCTTTACAGGATAAGCATTGCATCACCAAAGCTGAAAAAATGATAGCGCTCCTTCACCGCCTCCTGATATGCCGCCAGGACGTGCTCCCGGCCCGCCAGGGCGGACACCAGCATAATCAGAGTGGACTCCGGCAGGTGGAAGTTGGTAATCAGCCCGTCCAGTACCTTGAACCGATACCCGGGATAGATGAAGATATCCGTCCATCCGGCGCTGGCCGTCATGGTGCCGTCCTCCGCGGCCCAGCTTTCGATGGTGCGGCAGGAGGTGGTGCCCACGCAGATGACCCGGCCGCCGTTTTTCTTGGTCTCATTGATCAGGTCCGCCGTCTCCTGGGGGATCACACAGTATTCACTGTGCATTTCGTGGCCCTCGATCTCGTCCTCCTTCACCGGGCGGAAGGTCCCCAGGCCCACATGAAGTGTAACGTATCCCAGCTTTACACCCATTGCGGATACTTGATCCAGCAGCTCCTGGGTGAAGTGCAGGCCCGCCGTGGGGGCGGCTGCGGAGCCGTTGACCTTGGAGTACACCGTCTGATAGCGCTCCTGGTCCTGAAGCCCCTCCTTGATATAGGGGGGCAGGGGCATTTTCCCCAGACGCTCCAGCACCTCCAGGAAAATTCCCTCATAATCGAAGCGCACCAGGCGGTTGCCGCCGGGCAGCTCCTCCACCACCTCCGCCGTCAGCTCCCCGTCGCCGAAGGACAGCTTCGCCCCGGTGCGCATGCGCTTGCCGGGCCGTACCAGGCACTCCCAGGTCTTGTTTCCCCGGTCGATCAGCAGCAGCACCTCGCAGGCCCCGCCACCGGGCAGCCGGTGGCCCAGCAGCCGGGCCGGAAGCACCCGGGAGTTATTGAGGATCAGGCAGTCGCCGGGCCGGAGATACTCCGGCAGGTCGTAAAAATGCCGGTGCTGCCATGCGCCGGTATTCTTGTCCAGCACCAGCAGCCGGGAGGCGTCCCGCTGGGGGATGGGCGTCTGGGCAATCAGCTCCGGCGGTAATTCATAGTTAAAGTCGCTTGTTTTCATATCCATCGTCCTGTTTCCGGTAAATTGTGCCAGCGGCACTGTCAAATAAACAGTATAGTATATTTTCGCCGTTACGGCAACTGTTTTCCGAAAAAAGAGAGGACGATGCCGGGATGCGGTCAGTCTGCGGACTGCATAGCCTGCACGCCCTGTAAGATCGCGGCGATCTGCCGGGCCTGGGGATGGCTGGGCCAATACAGGCCGTAATAGGACAGGGTGAAGGGATAGGACCCGTCCGCCAGCGTCGCGTCTGTGGGCCGCACGCCGTCCACAGAGATCACCGACCCGTTGATTCCCGCCTCACCGAACAGCCAGTTATAGTGCAGGGGGAACAGCGGCGATCCCACCCGCCCGGTCTCAACAGTGGCCCTCACAGGGTTGTCCCATGTCCCCCTCGTGAGGATATCCGGCGCGTCGGCGGTGAAGCCGAACTGCATCGACATCAGCTGCCAGAGGGGGTCCTGGGCATCGCTGGCATAGCCATAGGCGGGAATCAGCGGCTGAGTCTGTGCCTCATCCCAGAAAAGGGGAGCGGTGCCGGCGTATATGCCGCGGAGGGTCTCCGAGGACAGGTTATAGTCCGCATCCTCCTGCCCGATGTTGCCGTGGACAAAGATCACGGCGTCCTTGAGCAGGGGCATGGACTCATAGCCGCCCAGCAGCTGCAGGGCCTTCTGATCGGGGGCGCACACGGCGGCGTCATAGTTCCCCAGCTTCAGCTCCTGGGCGATATCCCGGGGGTCCACCGAGAAAAGCACGTCATTCAGATCTTTGTCCCCGAACAGGGCCTGCCCCTCCTCCGAATAAAACCAGTGGATGACGGCGGAACGGGCCGGATCGCTGTCCACGGCGATCTTCAGCTCCGGGGCAGGCTGGGGGTCCTCCTGCTGGGGCGGGTTCTGTTCCTGCTGGGCGGGCTTCTGGCCGCAGGAAACTGCGGCAGTCACCATCAGGGCGCAAAGAATCAGGGCGCAGAGCATTTTCGGCAGTCTTTTCATCTGATACCTCCGTTTTATGTCCGGTTGGATGGGATGAGCCATGCAGGCCGTCAGAACAGAAAATATTTCCGCATGAAAGCATTGTATTTTGTCTATTCTGATGACCTGCATCTATCATAGCATACACATTGTCAATCGTCAAGCTATATATATAGAAATTATCTGTATTTCGGATACTGCATTCTTCGTATTCCCCGGGAAATTCCCCGGTTGCAAAAACCCGCGCATTGCGGTACAATATCCGGGAATATACAGCGGCACAGCCGCATGGAGGATCATATGATCGTTATTATCCAAAAAGACACCCAGGAGCCCGCCCTGCGGCAGCTGGCGGTGCGCCTGATGAATCAGGGGGTGCGGATCGGCCGGACCCCGGGCCGGGACTCCGACGTGCTGACCCTGGTGGGAGACACCTGGCGGCTGGACCCGGAGGGTCTGGCGGCCCTGCCCTATGTGCTGGACGTGCGGCGCATCACGCCGCCCTATCGCCTGGTCGGCCGTGCCGCCCACCCGGAGAACACCGTGGTGCAGGTGGGCGACGCCCGGATCGGGGCGGAGTTCTGCCTGATCGCCGGACCCTGCGCCGTGGAATCCCAGGTGCAGATGGCCGGGGTAGCCCGGCGGGTCAAGGCTGCCGGAGCGCAGCTGCTGCGGGGCGGGGTATTCAAGCCCCGGACCTCGCCTTATTCCTTCCAGGGACTGGGCCAGCCGGGCATTTCCATGCTGACGGAGGCCGGCCGCGAGGCCGGACTGCCGGTGGTAACGGAGATCACGGACCCCCGCCAGATGGAGGACCTGGATCAGGTGGATATTTTGCAGGTCGGGGCCCGGAATATGCAGAATTTCGCCCTGCTCCAGACCCTGGGCCAGGTCAGAAAGCCCGTGCTGCTGAAGCGGGGTATGTCCTCCACGGTAACGGAGCTGCTGCAGGCGGCGGAGTATATCCTGGCCGGGGGCAATGAGCGGGTGATCCTGTGCGAGCGGGGCATCCGGACCTTCGAGACCGACAGCCGCGCCACTCTGGACATTGCCGCCATTCCGGTGCTGAAAAAGCTGACCCACCTGCCGGTGATCGTGGACCCCAGCCACGCCGCCGGGCGGGCGGAGCTGGTGGCTCCCCTGGCGCTGGCCGCCGTGGCCGCCGGAGCCGACGGCCTGATGGTGGAGGTGCACGACCGCCCGGCCTGCGCCCTGTCCGACGGGGCACAGGCCCTGTCCTGCGACCAGTTTGACCGGCTGGCCGGGCAGGTGCGGGAGCTGCTGCCCCACGCCTGCCGCTGATGGCGGGCTATTATTACCGCCAGCTGGACCGGGAAAAGCGCGGGGTATACGACGCCATGCTGGCGGGTATGGAGGCCCTGGCCCCGGGGATCCGGGTGCCCCGGCTGGACGGCCCGGAGCTGTCGGACATCTATCTGCGGCTGAAGCTGGACACGCCGCTGCTGTTCTATGTCACCGGGTTTCAGTACCGGTGGATGCCCGGGGCGGACCATGTGGAGCTTCTGCCGGAGTACCTGTTTGACAAGGGGAAGATCCGCCAGCACCGCCAGGCGGTGGCCGCCCGGCTGGACCGCCTGGCCCGGCCCCTGCAGGGAAAAAGCGACCGGGACAAGGAGCTGGCCATCCACGCCTTCATTCTGGAGAACGTCCGGTATGACAAGCTGAAAAAGCCCTATTCCCACGAGATCATCGGCCCCCTGACCCAGGGGGTGGGGGTGTGCGAGGGCATCGCCAAAACGGTGAAGGCCCTGTGCGACGCGGTGCAGCTGCCCTGCATCGTGGCTCTCAGCGAGGCGGCCCCGGAGCGGGGCGTGAAATACCGCCACACCTGGAACGTGATAACGGTGGACGGCCAGCGTTACCACCTGGACGCCACCTTTGACAATTCCCTCCAGCGGGGCACGCCCCGGTATGACTATTTCAACCTGGACGACCGGCACATCTTCCGGGATCACGAGACGCTGGTGCTTCCGCTGCCGCCCTGCACGGCGGACAAGGGGTACTACTACCGCCCCCTGTCCTTCACCAAGCCGGAGGACGTGGAGAACCGCGCCCGCCAGGCCCTGCGGAAAAAGCAGCCCCATTTTGTGTTCCACTGGCGGGGCGGCGGGCTGAACCGGGAAATCCTGACGGACCTTCTGAACCGCTGCGCCGCCGTAGCCGCAGAGCGCGGCAAATGCGTCAGCTGCTCCGTGAACACCGCCCAGGCGGTGGTGCAGCTGGACTTCACCGACGCCCCGGCCGGAGAGACCCTGCTGGTCCAGCAGCCGGACGAGGGAAACGAACTGTAAGCAAAGACAGAGCTTCCGAAAACAATTGCATCGAACCGGAAAACAGAAAAAAACACCCCTCATGCAGGCGTATAAACCTGCATGAGGGGTGTTGTTTATAAGCAGCTGCAGGGGATTCCGGGCCTGTTACAGACTTGGCGCACCCAGGGCGCTCACGCCGCCCATGATGATACTGCCCGCCAGACGGGCCATCTCGTCCGGCGACTCCTGGCCCCCGTCCCGCAGCCAGGACAGCGCCAGATTCAGGTTGCCCGACACGATAAATGAACAGAAGTGGTTCAGCCGCTGCCGGTCCCCGGGATAGAACTGGGACAGGAAGTCATACAGAAAATAATCCCGCAGAATGCAGCAGATGCGGTCGGTGTAGGCGATGTCTCCATTGGGACCCAGCAGCACCCGGCACAGGTCGGCGTTGTCCAGGATAAAGCGGTACAGGTCCCGCAGGAAGGGGAACTGCTCCCCGGTGGAGTCCTCGGGCTTGTGGTCCTTGCACAGAGCCGTCAGCCGATCCGCCATCTCATCCTCCAGCCGCTGCAGAAGGTCCCCTACGTCCCGATAGTGGATATAGAAGGTGCCGCGGTTGATATCCGCCCGCTCGGTCAGCTCCCGCACGGAGATGGACTTGGCGCTTTTTTCCGCCAGCAGCTCCATCAGCGCCAGGCGCAGCTGCTTTTTGGTTTTTCGCACCCGGCGGTCTGTGCTGGACTGTTCCATATGGGCATCCCCCTTTTTGTTGGATTTTTAACGAACCTGTTTGACCTGTATTTTAACACAGGTATTGCCTATTAATCAACATGTTGTCGGCTTTTTCTGTAAAAATTTTCCGTCTATCCCGGCCCGGGGACGCATAGAGTAGCACCAGACAAGATGTTATGGAGCAGGAGGAATGGACCATGAATCAGTCCGCATCCATTTATCAGGATATGGCGGCCCGCACCGGCAGCAGCATTTACATCGGCGTGGTGGGGCCGGTGCGCACCGGAAAATCCACCTTTATCAAGCGCTTTATGGAGACCCAGGTGCTGCCCAATATCCAGGACGGCTACCGCCGGGACCGGGCCCGGGATGAGCTGCCCCAGAGCGGCTCCGGCCGCACCATCATGACCGCCGAACCCAAGTTCGTGCCGGAGGAGGCGGTGGAGGTCCGCATGGAGGAGGGGGTCACGTTCTCCGTAAGGCTCATCGACTGCGTGGGGTATATGGTGCCCGGCGCCGTGGGCCAGTATGAGGACCTGTCTCCCCGGATGGTGATGACCCCCTGGTACGACCACGAGATCCCCATGACCGAGGCGGCGGAGCTGGGCACCCGGAAGGTCATCTGCGACCACTCCACCGTGGGCATCGTGGTCACCACCGACGGCAGCGTCACGGAGATCCCCCGGGAGGACTATCTGGAGGCCGAGGAGCGGGTGATCCGGGAGCTGCAGGAGCTTGGCAAGCCCTTTGTGGTGCTGCTGAACTCCGCCCAGCCCCAGGGCTCCCGGGCCCAGTCCATGGCAGCGGACATCGAGCGGCGGTATGACGTCCGCTGCCTGCCGGTGAACTGTCTGGAGCTGGGGGAGCAGGAGATCACGGAGCTGCTGCAGGGGCTGCTGTATGAATTTCCCCTGCGGGAGCTGGACCTGTTCCTGCCGGCCTGGGTGGAGGCTCTGCCGCCGGACCACCCCATCAAAACCGGCGTATACCAGGCGGTGCGCCGGGAGGCGGCGGACCTGGCCCATGTGCGGCAGCTGCGGGACTGCCTGTCCGCCCTGCAGGGGGAGGGGGATATCTCCGCCGCCTCCATCCGCAGCCTGAACCTGGGGATCGGCATTGCCGAGGCGGACCTGGACCTGCCCCGGAGCCTGTTTTACGACACCCTGAGCCGCCAGTCGGGCCTGTCCGTGACGGACGACGGCGACCTGATGCAGCTTCTGACCAGCCTGGCCGCCATCCGGATGGAGTATGACCGCCTGGCTCCCGCCATGCAGGCGGCGCTGGACACGGGCTACGGCATTGTGATGCCCAGCGTGGAGGAGCTGAACCTGGAGGACCCGGAGATCGTCCGCCAGGGCGGCCGCTACAGCGTCCGCATGAAGGCCAGCGCCCCCTCCATCCACATGATCCGGGCGGACATCGCCACCACGGTTTCGCCCATTGTGGGCAATGAAAAGCAGTCCGAGGACATGGTGAACTATCTGCTCCAGGAGTTCGAGGGAGACACCGGCAAGCTCTGGCAGTCCAACATCTTTGGCCGCAGCTTCCACGAGATCGTGGGAGACGACCTGCAGGCAAAGCTCCGGCGGATGCCGCAGGACTCCCAGAAGAAGCTGCGGGAGGCCCTGGAGCGCATCATCAACGACGGCAGCGGCGGCCTGATCTGCATCATTCTGTGATTTTTCCCGGCAGGGACCGTTTTGCGGCGGTCCCTGCCGCATTTTATACGGAATATATTGCATAAAATGCTTGAATATTTGGAAAAAGTGTGCTAATATACTTAATTACTGAACAGCGGCGCAGTATCCTAGTCGGATCTGCCGTCTTGTAAGAAGGGCCTAAAAATCCTTTAAAGGGCACAACTGTGAAGTCCCTGGTGCCTGCTGCTTACGCCCAGTTTGGGGTGGGTGCTGGGGGGAGACGCGGGAGCCCCCGCGTCTGCGATGGTAGGGCGCCCTCCAATGGCATGGAGGACCCGACCCTGCCATCGTGGAGACCTGCTGTTGTGCACAGGCGTACTCCCCCTGTGGTCAAGCGACCTGTGTACGAGGCAGATGATGAACCTGCAATGCGGTGCTACCCGGCTTTACCGCCGTAACGCTGTGTGCAGAGTAGCCTGCCTTGCGTGGGCAGGGTGGATAGGGAAGTGGAAGCACCGGTCTCCCCGGCCAGGGAGGCTGTGTTGATTCCCTTGAAACCCTGGCTGCAAAAGAGGCTAAGAGACGGTCTGACCGCTGTGGAAATCACCTAGGCTGTCCTCACGGGACGCCGGAGGGATTGCAGTGCGGACTAAGTGGCAATCGGGTCCCATGGCCGGCAACACCATGGCGCAGCGCCTAACGGGAAACCGCCTGACCGGCGACGGAAGGCGCGCTGCGGGGAAATCCAACCCGTACCTAAGCCGTAAGATTAACCTTCGGCGTTGCCCTGTTCAGTGTACTATAACAACAAAGCGAGGGATCTACTCTTGAGCGATCGCGACAGGAGCAAGGACAAAAACGGCGGGAAAAAGAAAAGCGGCCGGGGCTGGGCCCTGCGGGTGTTTGTGCTGGCGGTGGTGCTGTCGGCGCTGCTGAGCTTTTTCTCCACCACCGCCCTGGAGGGCACGGGATACGTTGTGGCGGCGTTGGTGCTGGCCGTGTTCATCGGCCTGGGCATCGTGTTCGACATGATCGGCGTGGCCGTTACGGCGGCGGACCCCAAGCCCTTCCACTCCATGGCCGCCCACAAGGAAAAGGGTGCCAAGGCGGCCATCCGCCTGCTGCAGAATGCCAACCAGGTGTCCTCCGTGTGCAACGACGTGGTGGGCGACATCTGCGGCATCGTCAGCGGTTCCACCGCGGCGGTGATCGTCACCCACCTGCAAAGGGACCTGAGCACCACCTCGGTGCTGATCTCCATCGGGGCCACGGCGCTGATCTCCGGCATTACCATCGGCGGCAAGGCCCTGGGCAAAACCGTGGCCATCAACCAGTGCACCAGCGTGGTATACCGGGTGGCCCGGATCATGCACGCCCTGCATCTCTCACGCTGAAATGGAGCGATATCGTTGATTTTAGACCATATGGACAGCCCCGCCGATGTGAAGGGGCTCAATGAAAATCAGGCCCGGCAGCTCTGTGCGGAGCTGCGGGATTTCCTGGTGCGGGAGGTATCCCGGACCGGCGGCCACCTGGCCTCCAATCTGGGGGTGGTGGAGCTTACCGTGGCCATCCACCGGGTGTTCGACACCTCCGTGGATCGGCTGGTGTTCGACGTGGGCCACCAGTGCTATGTCCACAAGGCCCTGACCGGGCGGCGGGAGCTGTTCGATACCCTGCGGCAGTTCGGGGGCCTGTCCGGCTTCCCCAAGCCCTGGGAGAGCGTACACGACGCGTTTATCGCCGGTCATGCCTCCAACTCCGTGTCGGTGGCCCTGGGCATGGCCCGGGCCAGGACTCTGCAGGGGAAGGACTATCATGTGCTGGCCCTGATCGGCGACGGTGCCATGGGCGGCGGTCTGAGCTTCGAGGGGCTCAACGACGCCGGAGCCAGCGGCGAGCCGCTGATCGTGATCCTCAACGACAACGGCATGTCCATCGACCCCAACGTGGGCGGCCTGTCCCGGCACCTGTCCCGGCTGCGCAGCACGCCGGAGTATTACGAGTTCAAGCGGCGCTATCGCCAGATGCTCACCGGCAGCCAGACCGGCAAGCGGGTGTACGCCATGAGCCACGATGTGAAAACGGCCCTGAAAAAATCCCTGCTGCCCGGCAGCACGGTGTTTGAAAACATGGGCTTTACCTATATGGGTCCCGTGGACGGCCACGATGTGGAGACCCTGACCCAGATGCTGGTGCTGGCCCGGGATATGCGTCGGCCGGTGCTGCTGCATGTGCACACCGTCAAGGGAAAGGGATACCCCTACGCCCAGCAGGAGCCGGGGAAATACCACGGCGTGGGCCCCTTTGATGTGGAGACCGGAAAGCCCCTGAAGCCGTCGGGGGAGAGCTTTTCCGCCGTGTTCGGCCATGAGCTGCTGGACCTGGCCCAAAAGGACGACCGGATCTGCGCCGTTACCGCCGCCATGGTGGACGGCACAGGGCTGACGGAGTTTGCCCACGCCCTGCCCCGGCGCTTTTTCGATGTGGGCATTGCCGAGGGCCACGGGGTGGCCATGTGCGCCGGTATGGCCCAGCAGGGCATGGTGCCGGTGTTTGCAGTGTATTCCAGCTTCCTGCAGCGGGGTTATGATATGCTGCTGCACGATGTGGCCCTGAACCACCTGCACGTGGTGCTGGGGGTGGACCGGGCAGGACTGGTAGGAGCCGACGGCGAGACCCACCACGGCTGCTTCGACCCCATGTACCTGTCCCAGGTGCCGGGGATGACGGTGCTGTGTCCCGCCAGCTTTGCTGAGCTGCGGCGGATGCTGCACCGGGCGGTGGAGGAGATCGACGGCCCCGTGGCGGTGCGGTATCCTCGGGGCGGCCAGGGCCGCTACCGGGAGGACGGCGGCGACGGAGCCTTTGCCTGCCTGCGGGAGGGCGAGGACGCCGCGATCCTGACCTACGGCATTCTGGTGAACCAGGCCCTGGACGCGGCGGACCTTCTGGCCCAGAAGGGGATCCGGGTCCGGGTGCTGAAGCTGAACCAGATCTGTCCTCTGGACAGCGGCGCGGTGAAGGAGGCCCTCTCCGGCACGGAGCGCCTGCTGGTGCTGGAGGACTGCATGGCCACCGGCTGCGTGGGTCAGCGCATAGCCGCTATCCTGGCCCAGGAGCGGATGGAGCCCCGCTGTCTGACGCTGAAAAATCTGGGCGGCCGGTTTGCCCCCCAGGGTACGGTGGACCAGTTATACAAAGCCTTCGGTCTGGACGCCCGGAGTGTTGCGGACAGTGTGGAGGAGATGCTGCATGAGCAATAAAACAAGACTGGACGTGCTGCTGGTGGAGCAGGGGCATATGGAAAGCCGCCAGAAGGCCCAGGCCGTTATCATGGCCGGCAGCGTGTTTGTGGACGGTCAGCGGGTGGACAAGCCCGGCACGGCGGTGCCCAACACCGCACAGATCGAGGTGCGGGGACACGCCCTGCCCTACGTCAGCCGGGGCGGCCTGAAGCTGGAAAAGGCCATGAAGACCTTTCCGCTGACCCTTACCGGCAAGGTCTGCGCCGATATCGGGGCCTCCACCGGGGGCTTCACCGACTGTATGCTGCAAAACGGCGCCCAGAAGGTCTACGCCGTGGACGTGGGCTATGGCCAGCTGGACTGGAAGCTCCGGGGGGACCCCCGGGTGGTGTGCATGGAGCGCACCAACGCCCGGTATCTCACCCATGAGCAGATCCCCCAGGAGCTGGACTTTGCCTCCGTGGACGTGTCCTTTATCTCGCTGGGCCTGATCCTTCCGGCCTTGGACGGGCTGCTGTCCCCGGAGGGGGAGGCTGTCTGCCTGGTGAAGCCGCAGTTTGAGGCGGGCCGGGAAAAGGTGGGCAAAAAGGGCGTGGTCCGGGACCCGGCCGTGCACCTGGAGGTGCTGGAGGCGTTTCTGCGCCATGCGAAGGAAAACCACTTTACAGTGCTTGGAATTACTTATTCCCCCATCCGGGGACCGGAGGGGAATATCGAATATCTGGGCTATCTTCGTCACGGGCAGGGAACCCCCGGCGACTTCTCTCTGTCGGAGATCGTGGAGGCGTCCCACAGCCAATTGAAGGACTGAGGTGAGCGGCATGAAACCAAAACGCGTGATACTTTGTCCCAATCCGTACCGGGACAGTGAACTGAAAGTGTGTAGACAATCCCGGGATATGCTGGAAAGTCTGGGGATGCAGACCTCCGTTTGCCTGCCCTTCCAGCGGGAGGGGTACGGCGAGGAGCTGGGCCTGTCCATGCGCCCCTTACAGCAGGAGATCCGCCAGGCGGACCTGCTGATCGCCTTCGGCGGCGATGGCACCATCCTGCACCTGGCCCGTACCGTGGCGCTGCACAGCGTGCCGGTGCTGGGGGTGAACCTGGGGAGCCTTGGCTTCATGTCGGAGCTGGAGGTCAACGAGCTGGACCGGCTGCGGGACCTGGCCCAGGGCCGCTTCACCGTGGAATCCCGGATGATGCTGGACGTGTCGGTGCTGCGGGAGGGGCGGCAGGTATATAACAACATCGCCCTGAACGACGCGGTGGTGTCCAAGGGCTCCATCGCCCGGGTGGTGCGGCTGGATATCTTCACGGAGGAGGGCCGCCTGACCAAGGTAGGCGGCGACGGCATCATCGTCTCCACCCCCACCGGCTCCACCGGCTATTCCATGGCCGCCGGAGGGCCTATCGTGGAGCCCACCGCAAAGAACCTGCTGCTGACGCCCATCTGCCCCCATTCCACCCGCTCGTCCTCCTATGTGCTTTCGCCGGAGCATATAATCACCGTGGAGGCGGCGGACGCCAACCGGAAATTCGTCTATCTTTCCGTGGACGGCGGCAAGGCGTTTTCCCTGAAAAACGGAGACCAGGTGCGGGTAAGCACCTCAAAATATACCACCAGGCTGGTGCGGCTCTCCAAAAAGAGTTTTTGCGAAATACTGGACAAAAAAATGGGAACGGAGGCTTCTAAAAAATGAAAAACGACCGCCAGAACCAGCTCCTCCAGATCATCAGCGAGGAGATCATCGAGACCCAGGAGCAGCTGCTGGAGCGGCTCCAGGCCAAGGGGATCAAGAGCACCCAGGCCACTATTTCCCGGGACATCAAGGAACTGCACCTGATCAAGGAGCCCGCCGGGCAGGGCCGGTACCGCTACGCCGTTTCCGCCCACCGCACCAAGCTGAACTTTGCCGACAAGCTGCGCACCATCTTCCGGGAGAGCGTCCTGACGGTGGACAACGCCCAGAATATCGTGGTCATCAAGACCCTGCCGGGCCTGGCCAACGCCGCCGGTTCCGCCGTGGACGGCATGGACGTGCCGTATCTGGTGGGGTCTCTGGCCGGCGACGACACGGCCCTGCTGATCATGCGGGACACGGAGAGCGCCCTGGACTTCACGGAAGAGATCAAGGAAATGCTGCGCTGACGCGGGACATGGCGCAGACATCGGAGGGATACGCAGATGCTGCAATTGCTCCACATTGAGAATATCGCCATCATCGAGTGCGCGGACATCGAGTTCCGGCCCGGCTTCAACGCCCTGACCGGCGAAACCGGCGCCGGTAAGTCCATCGTCATCGACTCCATCAGCGCCGTGCTGGGCCAGCGGACCTCCCGGGACCTGATCCGTACCGGGGCCAATATGGCCTTTGTCAGCGCGTGCTTCACGGACATTCCGCCCCGGCTGGGGGAGGACCTGGGCATTGCCTGGGAGGGGGAGCTGCTTTTGCAGCGGGAGATTCACGGCGACGGCAAGAACGTCTGCCGGGTCAACGGACGCCCTGTCACCGTTACCCAGCTCCGCACCCTGGGCAGCCGCCTGCTGAATATCCACGGCCAGCACGATGGCCAGCAGCTGCTGGACGAGGAGCAGCACCTGCTGTATCTGGACAGCTTTGGCCGGACGGAGCAGCTGTTGGCGGAGTATCGCGAAAAATACCAGGCCATGGCCGCCCTGCGGCGGCAGATGCAGGCCCTGGAAATGGACGAGGCGGAGAAGGCCCGGCGGGTGGATACCCTGACCTATCAGCTCCAGGAGCTGGAGCGAGCCAAGCTGCGCCCCGGCGAGGAGGAGGAGCTGCAAAGCCGCCGGACCCTGCTGCACAACGCGGAGAAGTTCATCTCCGCCGTGTCCGGGGCGGACTTCTGCCTCAACGGTGACGACGGCAGCGACGGTGCCGCCAACCTGGTGCGCCAGGCCCAGGGGGCCCTGGCCCCGGTGCGGGGTCTGGACCCGGAGCTGGGAGAGCTGTACGACCGGCTGGAGGCTACGTACAGTGAAATATACGACCTGGCGGATACCATCCGGGACAAGCGAGAGGATTTCGACTTCTCTCCCAAGGAGCTGGACCGGGTGGAGGGACGGCTGGACCAGCTGTACCGCCTGAAAAAGAAATACGGCCCCACGGTGGAGGAGATGCTGGAGTACCAGGCCCGCTGCCGCCGGGAGCTGGACGACATACAGGACGCGGGGGACACCCTGCTGCACCTGGAAAAGCAACTGAAAAAAGCCGAAAAAGCCGCCCGCCAGGCGGCGGAGAGCCTGTCCCAGGCCCGGCATCAGGCGGCCCAGCGGCTGGAGGAGCAGATCCTCACGGAGCTGCGGCAGCTGGACATGGGCAAGATTCGCTTCGCCATCTGTTTTACGGAGCAGGCCCTGGGGGAAAACGGCATGGACCAGGTGCGCTTCCTGATGTCCGCCAACGTGGGCGAGGAGCTGCGCCCCATCCACAAGATCGCCTCCGGCGGCGAGCTGGCCCGCATCATGCTGGCCATGAAGAACGTCCTGTCGGAGCAGGATCAGGTGGGCACCATGGTGTTCGACGAAGTGGACACCGGCGTGTCCGGCCGGGCCGCCCAGAAGGTGGCCGAGAAAATGGCCCGCATCAGCCGCACCAAGCAGGTGCTGTGCGTGACCCATCTGCCCCAGCTGGCCGCCATGGCCGACACCCACTTCTCCGTGGAAAAGGGGGAGCAGGGGGGACGTACCTTTACCCGGGTGGTGCAGCTGGACCGTGCCCAGCGCCAGCAGGAGCTGGCCCGTCTCACCGGCGGGGCCTCCATCTCCGCCACCATGCTGGAGGGGGCCGGGGAGTTGCTGGACCAGGCGGAAAAATTCAAGAAAACCTTGGCCTGACCCGTTGACAACCGGGGACGGAAACGCTATAATGTGCTTAACTTCATATGCAACAGCGATGAAGGGAAGAAGTATCCGGCCAGTCTGCCTGCAAAGAGAGCCCCTGTGCGGTGAAAAGGGGAGAGGCGGCGGCAGGAGAATACATCCCGGAGCAGCCTTCTGAACGGCTTTGGGCCTATTAGGAATGTGTCGGGTTCGCCCGTTACAGCGATAGGGTGTTGCTGCACCCGATGAGGCCGCACGCCGCGAGGCGTCGGCGAAGCTGAGGTGGTACCGCGATTTTTGTCGCCCTCTGTCAATCTGACAGGGGGCGTTTTTTTGCCCCCTGTACGCCCAAAATATCGGAAAGGAATCAGAACAACATGGGAATTTATGAAGAACTGGTGGCCCGGGGCCTGATCGCCCAGGTCACCAACGAGGATGAGATCCGCGAGATGATCAACAACGGCAAGGCCACGTTCTATATCGGCTTTGACTGCACGGCGGACTCCCTGACGGCGGGCCATTTCATGGCCCTGACCCTGATGAAGCGCCTGCAGATGGCGGGCAACAAGCCCATCGCCCTGATCGGCGGCGGCACCACCATGATCGGCGACCCCTCCGGCCGCACGGACATGCGCAAGATGCTCACCAAGGAGGACATCGACCACAACGCCGCCTGCTTCAAGCGGCAGATGGAGCGGTTCATCGACTTCGGCGAGGGCAAGGCCATCATGCTCAACAACGCCGACTGGCTGCTGAAGCTGAACTATGTGGACCTGCTGCGGGAGGTGGGCGCCTGCTTCTCTGTCAACAATATGCTGCGGGCCGAGTGCTACAAGCAGCGCATGGAGAAGGGCCTGAGCTTCCTGGAGTTCAACTACATGATCATGCAGAGCTACGACTTTTACTACATGTTCCAGCACAACGGCTGCAACATGCAGTTCGGCGGCAACGACCAGTGGAGCAATATGCTGGGCGGCACGGAGCTGATCCGCCGGAAGCTGGGCAAGGATGCCCACGCCATGACCATCACCCTGCTGACGGACTCCCAGGGCAACAAGATGGGCAAGACCGCCGGCAACGCCGTGTGGCTGGATCCCAACAAGACCAGCCCCTTCGAGTTCTATCAGTACTGGCGCAACGTAGACGACGCCGACGTGCTCAAGTGCATCCGGATGCTGACCTTCCTGCCTCTGGAGCAGATCGACGAGATGGCCGACTGGGAGGGCGCCAAGCTCAACGAGGCCAAGGACATCCTGGCCTATGAGCTGACGAAGCTGGTCCACGGCGAGGAGGAGGCCGAGAAGGCCCGCCAGGCGGCCCGGGCTCTGTTCGGCGGCGGCGCCAATGCCCAGGATATGCCCACCACCGAGCTTACCGGCGACGACCTGGGCAGCGGCGAGATCAACGTGCTGAACCTGCTGGTCCGGTGCGGCCTGTGCGCCAGCAAGGGCGAGGCCCGGCGGCTGGTGCAGCAGGGCGGCGTCACCGTGGGGGACAAGAAGGTGGATTCCATCGACGCATCCTTCGGCTGCCAGGAGTTCACCGGCGACGGTCTGATCATCCGCAAGGGCAAAAAGGTGTTCCACCGGGCCGTGCTGATCTGAGGATAGCCAGCAGGAGCAAGCTATCGCCAGGTGCGTCCAATACGAACGATATATGGGATCATCCCTACATGTTATAAGCCAAAAAGGGTGCGGACAGCGATGTCCGCACCCTTTTTGTATCTTTCACATCCAGGCGTATGCCGCCCCCACAGGCAGCAGGAGAAGCAGCAGCGACAGCAGCAGGGCCGGAACCATGGCGCACCGGCGGGAAAGCAGCATTACCGCGGCGGCAGACGCCGCCAGCAGGAGCAGGCGAATGGCCAGCAGCGCCAGCACCACGCCGCCCACCGTCCAGCCGTCCGACAGGATGGACAGGCACTGCACGCTGTTGGCCTGAGCGGCCATGTTCAGCTGGCCGTAGGCTCCCTGCACCGTCAACAGACTCGGAAGCCACAGGGATAGCGTCAGCAGCAGGACATAGCCCCCTGCGATGGCACATTTCCACCGCACCACGATCCTTCGGCGGGGGCTGGCCGTCAGCAGGGCGTCCACGCCGCTCTCCCGCTCCCCGGCGAAGCTGCCGAACAGCAGCAGGGCAACGGCCAGAAACGCACCGCCCAGCTCCAGAACATCCTGCCGCAGGGCATCCGCACCCAACAGCCGCTGATAGCCGGTCTGATACAGGTACACCTGCCCCGGCCGCAGGGCGCGGTACTGGTTCTGCGCCATGTGGAAGGCGTCCTCCGCGTGGAGCTGATTCCGTATGGGCTCCGCCTCCCGGTCAAAGGTCACAGAGTCGGGATACTGCCGCCCCAGCTCCACAAGCTGCTCGTTCAGCTCGTCAAACCGCGCCTGCTCCGATGCCAGGTAGGCGTCTTTTTCCTGGCTGGGCGCGCCTGACAAAAATTCGGAATAGTTCCGATAATACACCTCAAATTCACTGCGCTCCGGGGTGAATCGGCCGTACAGCAGGGCGATGACTGCAAAAAATGCTAAAAGGATCCACAGTCCGCACCGGGAGATCAGCGCCTTATACAGCTCGTGTCCCGCCAGGCAGGTGTGCCGGGGGCGGGGAAGCGACCGTGTAAAGGCCACCCGCTTGCCGGAACCGCCGGGGGTTTGGGCATACAGCGCCGCGCCGCCTATTCCGGCGATCACGGCGAGAGCCGCCAGGAATATCGCGCCAAGCAGCACCCGATCCGAGGGACTGCCCAACAGGTTCAGATACACCGCCTCCCGGCACAGGGCCTGGCCGTCCGCCAACTGCCACAGGCTGAGATTCCGCAGCCATAATTGGGAGCTGCCCGCCATGAGGGCGGCTATGCCCCCGCAGACCGCCGCGCCGCCAACCGCCGCAGCGGCATTGGCCGCCCGGGCGCACAGCAGGAAGATCAGCGCCGTGCAGCACAGCAGCCACAGGTACTTCATCCCCGCCGACAGAGCCAGCAGCCCGCCCACCGTCATTCGGTAGGGGCAGGCGGCAAAGCCGTACAGGCTCTGCACCGGGGCGTCCAGTCCCGCAAAGCCGTACAGAAGCCCCGCTATAAGGGCGTTGACGCCGTAGAGCAGCACGAAGCCCACCGTGGAGAGAGTCGCGGCGGCGGCCAGCTTTCGCCCGTAGACCCGGGATCGGCCCAGGCGGGTGGGGCGGGTCAGGTTCACAAGCCCCGCCGCCCGCTCGTGGGTCAGCAGGGTCAGTCCCGCCGCCAGGGGGAACAGCAGCGCCAAAGCGTCCGTCAGATGAAAGGACAGCAGCACCTCCGGTCCGCCCAGAAACGCCGCCCGGGGGATCACGTCCGCCAGAGACTCATAGACCGCCGCGCCCCGCTCTAAGGAGCGGGCGGCAAAGCCTTCAAACAGGCCCATCCGCAGCTTCAGCCGGGATTCCGCCGCTAAGCCCGCCCGGAAGGAGGGATATTCCTCCGCCTGCCGCACCCGCGCCAGGGCCGCGTCCGCAGCGGAAAGCTCACGGCGCAGGGCGTCGTATTCGCTGCGCGTGCCGGTGTATGCGGCCTGCTCCAGCTCCTGCCACAGGCGCTCCTCATATCCCGGCAGATCCTTCTGGGCCATGGCCTGACGCAGAGCGGACACGGTATAGCCGCCGGCATCTCCGGTGGCGTGGAGGGCGAACAGCACCCCGCTGCACAGCACCGCCAGAAGCAGCAGCAGGCACAGACGCCCGCTGCCGCCGATCTTCCGCAGCTCCCAGGTCATAGCGCCGCCCCCTCCCCGAAGTGGAACAGATACACATCCTCCAGGTCGGGCCGGGCCGGGGCGCAGGGGAGGGGCGGCTTTGCTGCGCTGAGCAGCCGCACCAAAATGCCCTCCTGCTGCCGGGACACGCCGCACACCGTGCCGTATTGCGCCATGTCGGGGAGCTGCGCCTCCGCTGCGGTCAGCTCCCATATCCGGCCCTCCAGCTCCTGCTCCAGGGCGTGGGGGGAGCCCCGGCGGATAATAAGGCCCTGGTTCATCAGAATCAGCTCCCGGGCGATGAACTCCACGTCCTGCACCACATGGGTACACAGCAGCACGATCTTCTCCCCGGCGATCTCGCCGATGAGATTCCGCACCGCCACCCGCTGGCGGGGGTCAAGGCCCGCCGTGGGTTCGTCCAGCACCAGGATATCCGGGTCGTGGAGCAGGGCCTGGGCCAGCAGCAGCCGCTGCTTCATGCCCCCGGACCAGCCACGGATGGGGCGGCCTGCCGCCTCCGTGAGGTCCAGCCGCGCCAGGGCCCAGTCCATGCGCCCTTTGGCGTCCTCCCGGCTCATGCCCTGGAGGGACGCCATGTAATAGAGAAATTGCTCCCCGGTGAAGCCGGGATATAACGCCTGCTGCTGGGGGCAGTATCCTAGCCGGCGGCGGAAGGCCTCCCCCATGGAGACGGTGTCCTGCCCGTCCAGGGTGACGTGGCCCCGGGTGGGCCGGAGATTCCCGGTGAGGATGTTCATGAGGGTGCTTTTGCCTGCGCCGTTGGGGCCTAACAGGCCGTATACCCCCGGCGTCAGGGTCAGGTCAATGCCCCGCAGGGCCTCCTTTGCACCGTATCGCTTGGCGACGTCGTGAAATTGCAACTCCATATCCGTCACCCCACATCCACGGCGTTTTCAAAGCGTACGGCGTAGAAATCTTCTTTGGAGATGACGCATCGGCCATTGTCGCCCAACGCCCGGAAGAAGGAGCCGCCCTCCTGGAAGGGGCTCATGGCTATGCCGTGCTCGCCGGTGGCACCCACCAGCTCCACGGGCTTACCATCCTGCAGATCGGCCATCCAGAACCGATAGCCCGCTTCTGTCTCGGTGATGATAAATGCCTTGCTGTCCATGACCCAGTAGTGGATGATATCCTCCATGGTCAGCAGGGTGCGGCTCTCGCCGCTCTCCAGGTTCAGAAGGCGCAGCTGGTCCCCACACTGGTAGATATGCTCCATGCCGTAGACCTGCGCGGGGTCGACGCTCATAAGATAGCCGTCCTTGTTATGATCGGCCACAACGGTATAGTCTCCGCTCTCCATATCCCACAGCAGAAGCCGCCGCTGGGTGTTTTTGTAGAGATACCGCCCGTAGGAGGCGTCCTCCCCGTACAGGGCCGTGAACTCCTCCGTACTCATCCGGTCCGGCTCCTTCAGCACCTCCACCACGGCGCCCCAGCGGGCGGAAAAGCCCATCAGCGTCCCGGGGACAGACAGCTCCCGATAGCTGCCGGCGGCAAGGTCATATAGCAGGGAGCTGCCCTCGGTTCGGCTCTCGACCCGCCCGTCCGCCTGCTGCTCCGTGATGCGGCATTCCAGATGCAGGGTGGCCTTGCCGCAGGAGAAACGCCCCAGGGCGGCGGTGTAGAAATGATTGTCGGTGTTGTCCCACTGCTCCAGGACGGTGACTTTCCCGCCGGACAGCTCCTTGCGCACCAGGCTTGCGCCGCTGCCCGCGTCATCGAGGGTGGCGTAGAGCACCCCGTCCAAAACGGCGAAGCTGTTGACGTTCCCCACCCACGCCTGGCAGCTGGCGTCCCCGTGGGAGCAGCCCGGCTGGGCGCACAGGGTCATGGTCTGGCCGGAGGCATAGTCGTAGTAGCTCACCGCCCCGGCACTGCAAATATACCAGCCGTCATCGTCGGTGAACACCTCGCCCGATCCGGCGGCGCTCCGGTTCTCCTTGGGCAGGGCGTGGCCCTGGGCGGCGGGAGTCGGGTCCGGGTCCCCGGAGGGATTCCCGGCGGGGCCTTCAGGCCTGGAACAGGCGGTCAGCAGCAGGAGCAGCGCAAGAAAGCATGGTACGAAGCGTTTCATTGGATAGTCCCTCCCCGATGGAATCGTAAATTTTGCCCGCCTATCACACGGAATATGCGGCAGACGGGCGGCTTTTGTTGCAAATCAACAGGATAGCTACAAGCTGGATTGTAGCATATTGTGCAAAATATGTCAATATTCTTAAAAATATCTTTCTAAAAAAAGTATTGCGGGCAGACGCTGCGGACGCGATAGACAAAGCCCCCGGAAAGCAGGGCTTTCCGGGGGGGATTTCCGTCTATTGTCCGT
>OGIL01000656.1_pt1 | contig 20179 bp, 9 predicted proteins | sample 1571751 | NCBI WGS metagenome assembly OGIL01 (sample SAMEA2581964, study PRJEB24529) | metagenome | biome: Human gut stool | place: China | collected 2011 | reverse complement strand
TTATAATAATGCAATATAAACAATTATTTTACAATAAATGTATTAAAAGAGTGCGCCTGTAAAGTTACATTTAAATACTTCTCCCCTAATTGTACCGTCATTTGCTGCGCAACATCACCATAATTACCTGCTACTATCAAATATTTACCTTCTGGAGTCAAGAAAGCAATAACAGACAAATTATCCTCCCCCTTCTCTTTATATTGTAAAACCCTTGTACCTGAAACAACCTGATTACAAAAATGCTTCACCGCATAATATTCTGGTGTATACGTAATAGTCCCGGTTTTAGAATCTACACGAATCAAAGCATTTTGTTTCCATCCCCAGCTACTTTTTCCTTCGTCAGATAAAATCGCATTCCAAAAAGTATACTCCTCACAACCATTACCTATATAATGATTGATCAACCTAAATGTATGTTCTGCCGCTTTCCAATCAAACGTTCCTGAACCACATTCACTCTCTGTCTGCATATACTTATAATACGGATATTTCTTGCGGATAGCAGGCAAAATCTGTCCTCCCCACCATTGAAATCCTAATCCTTCCACTGCATCTTTCATACGAGAATCTGACAGAATCTTATCTACAACATCAAAACGATTGGTATTGAGTGTTCCAAGAAAAAGTGAAACCTCCGGGTGTTGTTTCTTTAACTCTGGCGCCAAATATTCGACATTAAATCTTATAATCCCCTCAGGCGTCCATGCACAACCCGGATAAATGGTATATGCCCATGGTTCATTCTGAAACATCACTCTTGATATGGAAATATTCTCTTCCCGATAGGCAGAAACAAACCTACAGAAATAATTGGCATAGGTTTTCAAATAACGAGAATCCTGAATAAAATAATCATTCACAGCCAATTGCTTTGGATAATATGCAGCATCCTTCCCCGTAGTATTTTCATATAGAACAACATCAGACAAAGGAGACATTTTATTCTGTCCATTCCAACTACGTACTGAATAATAATGGTTAACCTTCATCCAGGACGGCGGTGACCAAGGAGATGCCCAAAAGATTACATCAGGATTACAGTGCAGAACTCTTTTACAGAAAGGGATAATTGTCTTCTTATCACGTTCTATAGAAAAGTACTTTAACTGAAAATCACCGGACACTTCATCACAACTATACCAGTCCCGTGCATAATCATTGGCATTCATCGGTATACGCCCCATGGAAAAACGTAAAGCGCCTTCTTTTGAAAAAAGATTACTTAATACTTCCTTCTGTTGTTCAAAGGGCAACAAATTCAAAGCATCCCATCCCAGTTCGTTGAGACAAGTTCCCCATCTTTTGAATACCTGAATGCTTTCTGTTGTATCCACCTTTAAAGCGGGTTCCTTATCAGGCTTTAATTGTAATCTGATTTTCGATTCTTTCCACATATTTCCTTCCGTGCTGTAGATCCATGTGCAGGACTGGGCAAATACACTTTCCACCCCCATCAACAAAACTATAAATATAAAAATTATTCTTTTCATTTTCTCCTTTTTTAGAATATTTCAATTAACTAAAAATCAGATAAATTTATCCGAGATACCCCCTCGATACTTGGCAACATAATCCCATCAGCCTGTTGAACTTTTATGACGATAATATGTTCCTCCGCGGTCTGATATACATGTGACGGAGTGTTTTTTCCTGCAAACATCTCAGATTTATCATCTCCCCATTGAATATTACCAGACAGTTTACTGCCTGTAAATTCAAGAAAACCAAATGATTTCCCGCTATGCTCTATTGTTACAAGGCAATAGTCCTTAAAAGGGTCTTCTTCCGGTCCCTCCTGCAAAATATCCTCTCCACCGCTACATGAATATACCATGAAAAAAATTAAAGTCAGTCCAATATGTTTCAATATCTCCTTCATATTCTCCTATTTCTTATTTTGATTACCTATTGCAAAACGTATTCTTTTTTCTTCATACTCGTCTTCATCCTCTATTTTCTTCCGGAGCACAATGACATACTCTCTGTCAATCAACTCACTTGTATCAATCCGAATCTCCGGGTTATCATCATTAGTAATTCCTGAAAATACCACGTTATTAGTTAGTGAGAGCACCTGATACTCTACCTGGGGACAAGTCTTCAGACTAATCTTCTTATTTTTCTTATCATAAGCAAAACTGGTCATTTTTTCCAAAGGCATATCTTCCTCCTTGAGAATAATTTCAGATTTCAATAGTGAGCCACCCCGCAAATATTCCCAATCCTCTGAATATTTACCCTTGTAATATACTCTAATCCGATCTCCGGCCTTTATTGGTAGGGTTATTTTACAGAAACAGTCTGTTTCACTATGGTAAGAGTCTGCCGGATACTTAACAGGGATTTCCTCGGATATATATTCTTTTATAGTTCCGTTCTTGCCTACTAAAGCTATTCTCAGGTTTCCGTCAAAAGCTGACCGTCCGATGTTGTAAACAGCTCCTATACTTATTTTAAATTCTTGTTCTGGCTGAATATTAACAGCATCCATTACAAGTCCTTCATAATAGACACCATTCACTTCCTTCCTAATAAGAACCAAATTATCTGTAAAAGCAGAGGTGCCATCCTTATCTGGTATCAAGTTAAAAAAAGCAGCTTGCTCTTGAGTGTATCCACCGCTAGAACTGCCGGAACCCGGATTTGACGGATCCATAACAGTCAATAAGTAATAACCATTCGAACTTCCACTCCACCCCCAATTAACATGATAATAATTTTCCTGGGTATAGCCATCTATTACAAACATATGCCCTCCACCGGATTTAGTAGAAGCTGTATATAGAATCGGCCTTTTTGCATCAAGTTCTTTCCTTAACATCTGATGCCATTCACTCATAACACGGGTAGCCCGATTCTGCATATGAGTCCCCTTATTATATTTCATATACTTTATCATACCTTCCAGTGCATTCTCGTAATATGCCCACGTAGACTTCCTGCCAAACTGTGACTTTGAAATAATGCCACAATCATATATAAGAGTTGCAACCTCATCCTTTATATCAGTATCCGAATTCTTATCAACTTTTACCGGCATCTTGCTCCAAACATAAGGACGATCAAAAGTTTTGCTTGGTATCTGGGTATTCTTATCAGCTTGTAGAGTATAAACAGGTACAGTTCCTACACCCTGATCCGGCCATTGATAATATTGCATAATAATCGCCATTGCAGTAGCTACACAGCCGGTAATTGACTTTCCGTCACTGGTTGTCGGAGATAGTCTGTTGAAAGGCGCTTGCTGGTCCCACAAGGCTGTGGTTAATTTCACTATTGGCGTACCAATAGCGTCTGATGCCCGCGTCCAAGCTTTCGAAATATAAGAAGTGCCCACAACATGTTCCTCCCGGACCGCATTAATCTGATTGCGTAATTCATCCATCCAATCAAGCAAGTTGGGAGGCATATTTTCAACTACAAAATGATTCGAGCAAGAGTATCCTAATATCGGCATGGTAACATCATCTCCCGAGATAATCACAAACCCATCACTATCCATACGGTTAAACACATAAAATGCGGGAGATGATCCACCTCTCGTAGTAGTACTTTCACCATCCCAGACGAGCTGAAGTCTGGGAATTCCACCACGGGATCGTATCGTTTCACAAAAAAAACTCATAGCCACTTTTCTAGCCTGCTCCATTGTAATTTCATTAGCAAGAAGAATATGCTTTGAGGAAAATAATATAAGAAAGAAAAAAATATATTTCATAAAAAAGAGCATTAGACCACGTTGGTGTAGTTAAAAACTGGATATTGGAGTATTCTCTCCTGCCGGGGAGACACTCCAATATTATTTTTATAATTACCATCCGGGATTCTGTCCCAAATTCGGATTTTTAAAGCGTTCTGTATTGGGTATAGGATAAAAATACATATTATCAGTTACCGCACGGGTTTCGAGTAAGAATTTCTCATAACTGATTACCTCATTATTCTTCGTTATTTTTACTCCATATATATTGGCCGTCTGTCCCAGTTCCTTCCAGCGACGTACATCCCAAAAACGATGACCTTCAAAAGCTAACTCAACACGACGCTCATTCTTCAGGCGTTTAACGAAATCTTTTTCTGTAATATCCGACGGAAAACCGGGCAACGAAATATTTGTACGACCACGAATCTGATTTACCGCTTCACGCGCACTCATATTGTAAACAGCATCTTTATAGTTGGGATCATGAAAAGCATTAATCATAGCTTCTGCATAATTAAGCAAAATCTCACCATAACGGAACAATACCCAATTATGCTGTTTTTTCGTAACAGTGCTGCCAGCCTCGAAACTAATCGTGTTATTTACATACTTTTTCAAATAGTATCCTGTAGTAGTGGCATTCTGCAATGGCAATCCGTTAGTTCCTCCTTCCCATATTTCCACAGGGTCTACAGGCCATTTCATTTCATTGCAAACAATCGTATATTTCATACGAGGATCACGATTATCGTATGGATTTGACTGATTATTCCATACAAAAGGAGTACCATCCTTCATATCATACGCTTCCATCAAGTTTTGTGTCGGACAGGTAGATGTCTTTCCACCCTCCACTCCAATAGGAAAATTAGCCTTCTCAAAGTCACCGCTCTCACCTGTCGGACGATACAATATCACCTCAGCTTTCTGATTATTAACGTCATTAAATATTTGAGGATAAGGAACCAAGTCCAAGCCTAAATCTGTTTTCTGTTTAATAATATCATAAGCAGCTTCTGCGGCTTGTTTCCATTTATCTTCACTATCTTCTGAAAATAAAGGGCTGGCCATATACAAAGTAACACGCGATTTTAATGCCATAGCAGCTGCCCGCGTAACACGTCCCTTCTCTTTTGTACTGAAATTATCATAATTCACAGGCAAAATCTGTGCAAGATCCGAACATTCATCCACGATGAATTTAGCAATTTTCTCATAAGATTCAGGATTTACCCCGTTAGCTTCATTCTGTGCCAAGACATCTAGTACAAAAGGAATATTGCGATAACGCTTGATTAATTCAAAATAGAAATATGCTCTAAGGAAACGGACTTCATATTGATAATTAGTAAACTCTTTCATTATAGCCTCATAATCATCCGAATATTTCCATTCATCAAATGTCAGTCCGGCAGTTTCCTTCAAATAGAAGTTGGCTGCCCGAATTCCTTCGTAATAATGTCCCCATACATTATCCACCAAATTATTGGCAGACCATGTACCATCCACAAACCGCTGGATATTGGAAGACTTGTAAATATGGACGGCATCATCCGTAGCCGCATCCAGCATGGCCCCATCTATAGAACAAAAGTCCGCTTTTAAGAAACCATATACATTGGTTGCCAGTTGCTTCACACGATTATAGCTATCAAGCACCTCTTGTTTGGTAAAGTTATCAGACTCATCACAATCCATAAAATCACATCCTGTCATCATCAATAAAGATAGAAGCAGTACTATATTTTTAATCTTTATTTTTTTTATCATTGTCTCTCCAATTTAGAATTGTAAATTAAAACCAAATGTATATTGTTTCATCGCAGGATGAGTAACTCCCAACGCCTCCGGATCTGCAATATCAATGCCATCCAGACATAACAGGTCGTGTCCGCGAACATAAAGTTTCACCGATTTCACAATATTCTGCCTACGTAGCCATTTATCAGGTAATTGATAATAAACTTCTAATGTTCGTAACTTCAAAAACGAAGTATCTGTCACCCATAATGAGTTATTATTATAATTATTCGCTGATCCTAATGTAGTTAGCCTGGGTAATGTCCCATTCGGATTATTCTCGCTCCAACGATTTTCCCAATAATATCTGGAAATTGTATTATTGTTAATCAATGGTCGGTACACACTTCGTGTATCCAGCACCTGGCTATAATTGGCCACTCCCTGAAATTGCGCCAAAACTCCCAATCCCTTGTATTCAGCACCTAAATTGAAACCATAATAAATCTCCGGACAGGTAGCGTTATATCCCATGGCAACTTGATCATATTGATCGATACGTTTATCACCATTCTGATCTTTGAGTTTTAGATCACCGGGACGTACCTCCGACAAATATTGTTTTACCTCACGTTGGTTTATTTCTTCCTGATTCTTATAGATTCCCTCTACTTCATAACCAAATATTTGACCGACACGACACCCTGTACGCTCCAAATAATCATACGGACGATATTCTTCATTCATATTGATAATTTTACTCCGATTGAAGGAGAATTGCCCGTTTATCTGATAACTGAACTCACCTATCCGGTCATTCCAACCTGCCATTAATTCCACTCCATAGTTATTGACAACACCATCATTACGCTTGGGAACGGTCATTCCGAACACAGAAGAAATCGCATTACCACCATCTACCAGAATATCAGTCCGATGATCATAATATCCATCAATAGTTAATGACAACTTCTTCCATACCATGAAATCCATACCAACATTCAACTTATGCGACTTTTCATAAGTAAGCCCGTCTACAGCAATTTGCTTTTCAGTCATACCACTTTGGCTGGCCGGAGTATCCTTGAAATAATAACTATTACCACTTCCCATATAATACTTATACAGATTTACCCCAAAATCCGCCCTTCCAACTATACCATAAGATGCTCTCAATTTTAAGAAATCAACCGATTTTCCTTTCATCCAGCTTTCTTCTGAAAGAATCCAACCAGCACCTATTGACGGAAATATTCCCCAACGATGATTCGGTTCCAAAACACTGGATGCCGAACCCGATAAAGCAAAATCAAGTAAATAACGGTTTTTATAGCTATAATGCGCTTGTCCAACCATATCCATATATGCCCGGGAAGCATTCTGTCCATCACGATCCATCCGGTCCATAGCATAAAGTAAAACTGTATTCAGCCGATGTAATCCCCAATTTCTATCATAATTTAATTGGGCATTAAAGTTAAAGCGGCGGACAATTTCTCCTGTACTGCTGCTAAAACTCAAAGCAGATTCATTACGCAAGTTTTTATATTGGTCTTCTTCTCCATCCCATCCTTTCACTGAAGACTCATAAGCAAAGTTACGAGTATTGGAATCCCAGTAACTAGCATCGCTGTCAAGCCCCACTCGGACTGAAGCAGATAGACCGGGAGTAAGAGTACTCAAATCCTGTTGAATATTCATATCGGCATACAAAGCACGATTTTGTGAACGCGCATATCCCTTACCTGAAATGAGAGCAATAGGATTATTGGAATAAATAGTAGAACCTCCCCATACCTCATTCTTTGTTTTAACAGGAAACACTCCTGAAGGAACCTGGTACAAAGCTGTGAAGATATCATCTAGCTGTGCACCCGGACGATTGTGTTCTGAGAAATTACCTAGCATACTCAATTGCACTTTCGTGGTTTTGGTAGCCTGTATATCAAGATTAGTCCGTATATTCAACTTTGAGAATTTAAGCTGGGTGGAATAATCTTCATTGTCATTGGTCGGCTTCAGAATTCCCTGATCATTCAGATAATTCAACTGTGCATAATATTGTACCTTATCACCCCCTCCCTGAATGGAAAAGTTTGCATTCTGACCAAGGCTATGATTCCGCAAAGCCTCTCCCCACCAATCTACGTCCGGATAAAAGTCTGGGTAAGTACGATCTCTAAACGCGTCTAGTTCACGTTGAGTATAACGGGGGCTAAGATGATCATTTTTCAACCCTTCATTCAAAGCTTGGGCATAAGTATATCCATCTACCATTTCCGGTAAACGGACCGGAGTCCCCATATTAAACTCATAATTGAAATTAATTACCGGCTTGCCAGTCTTTCCACGTTTCGTGGTAACATAAACGACCCCATTAGCTCCTCGTATTCCATACAGTGCCAAAGCTACGGCATCTTTCAAGACAACCACAGATTCTATTTCTTGCACTGTCAGGTCTGATATGGAACGTACAAAGCCATCAACCAATATCAGCGGGCTTTTGCTGTTTGTAGTCCCCAAACCACGTACATACATAGTAGCACCATCTGCCCAGGAACTGCCGGCATTCTGTAACACATATAGTCCTGGAACAGAACCAAATAATGAGTTAGAAGGATTAATACTCGTTTTATGGGATAATTGCCCTGCTGTCACCATTCCTCCCGCAGTAGTAGATTCTTTCCAGTCAACCGAAATACCTCGGCCATACTGCTGTATGCTGTCCGTTTCCTGTGCCAGCATATTTACCGACACCAGCAAACCTGTCATTACTAATTTTATAGCTTTATTCATAGTATTCTTTTATTTTCTTTATTCATTGAATGATTTTCATGATCACCATCCCGGGTTCTGTACTAACCCGTATCCTTTATTCACTTCCTTATCAGGAAATGCACTCAGATACCATTTTGCAGAAAATCCTCCCGGCTTTTGCCATGCTCTTTCCGGCAACTGCGGAAAATCAAATTTATATTCTTTGGTAGTTTTATGGCGATACACATTAATTCCATGCAAATGTTTTGTAAAATCAGATTCACGTTTCCAACGTATCAAATCAAAGAAACGGTTTTCTTCCCATACAAATTCACAAGCGCGTTCTCGAAGTACTGCTTCGCGAAACTCTGTTTTCTCATCCAGTTTTCCTTTCAATACCAGCCCTGGCAAACCAACGCGTGCTCTAACTGCATTGATATACTGATATGCTTCACTGGTACGCCCACATTCATTCAATGCCTCTGCATAAGCAAGATATACTTCAGCCAAACGTAAATAAGGCCAATGAATTACACGGTTATTGTACTCCCCTTTCCGGTCAAGAGCGAATTTACGTCCGGCAATCCCTGTTGACAAACTCTTACTATCCAAATTGTTCTTATTCCAATCCGCACCTTTGGGATAATTCTTTTTATCATTAGCATCTTCCTTGAATACCGCAGCCTTTCTACCTTGAAAATCGTCACCATCCAATAAGATTGTTTCACACAACCGAGGATCACGATTTATAAAAGGATTTTTCTTATGAACAGGATTATCCCAATCAAAATCATCACCATTCGCCATCGGGAACAAGTCAAAACATTCTTTTGTCGGACACCATGCGCCCCAACGTAAACTTTGCAGCAACGTACTGATACCATTTGTCCTAAAATGCCTGCGTACAGAAATTAGGCTCTCTGTAGTACCCCTGGTATAATATGCATCCTGAAATGCCTGACGAATTGTATTTTTAGTTGCCGTTTCTTTTTGTACCAATTCATAAAAACCACCTTGTTTCCAAGATTTGAAAAAATCTTCCCCCGCTTTTGCCGCATCTTTCCAGCGTTGTTCACTATACCCGCCAAACCAAGTCATCAATTTATCAGAGGCTTCCCCCGGAAAATAAGGCTCGTCAGAATTGAACAACGGACTGGCTACGAACAACAGTACTCTTAGCTTTAATCCCATGGCAGCCGCCCCTGTCATACGTCCACTCTCATTACTCAGATCATCTTCCGGCAAAGCCCAAGGTAATTCTTTGCATGCAATAGCCTCATCCAACAACCGGGTTATGAAATCCACAGTCTGTTGCAAAGTGGCACGCTCCGGTAACCCCATTTCTTCCGGCATAATAGCATGGTCAACAATAGGTAAGGCTCCATAATGACGCAACATTTCAGAATACTGCACAGCAATGGTAATTTTGGCCTCCGCCTTCAAACGCAACTTCTCTTCCGCCGTCATATCCGGTACTCGGTCCACATTATTAATAAAGACCCATGCATGGCGAATCCCTTTCCAAGGATCACGTGCGTACATATTGTATTTAGTTGCATGATCCTCTCCACCTGATTCGTCTTCACTTCCGGCATTATAAAGTCCCGGATAATACAACTTATCCGCTCCTGCATAACCAACATATGACTGTGCCAGATCAGTCAACGATTCTATTGAACCCACACGCATCGAAGTCGAATTATTATAACCGGTAGAAAAGCCATAAGGCAATTTCGAATAAGCATACCATAATACTCTCCGGGCATACTCTGCCGTCGAAAAAATAGTGTCGATAGTAACATCCCCGCTAGGAGGTTTTTGAAGAAATTTCTCCCCTAAAGCAAAATCCTCGCATGATGTAAAAGAAACATATGAGAAGATCAGTAACAGATAAATATATTTTCTTATCTTTTTCATGACTAACTTTATTTTTATAAATTAAAATCCTACTTTCAAGCCCATATTTATCACCATTACTACCGGATACATTGCATTACCGTTGGGACGAGATTCCGGATCTACAATTTTCAATTTATCTAATGTCAACAAGTTATAACCTGTTGCAAAAACTCTCAGACTTCCAATATTGATTTTGCTCAATATTTTTTTAGGAAAATTATAACCAATCTCCACATTTTTCAAACGCAAGTAGGAAGCATCACGTAACCATAAATCCGAGTCTCTGTAATTATTTACTTTATTCGTAAACGAGATGGCAGGAGCTTTAGCTGAATTTCCTTTTTCCGGCGTCCACATGTCATCTATCATATATTTCATTAACGAACGAGAATCTGTGGCTCCAAACGGTTCACGAAAAATATCATCCAATAAGCGGGAAACTTTTGTTGCGCCGGACCATGTCATACTGAAATCGAATCCTTTATAGGAAAATCCCAAATTTATTCCTCCTGTAAGAAGTGGGTAAACTGGATAACCGATAGCGGCAACATCGTACTGGTCTATCTTATGGTCATTATTTAAATCCTTATATTTCACATCACCCGGCTTAGGAATATACCCTGTTCCATGATCCGGTATTGATTTACCACGTTCGGTCTCATACTTTGCCACATCTTCTTCCGAAAAGAATCCATCGTATTTATACCCCATCTGTTGCCCAACCGGCTTACCGGTCTTTCTCATATAATCGTAAGGATAGGGAACTTCATCTTGAAAGACGATCTTATTTTTAGCATAAGCCAGATTGAAACCTATATGATATCTAAAATCATGAATTCTATCTCTCCAGTTTACACTCAGTTCATATCCTTTATTATCAACTTTGCCAATATTGGCAATAGGCAAATTTGCTGCTAAATAAGTTGGCAGAACCTTACGATTTGTGAGAATATCCTTACGACGCTCAATAAAATAATCAAAATTAACTTTTAGTTTGCTGTTAATGAAATAAGCATCCACCCCATAATTCTGCTTTGCAGCCGTTTCCCAAGTTACGTCGGGATTACCAATCTTACTTTCCACTGCACCTTGCCATGCTGTAGATATGGAATTTCCAAAATAATAACTACCTGTCGACGGATTATAAGAATCCGGCAGATAAAGAAAACGATAGTTACCACTCACACGATCATTCCCCACTACACCATAGGAAGCACGAAGTTTAAAATAACTCAACCACGGTTTTAAAGGTTGCATAAAGTTTTCCTCTGTCAGAACCCAACCTGCTGATACTGCGGGAAAAAGACCAAACCGCTTACCTGGCGCAAAATTCTCAGAACCATTATACCCCACGTTCATTTCAACCATATAACGTGTTTTCCAGTCATAAGTAGCACGCCCAACTAAACCGATATAGCTTCGGGGAATAGATTTAAATTCATCCGGATTACTATCCGGATAATATTTCATTGTTTGATTGTACATAGCCAAGGCTGAAACATGATGATCACCAAAATCACGCTTATAATTCATGGCGACCTCCATATACCAGTCTCTGCTCCGGCTTGTACTCTCCGAATATTGAAGATTGGTCTGATCTCCCACTTTACGCAAATTCACTGTACCATCTTCATTTACTATCGTCTCATAATGAGGATAAGAAGTTTTACGCAACTTTTTCAAAGTCACACCGCTATTATAAGATGCTTTTACATGTGCCTTCAAACCTTTAGTGATGAAGTTCAATTTCTGCTCCAGCATAAAATCAAAATTCAGGATATTCCCTGCTGAAGTGTTATATCCTTTTCCATAATATGGATAAAGTCCGTCTCTTACAGTACCCGGCAGACTAAATTCTTTTGTATCAGGCCATATCCATTTTCCATCCATAATACCTACCCCCGACATTGGAATAGCCCAATAAATATCACGGAACAATAATCCGATATCACTACTTCCTTCATAATTCGGCGTACGCTTATCATTAACACGCCCACCTAAATTCATACGCATCAATGTGGTTTTCGTCAGGTCCAAATCCAGATTTATACGATAATTGTAACGGTTATATTTGAAATTACCATCATACTCTTTCTCAAACGACTTGAATAGACCATCTTGCGTCAACACACCCAAGGAAGCAAAATAACGGACTCCTCTTGTTCCTCCGGAAATAGAAAAATTATGTTGCGTTTGCAAAGCCACGTCCTTTATTAACATATCCACCCAATCCGTATCTGGATAAGCTAAAGGATTGCTGTGTGTCCGGTAGGCTTCAATCGCTTCATCCGTAAAAGCAAAGTTACTCTCTATTCCATCCCGACGCTGGGCATTGACATATGTACTTGCATACTCATAACTGTTGGCAAATTCCGGCATACGCGTTGGCATTTGTAAAGAATAAGAAGTAGATACATTTATTTTAGGTTTTCCTTCTTGTCCCCTTTTCGTTGTTACCAAAATAACACCATTAGCACCACGAACACCAAACACAGCCGTTGACGAAGCATCCTTCAAAATAGAAATATCTTCAATTTCATTAGGATCAAGTTGGTTGAACGAACGTTCTACTCCATCTACCAAAACAAGTGGTGACGATAATCCTTCTGTCAACGAACCGACACCACGAACATACATTGTTGCATCATCAGCTCCCGGCTGCCCAGTCCGCTGCACAGTAGACAACCCCGGTAATTTGCCGGTCAATGCATTGGATATACTTGAGACTGGTGATTTAAGAATTTCTTCTGTACCCACAGATGAAATAGCACCCGTCACTGTCACTTTCTTCGTTACGCCATACGCTACAACTTGTACTTCCTGCAACTGCAAAACATCTTCAGATAATTCAACTTTTAAAGTAGACTCGCCCTTATAAACAATTTCTTTACTATCATATCCGACATAAGATATGACAATTGTCGCACCAACAGGAACATCCAGTTTAAAATTCCCATCCATATCTGTTATAACACCTTTACCGGCATTCTTCACCACGACACTGGCACCTATTATAGGCTCGCCATTATCAGTTACCGTACCAACAACCGTCTTACTTTTCTGCTGCATAATATCTGCCGAAACAGCTATACTTTCCGTCACATAGTTCTCTGAAGAAAATGCCTGTTGTCCAAACACAAAAGACATCGCTAGCAGACATACCCATTTTTGGGGTATCTTCATTGGAGTGAAAAAGTCTTTCATTGCATTTAAATTTAAGTTACTAGAATGATTAAAAATTCATCAAATTGACTAAAAAAAACGACCTGACAAAGATGTTTATTCACACTGCGAATATAGTTAGAAAACCAAAAAACAAAAACCAAAAACGTACATAAGAAGTATAAAAATTATCCTCCCAAGTTCTCTATTAATCATTGTACAAAAAACACCCTTTTAGTACAAAAAAATCACCATTACAGCACTACTTCTGCACTGATTTACTCTTAGCTTCAATGTCGCAATCCCTTTTCCGCTTCAATGCTTCCAGAAAATAATAATCTGCATAAATCAAAGGGACATCTATTTCGCTTCCATGCGGATAACTTCCAACAGAATGCATCAATAAGAAATTGTGATTTTCACCAATCTTACTCCGATAATCCGATGATGACAAAGAATGCATTACTTTATCTGCCGTCTCTTTATACTCTGCTTTATTCGAATACATGCTCAATTCATACAAGGCGGCAGCCATAATAGCAGCAACGGAAGCATCTCTTAATTCATGGGGAATATTCACTGCATCAAAATCCCAATAAGGAATCAAATCTTCAGGAAGATTGGGATGTGTACATACGAATTCATAGGCAGCTTCTGCCTGCTCAAGATATTTTAATTGACGTGTATACCTATAACACATTGTATATCCATAAATACCCCAGGCTTGCCCACGTGCCCAAGCTGATTCGTCGGAATATCCCTGAGCTGTGCAACGACTTCGCACCTTACCTGTTCTCATATCATAATCAACTACATGATAAGAGCTCCCATCCATACGAAAATGATTCTTTAAAGTCATATCTGCATGTGAAACCGCCATATTGTAAAAAGTAGAATCACCGGAAAGAGAAGTTGCCTCAAAAAGAATTTCCAAATTCATCATATTATCAATAATAACAGGACACTCCCAGCCTCTTTGTGCCTGCCATCCTGTACGGGTATTCCATGATTGGATAACTCCGGCTCCAGGACGAAACCGAGTGGAAAGGGACTTGGCCGCTTGCACGATAATTGTATCATATGCCTCCTGTCCCATACGCATGCTATTTAAATAACTACATCCTATAATAAAGCCGACATCATGATGAGAAGTTATATATTGTTGTTGTTTCAGAGTTTCCGTATACTTTTTCGCCAATGTTTTCCATTTCTCATCTCCCGTAAGATTATACAAATACCAAAGGCTTCCCGCGAAAAAGCCCGAAGTCCAGTCCCATACGTTATGGGCATATACTATATTTCCTTTAGTATCTACCGTACGAGGTGCCCAAGGTTTACCATTTTTTTCCAGTTTTTCTATCAACAAATCATATTGCGCCGCTGCATACTCAACGTTTTCTGAAAGATAATTTTCCTCTACCCTTTCACAAGCACACACAAAAGTGAAAAACAAGGTTATACAAATTGAAATAATACTTTTCATAAATAATTCATATTATTTTGAGAAAACAAAAATACGCACGCTAATCACAAAAAAGGATAATATCTGTACAGAAAGGGGATGCCAAATATATGCAATGCGACAAAAAATAGAGATGTACAATAAACGACCTAAAATGTACAATAAACGACAAAAAAAAGAATACACAAATACCCTTTATTTAATATAAAACGATATATTTGTAACTTGTATAATAAGATCTAGAATATGAAAAGCAGGATTATACTCATTTTTTATTTACTAATATACACATTATCAGGAAAAGCACAAAGCATATCATTTCTTCATCTGACAACCGACGATGGCCTACCTAATAATTCCATTTCTTCCATTTATCAGGATGAACGTGAATTCATGTGGTTCGGTACTCGCAATGGAATCGGCGTATATAACGGGAGAAAAATTAAAATTTATCAAAAGGAGAAAGATATTTCCAACAGCATTTTATACAATGATATATATCATATTACCGGTGACCGGAACGGACACGTTTTTATTATGACCAACAGAGGTATTTCCGTTTATGATATAGAAAAAGATTTATTTAGTACGATAACCAGAAATAATATGAAAGCGCAGTTCTTCTCCGGTTATTTATACGCTGCAACATCCAAACAAATATTTAAATACAACGGTAACAAGCTGGAGCCTTTCTATAAATTTCCGGATAACGAAGGATATATCAGAAAATTATATATACATAATGATTCCATACTCATCGGAAGTGACCGGGGAGTATATATACTAACTCCCCAAAAAGAACTAACCCATCCTATTACAGCAGGGAATATTTCTGATATTTTCAGAGATAGTAACGGAGAGTATTGGATAACCGCAAGTTCCGGTCATGGGCTGTACCGCATTCAAGGCGAACAAATTGACAGGTTTCAGTGTAAAGAGGAAGATCCGACGACAATCAGTTCCAATTTTACTCACAGGTGTTGCGAAGATACAGAAGGTAACATATGGATAGGAACTTTTAACGGGTTGAACAAATATAATAAGAATACTGGAGAATTTTACAGATATTTTAAACAGGAACATAACAAAAGTTTAAGCCATTCCTCTATTTGGGGATTATACTGTGACAAACAAGGAACTATCTGGATAGGAACCTATTCCGGCGGCATCAATTATTTCAATCCACAAAAACAGATTTATCGCGAATATCAGGCCTCTTCCAAAGAGGAGGAAGGATTAAGTTCTCCCATTATCGGACGTATGCTAGAAGATTGCGAAGGAAACTTATGGATATGTACTGAACGGGGAGGAATCAATAAATATAATCCTGCTACCCGGACTTACAAACGTTATCTAAGCAAAAGTAGTTCCTGTAATCTACCACATGATAATGTGAGGGCTGTCTACTATGATTCTCTGCAACAAGTATTATGGCTTGGTATACATCTAAAAGGACTGAACAGACTAGATATGAAGACTGGGCATTTCACTCAATATAAAAATAAAAAAGGAGACAGCAGTTCTCTTCCGTCCAATCTTGTGGAGGATATTATCCCTTATCAGAAACAATTGATATTGGCCACAGCAAATGGAGTCACGCTATTTAACCCACAAACAGGCAAATGCAAATTGTTATTTCAGGATAAGAATGCGCTTTATAATACGATATCCACTATAGGGCTGACTTTAGACCACGAAGGTACATTATGGATAGCCAACAATAACAGCGGAGCGTGTGCTTATCATTTTGACAGTCAAAAATTCTCCATTTACAAACATAAGAACAGTAATAAACACAGTCTCAGTAGCAATAGCATTAATTCCATTTACGAGGACAGTCAAAAAAGGCTCTGGTTTTGTACAAACGAAAATGGACTAGATTTATATAGAAAAGAGACTGATGATTTTATCAATTTCGATAAACGTAAAAACGGGCTTGCCAGCAATGTAATATATAATATTTGCGAACTATCACCTGAAAAATTGTTAGTGACAACGGATAAAGGATTCTCAATATTAGATTATCAACATAAAGAATTCAGGAACTATGATGAATTGCCCTTAAGCTGCATAAGTGAAAATGCGCTCTATAAAAGCCGGAAAGGAGAAATATTTATTGGTGGAACCACCGGAATGATTTCTTTCCAGGAAAAAGATTTGGAACAGGCGCCACGATCTTATCGCATACTTCCATATCGTCTAACAGTGAACGGAGAAAATATTCAGACTGGAGACCAAAGTGGAATATTACACCGGAATATTACATATACCCCAAAAATAACCCTAAAATCTATTCAGAACATTTTCAATATCGAATACACAACTACAGATTACATACCTTTCAATAAGAATAAAATTGTTTATCGATTGGAAGGTTTCTCAGACACATGGAATGTATTGGAGCAAAACACTATTACTTATACTAATCTTGCTCCCGGCAATTATACATTAATTGTAAAAGCAGAAAACGTAAACGAAAAACTAGTTCCCCCTAATCGATTACAAATAGAAATATTACCTCCCTTTTATCGTACAATATGGGCCTATTTAGCATACATTATAGGCATCATCATACTTACATATTATATCATACATACATATCATCATCGCCTAAAATTACAGGAATCTCTTAAATACGAAAAAAGACATATCGAAGATATCGAAAAACTAAATCAGGCAAAACTACGTTTTTTCACCAACATATCCCACGAGTTCCGAACACCGTTGACACTTATTATCGGCCAAATGGAAATGCTACTGCAAGTACGTTCTTTCAACCCCAATGTGTACAATAAGATTTTGGGAGTTTACAAAAGTTGCCTGCAGTTAAGAGAACTTGTAACCGAATTACTGGATTTCCGGAAACAAGAACAAGGACATATGACCATCAAAGTCTGCGAACACAATATGGTTCATTTTATATATGAACACTACCTGCTGTTTCAGGAATATGCGGCACAACGCCAAATCACTTTTAATTTTGAAAAAAGTAGTAATAATATCAGTGTATGGTTTGATGCCAAACAAATGCAAAAAGCTATTAATAATCTTATTTCTAATGCATTCAAATATACCAAAGCAGGGGGAACAATATCTATCGCAGTCAGGAAGAGAAATCAGGAAGTGTTAATTGAAATAACAGATAATGGTTCAGGCATTGCTGAAAAAGATATTGATAAGATCTTCAATCGTTTTTATCAAGCAGACATAGATTCCCCATCACATACAGGTACTGGTATTGGTCTGGCTCTCACTAAGGGTATCATCGAATTGCATCATGGAAATATTGATGTGTCCAGCGAGCTTGGAGAGGGAACAACTTTCCGCATCCACCTAATGACAGGAAAAGAGCATTTCACAAACGACCAAATTTGTACAAATTCCAATACTTCTTGTTCAAATGAAGTCACTAATTTGAATTTAGTCTATCAACAGCCTCTAGAGCAGGAAAAGGAAAATATAGATAACGAAAGTATACCAAAAGAAGGAAAATACAAAATACTAATTGTAGAAGACAATGACTCGCTTAGAGAAATGTTAGTCAACATTTTCAAATCACTTTATACAGTAATTACTGCTGTTAATGGTAAAGAAGGGTTGGAAAAAACGTGTTCGGAAATGCCTCATATTGTTATCAGTGACATCATTATGCCTGAAATGTCAGGTACAGAACTTTGCCTGGCTATCAAACAGAATTTCGATACTTGCCATATTCCCGTCGTTCTGTTAACTGCCAAAACTACAATTGAACACAATCTGGAAGGTTTGAAAATGGGAGCAGACGATTATATCGCCAAACCATTTAATATCAATATTTTATTATCAAGATGCAATAATCTCGTTAATAATCGAATTATGTTACAGGAGAAATTCAGTAAACAACCGCAAATAGATACTCTAATTCTGACCAATAATATCCTGGATAAAAAGTTTATGGACAAAGTCACAGAAATTATTGAAAACGAAATTGATAATGTGAATTTTAGTGTAGACCAACTTGTTGCCCAAATGGGAATTGCCAGAACTAAATTATTCACCAAACTAAAAGCAATAACAGGACAGACTCCAAGTGACCTCATTATGACTATCCGTTTGAAACGAGCTGCATATTTGCTAAAGAATAATCCTGAATTAAATATATCCGAAATATCTGACCGAACAGGATTCAGCTTTCCAAAATATTTTAGTAAATGTTTCAAAAAAAAATATCATGTAACTCCACAAGCTTATAGAAAAGAAGAGATTCAGATATAGAACTTCAGAACACTAGCAGAAAATTATTCGAATTATATTCTTATTTCACATTAGGGATATTCTCAAAATAAATCGGAATATTCCTAAAATAATAAAATGTAAGACAACTAATTCATCGCGAGTTAATAACTTTTTTGCATCTTTAAGTATTTCTTGTGACAAAAAGTCGCACAAGTAATTGTTCAACATTGCGTCTGAACTCATTGTTCCGTCAATAGTAGCCTAAAAAAGCGTGCATTACCAATAATGGTTTAGTGCGAAGCTCTCTTGACAATATGGTTCTATACAAAAAGATCCAATGTATAGACTGTTAAACTGACCGATATGAGTAACATAAGGAACCGCCATACCACCCGTAATAAAGAAATAACTTACGGATATTGAGAAGCTATAACCAAAAGTCAAACAGGCAGGATAGTGTTATAAAATATTCTTCAAAAAACACTTTTCTTTATACATTTTACCTCAATCTGCACAACTTTTTATAACACTTTGTCTCCTCCCAGGAGTTATGTATATTACCACTCACTTCGTTTACTGACTATTTGCCTCCAGCTAACTCGATGATAAAATCTAGGCTGTTTACTTTGAATGCTGTCTTCTTAAAGCATAATGAATTCAAAAAAAGAGTGCACATAAATGAATTTCTCAAATAAAACGTTTCTTTCATAGAGAAATTCATCCTTTGAATAAAAACTGTGGCTATTTTATTTAGCGCATCATAAAAACAATATTATATCTTGCCGTTTTTCTCATAGGACCATATCAACCTCTAAATTATTAGATAACCTGAAACATCATTGGCATTACCTAAAACACGAAAAGAGCCCCATAACCCTCCGCTGAAGTAGAAGCCCTTTCTTAATACAAAAACTTAACTTTGACTTTACTAACTATTCCATTTATTGAGTTTCACAACCCACATGTTTACGTCCTGCAAAATTATAATGGAAATTTATATATCGCAAATTATTAACACAAAAAACATCATATACATCTCAAATTCTGAAGTATACCGCTCAATAAAACATCATTAATATTTTATGGAGTATTTATTGAACCAAAGAAAAAATAAAGCGACAAGAATCCGCTGACTCTCATCGCACAATAAAACACGACAAATACTGGAACGCTTTTCACAAAGGATACAATCTTTAGGGATTCTAAAAACACTAGACAAATCTCTTATTACTAAA
>OGIL01000649.1_pt1 | contig 20289 bp, 19 predicted proteins | sample 1571751 | NCBI WGS metagenome assembly OGIL01 (sample SAMEA2581964, study PRJEB24529) | metagenome | biome: Human gut stool | place: China | collected 2011 | reverse complement strand
GCTTTCCTCATATATGCTGTCGTCCGTATATTAATAATGTGTGCTAAACAATAATATTTTAGAAATGCCCCCCAGAGCTTCCTGAGTTGCCACCTCCGCCTCCGCTGCTGCCACCTGAACTTCCAGAACTCGTCTGTATGCGTCTTGTCGTCACGGTTGTGTTTATAAATATGTCCCTTCTGTCCATCACGTCAAAGTTATGATTTTTTGTATACTCTGTGCTTGAAACTGTCATCTTTGCCTTGGCACTGCTCATCATGGCAAGCACACCTATAACTGCTATAACTGCTGATATTCCCAGTTTTACCGGCATATTGTATGTAAGCTTCTCTACTAGTGACGTATTAAGTTTCTTTTCAATTCCTTTGATATACTTGACACAGCCCTCATAATAGTCTCCTGATGCAAGTTCATTTTCCGCTTTTTCCCTTATACTATCCAGCCGGCTTTGCGATATATCACTCCTTGCTCTTCCAGATGTAACTATACGGTCTGCTCTTGATTTCATATCTATTCCGTATACAACAGCCTCACAATCACTTCCTGTTGCATAATAGCCATAATTTTTTTCAAGGATTGACCTTAAATATGTATCCATTGCATAGCCATCAAGATTCCTGCTCATTGTTATAATCACTATATCAAGCTTACATTTATCAGATGCTGCCTTACATAATTCTGCCAGGTGCTTTTCTTCTGATGTGCTCAATATTTCTGCATCATCTATAACATAGGTCTTAGATGTACCTGAAACCGAACTACTGCTTTCAGCTGTTTCAGACTGGCTGCTTACTTCTGATTCAACTGCTTTCTCCGATGCTGCATACACATATTGACCTGTTGCAGCAAACATAATAAATATTGCTATTGACAATACTGCCATGACTCTCTTGCATACTCTTCTGCATATTTCTTTATTAGCAGCTATCTTATCAGAACTTATTCTTTTATATCTGACTATATTCATCATATAAACAACAGACCTCCTATCATAGTAATAATAAGAACAACAACGAATATTATCACACCATATGCAGCCGCCTTTACTGCACTTATAGGTCTGTCTGCTACTATCTTTCCTGTCTGTCCATTAAGGTAAAAATGGAGCTCTTTATTTTTAAACCTGAAATTAAGCATCCATACTGGAAGAAGTGCATATTCATTATTTTTAAGTCTCATGCTTACATTATTTCCAATAACTGATACACTTGTATATCCCTGTATAGTTCCTCTGGCTATATCAGTTATATAATCATCCGCTCTTTCTTTAACCCTGGACTCTATTTCATCAGATGTATAGTTGTATCTTTCTGAAAGATATCCTGAAAGATAAGGCATCGCAAAGCCCTCTATATCACTATAATCATATGGTTCAAGCATATCCATCTGTCTATCTGGCATCTTTTCAGAAGCATCAGCTGGAATTCTGTCAAACTCTGCATGTACATCCCTGTATACGTCAAAATGATCCGTATATGTATACTCTGTATCTCCTCTCCTTGTTGTTCTTACTTTGTCGGCATGTGCATTCATCTGTGTTCTGGCATTATAGCTATATAACCAGAATGGGACATAAACACCGCTTATCTTTTCTATTGTGCTTGAGGTAGATAATTCTTTTGGTGTCAACGGACCTTTTTTCAGCCACTTTCTGTATATATCAACAGCCTGCTCTTTATTAATTTTAAATGGTATTATAAGCTGTGGCTTGAATTCTCCCTGCAATCTGTCCTCAACCAATGTTGGATTCCCACAATATGAACAAAATGTTGCCGATGTATATTCATCTGCGACTAACTGGGCACCACAGCTCTGGCAATTATAAATCTTCATATTAGGAACTTTTTCTCTCTGTTCCCCTGAAGCAGTGCTATCTTTTTCATATGTTTCTACATCTATCTGTGTACCACATCGTTTACAGCCAAGCTTTTGTGTATCACTGTCAAATTCCATCGCTGCACCACAATTAGGACACTTATATATAACTGGCATAATCCCCCTCCTTAATCATTGTTTGTTATATATCTACAGCATTTTGCTTAAATCATCAAATAAACATAACTGTGATGTTAATATGTTAAAATACCTGGATCAAAAGTTCTAAAACCATATGAGCCTGTTCATAAAATGTTCATACTACATTAAATAAGATTTAACATTATGAACATTATTTCTTCACTTTTAGTCAATATACTTCAAATATAGACAAAAACGAATGAAACACTTCAAATAGTTGACATTCTTTTATTATATAAAATCACTTATTTACATTTATTTGTTCTTCATAAATTTGAGTTGTTTTAAATAATAAATTGCAACTCTCCTCCCTCTTTCAAAGCCCCTCCTTATACTTAAGGAGGGGTTTTTGTTGAATCTGTTCAATCATGTAATGTATGATTACTATCTGCCATATAAGCTATAAGACAGCTAAACTCTAAAAGCAAATACATTTTAATGTCAGATTACAAAGAATGATATTATAAGAAACATTAATCCGGCAGCCATCATTATTATTCCCGCATTCTTATTTTTCTGGTTAGCAGCTTTATCTATATTAACGCTGTCTCTCTGGTCATAAAAAAGATTAAAATTCTTCTTTGCTGTAAGATATTTACTAAATCCCATAAATATGACAACGAAGCCTATAAGAAAAAGCATGAATCCAACAAATGGAAGATATGAATCACCACTATTTCCTTCAATATTGTAAAAATCAACATCTGCTGCTATATATGCTATATAGCCAAGTACTCCAAGAATATATCCCATATGCTATTCTCCTTTCAATCCACAAAAATATTTTTTGTTGTGTCGTATATCATCTGACACTATCCACCCAATACGTCTATCATATATACTGATATATCTATTATGACTGGATTTTATTTTCTAAATTATACTTCTTTTCAACATTAATCACAACCAAAATATATCTTTTTATATATATAAATCGACATTGTATTTCAATAAGACTATTTTTCTAACTATTTCCTTTTCTTTTTAGTATATTTAATGTATAATGAACAAAAGAGTGGGACGGTAAAAACTGTACTCATAATTAATTATCAGGAGGTTTATATTTATGTTAGTTTCAGCAAAAGAAATGTTAGAAAAAGCAAGAGATGGTAAATATGCTGTTGGACAGTTTAATATCAATAATCTTGAATGGACAAAGTCTATCCTTCTTACAGCACAGGAGATGAATTCACCTGTTATACTTGGTGTTTCATGTGGTGCTGGTAAATATATGACTGGTTTTAAGACTGTTGCAAGCATGGTAAGCGCAATGATAGATGATCTTAAGATTACAGTTCCTGTAGCACTTCATCTTGATCATGGAACATATGAAGCTTGCTTTGACTGTATTGATGCCGGTTTCTCATCTATCATGTTTGACGGTTCACATTATCCTATTGATGAGAATATTGAAAAGACTAAAGAATTAGTAGCTATCTGCAAAGAAAAAGGATTATCACTTGAAGCTGAGGTAGGTTCTATCGGTGGCGAAGAGGATGGTGTAATCGGTATGGGAGAATGTGCCGATCCTGATGAATGTAAAGCAATCGCAGATCTTGGTGTAACTATGCTTGCTGCTGGTATCGGTAATATCCATGGTAAGTACCCAGCTAACTGGCCAGGATTAAGCTTTGAAACTCTTGCGGCTGTTAAAGAAAAAGTCGGTGACATGCCTTTAGTATTACATGGTGGTACAGGTATTCCAGAGGATATGATCAAGAAAGCTATCTCTTTAGGCGTTGCCAAGATCAATGTTAACACTGAATGTCAGCTTGCTTTCGCTGATGCTACAAGAAAATACATTGAGGCTGGTAAGGATCTTGAAGGAAAAGGTTTTGATCCAAGAAAACTTCTTGCTCCTGGATGTGAAGCTATAAAGGAAACTGTCCGTGAAAAGATAAATCTTTTCGGCTCAGCTGGAAAGGCTTGATTTCATGAATACCAGTTATAATAACGATAATAAATCAGACAATTTAAATAATAGCACCGAAAATGAGGATTTTATCGATGGCTGTTCTGATAGTGATAAAGACAGCATATTAAACGATGATTATGATATTGATTCGCCTGATTACGATGCTGACGATGATTATACAGATAAAGATGATATAGATGAAGATGATGCTGATGCTGTGTTTGACAGACAGGAAAAAGCAAAGAAAAGATCTAATATTGTACGCCATATTGTACTTGTTATATCTGCTGCCGTATTTATTTTTGCAGCATACAATCTTATCAATATATTCCTAGCTTATCACAAAGCGGACGTTATATATGATAATATAAACCAGGATGTTCTAGATGAAGATTCACATACCAAGGTTACTATAGGTGAAGATGAGCAGCCTGTTGAAATTCCATTTACATATAATCATCAAGCATTGCTTAATATCAATTCACAGGGTATTGGTTATATGTATATACCTTCCATTGACTGCAGGCTTCCTATGGTTCAGGGTGATGATAATGATTATTATCTTACGCACACGTTTAACAAGGAATATAGTGCTAATGGATGTCTCTTTGAGGATTATAGAATCAATGGCGGGCTATCAGCCAGTCATGTAATCATCTACGGACATAATATGAGAAATGGTGCCATGTTCGGAAAGCTTAAAAGCTATCAGAATTATTCTTTCTGGAACTCTGCCGGTAACAATGTTTTTTACATATATACTGGCAATGTTATTAAAGAATACAAAATTTTTAGCTGTTATATAAGTGAAGCTATAAGTGACACCTATACATTTAACTTCCCTACTCTCGCATCAATGAGAGATTATGCAGCTAATATGAAAGCCAAATCTATGTACGATACAGGCGTTGATGTTTCCAATGCTTCACAGGTTATAACACTCTCAACCTGTACCAACGATGGAGAACAGAGATTTATTGTACATGGAATGTATATTGGAGAAGCCTCATTAGAATAGAAATAGTACAATAATCATTACATTAATAATTATTCTTTATTTTTTAAAATATTTTTGCAAAAAGAACTTGCATTATTATCAGTAATGAGTTATTTTATTTACAGACAACGATTAGATAGTTGTCACTAATCAAATAAGGTAGAACAAAGGCGTTCATGTTATACATATTAATATGTGTGTATATGTGGATGCCTTTTTTAGTTTTACTAATAGAATAATAATCTATGAAAAGGAAGGATGAAAAAGTTATGAGCGAAAAATTCAATGTAGCTGACATCTTCGGCGAAAATGTGTTCAATGACGCAGTTATGAAAGAACGTTTACCAAAAAACGTTTACAAAAATCTTAAATTAGCAATTGCAGGTGTTCAGGAATTAAATATTACTGATGCAGATGTTGTCGCTAATGCAATGAAGAATTGGGCTATCGAAAAAGGCGCAACTCATTACACACACTGGTTCCAGCCTTTGACAGGAACTACTGCTGAAAAGCATGATTCATTTATTTCAGCACCTAATGAAAACGGAAAGGTTCTTATGGAATTCTCTGGTAAAGAATTAATAAAGGGCGAGCCAGATGCTTCATCATTCCCTTCAGGTGGTCTTCGTGCTACATTCGAGGCAAGAGGATATACAGCATGGGATTGCACATCACCAGCCTTCGTTCGTGAAGGTGCACAGGGTGCAACACTTTGTATCCCTACTGCTTTCTGTTCTTATACAGGAGAAGCTCTTGATCAGAAGACACCTCTTCTTCGTTCAATGGATGCTGTTAACGAGCAGGCTTTAAGAATATTAAAATTATTTGGTAACACAACATCTAAGAAGGTTACTCCTTCTGTTGGTGCTGAACAGGAGTACTTTATAGTAGATAGAGAAAAATATCTTCAGAGAAAGGATCTTATCTTCTCTGGACGTACATTATTCGGTGCTATGCCACCAAAGGGACAGGAACTTGATGATCACTACTTCGGTTCTATCCGTGAAAGAATTGCTGCATTTATGAAGGATATCAACGAAGAATTATGGAAGCTAGGCGTATCTGCCAAGACTCAGCATAATGAAGTTGCTCCAGCACAGCATGAATTAGCTCCTATATATGCACAGTGCAATATTGCTACTGATAACAACCAGCTTATGATGGAGGTTATGAAGAAAGTTGCTTACAGACATGGTCTTGTATGCCTTCTCCATGAGAAGCCATTTGCCGGAGTTAATGGTTCTGGTAAGCACAATAACTGGTCAATCACAACTGATGATGGTATCAACCTTCTCGAACCTGGCAAGACACCTCACGAAAATATCCAGTTCTTACTTGTACTCGGTGCTGTTATGAAGGCTGTTGATAAACACGCTGATCTTTTAAGAGAATCTGCTTCTGACGTTGGTAATGACCACAGACTTGGCGCTAATGAGGCACCTCCAGCTATTATCTCTATGTTCCTTGGTGAGCAGCTTGAGGATGTTGTTATGCAGCTTATTGATAAGGGTGATGCTACAAGCTCTATCCAGAAGGGTAAGTTAAAGACAGGTGCTTCTACACTTCCTGACCTTAACAAGGATGCTACTGATAGAAACAGAACTTCACCATTTGCATTTACTGGTAATAAGTTTGAATTCCGTATGGTAGGTTCATCAGATTCAATTGCTCCTGCTAACGTAGTTCTTAACACAATCGTTGCAGAAAGCTTTAAGGAAATCGCTGACCAGCTTGATGGAGTAGAAAACTTCGATATGGCTGTTCATGATCTTATCAAGAAACTCTTTACTGACCATCATAGAATCGTATTTAATGGTAATGGTTACTCAGATGCATGGGTAGAAGAAGCTGAAAGAAGAGGTCTTCCAAATATCAAATCTATGGTTGAGGCTATTCCTGCCCTTACTACTCCTAAGGCCGTTAAGCTTTTTGAAAGCTTTGGTGTATTTACAGAGGCTGAATTAAAGTCAAGAGCTGAGATTAAGTATGAAGCCTATGCAAAGGCTATAAACATCGAAGCTAAGACAATGATTGATATGGCTGGAAAGCAGATTATTCCTTCAGTTATTTCTTACACAACAGAGCTTGCTAATTCAGTTCTTACTGTTAAGGAAGCTGGTGCTGATGCTTCAGTTCAGGAAGAACTTCTTACAGAAGTATCAGGATACTTAAAGGATATGAAGAAGGCTTACAAGAACCTCATTGATGTTACAGCTATTGCTTCTACAATTGATGATGTTGTTGCACAGGCTACATATTTCAGAGATGAAGTTAAGACTACTATGGATGAGTTAAGAGCTCCTGCTGATAAGCTTGAAATGATCGTAGATAAAGAATTCTGGCCATTCCCAAGCTATGGAGATCTTCTTTTCGAAGTATAAATAATATGATGTCGGAGTCAGAGGATTCAGGCATCACCGACTTATATAGCTGTCTTTTCTTTAAATACAATAATAAATTTAACGAAAAACATACAAAAGTGGCTTGAGGATAAAACACTCAAGCCACTTTTTACAACTATTGTTTATTATGAAGATACGTGAACTATTTCATCATCTGATTGCCATACAATCATTATTGTGGATAATTAAGTCTCTCAGGAACCGGGTTATCAAGTACCTCTTCCTTGAACTTCTTCATATATAACTTGGCAAGTGTAAGGTTATTATCAAGATAGTTACCGCAATCTCTTGGTGAATAACCTGGAATCTCGCCTTCATAAGAAAGTACGTATTCTGCACCTTCTCTAAGCACCTCAAGTATATCCTCTGACTTAAGGTCACCTGCAAATATCACATAAAACCCTGTACGGCATCCCATAGGTCCAAAATATATAGTTTTATCTGCCCATTCTTTATTATTTCTTAAAAATGTAGCCATAAGGTGTTCTATTGAATGTATGCCTGCTGTATCCATAGGTGCCTCTACATTCGGTCTTGTAAATCTTAAATCAAACGTTGTAAGCACAACATCTCCCTGATAATCTTTTCTTGATACATATACACCTGCTAAAAGATCGAGATGATTAACTGTAAAACTTGCTATTTTATTCATAATTGTTTTAATACTTCCTTTCCATATATAATCATTAAACAATGCAGCTATCCAAAATATAAAAATATATTTTATTTATCAGCTTCCTATTATTTTATTAAGCGAAATATTTATTCCTTTATATACACCATTCTTCTGTTTTCGCTTGTCACTCTTATAATAAGACATTTTATTCCCATTATAAATTTTGTCAATGTAGAATAGCCATATTCTCTTACCTTAAAGTCCGGATAATTGATATGTATCTTCTGTCCAAGTGCTCCAAGCTCAACTCCATTATCACTTGACTTAACATAATTAACAGCATATTCTGTAACCTTTTCCTTCATATTCTTATCTTCTTTAAGCCGTACAAGAACTGTGTTATTAAATTTCTTAAGCTCAAGACTGTTCATTTCTTCAAGAAATGTAGACAACGAACTGTAACCGTAGTTTCTCACATCAAAATCAGAATATTTCTTCTGAAGTCTGCTTCCTATCTCTCCAAGCCCGGTCTGCTTACCCTTATTATCATTTTCCTGAATTATCTCTATAATAGCATTTTCTATCTTTGATTGCTTTATAATATTATTACTTGCTTTTTTCTTAACATGCTTACTATCCGGCTCATCTTCATGCGCCTGTTCTCTTAAAAGTTCAAGATCTGTAAACACTGAACATGCTGCCCTGAACGAACGTGGTGTTTTATTCTCTCCCATACCTATAACATCCATTCCTGATTCTCTAAGGCGGCTTGCAAGTCTTGTAAAATCACCATCCGAAGAAACTATACAAAAACCATCTACATTATTCGTATAAAGAATATCCATGGCATCTATTATAAGTGTAGAATCTGTTGCATTTTTTCCAACTGTATTGCGGAACTGCTGGATAGGTGTTATGGAATTCTCCATCAGTTCCTTCTTCCATTTGTTAGCCTGCGTACTTGTCCAGTCTCCATATATTCTCTTATATGTTATAACGCCATATTTAGTCATCTCATCCAATATATCTGATATATACTTTGACGAAATATTATCTGAATCTATAAGCACTGCGTATCTTTTATCATCCAATTATTTTCACCTCTTTCTTCTTTTTCCTCTTTTCCCTTTTTTATTTTTTGAATAAATCAGACATTACGTTTACATCTGATGTCTTACAACTTTATATTCATCATTGCTCTGGTAGTACGGACATTCTCTGTATTCCGATGTTAACAATCTGGCATAGTCATCCTCATCCATATCTACATCGCATACATATTCTTCCATTTCTTCATCATATACCATATTATTACAATAATCACAGTTATAACGTGCTACTGCCATATTTATCTTCCTCTCCTGTCATTGTATTTAACAGCTTATTTTAATTTATTCTATTCATCGCCTGCGGCCTGCTTATTATTCTCATAAGTATCCAGAAAGCTGTGTTTTTCTCCGTGCTGCTTATATGCAATAACGGTATCCAGATTAACATTTTCAACACTTCTGAATATATTTTTCTCTATATATGGACTTACCTTCGTTAAATCCCTGATAAGCTGTTTTATCTCAGCCCTCTTAGAACCCTTTCCAGTTCCACCACATGAGGCGCAGCCTTCTGTAAAACGGCATGCGCATTGTATAAACTGAAGCTTATTATAGTCCTTCCAGTGAATAATATCTGCCTCCCTTATAAGATACATAGGTCTTATAAGCTCCATTCCCTCAAAGTTCGTGCTATGAAGCTTTGGCATCATAGTCTGTATCTGTGCTCCATATAACATTCCCATAAGGATAGTTTCTATAACATCATCATAATGATGCCCAAGTGCTATTTTATTGCATCCAAGCTCTTTTGCTTTGCTGTAAAGATATCCTCTACGCATTCTTGCACATAAATAACATGGAGATTCAGTTATATCAACTACCGTATCAAATATCTCTGTTTTAAACACTGTTACAGGTATGTCTAAAAGCTTTGCATTGTTTAGTATAACATTATAATTAAGTTCATTATAACCTGGATTCATAACAAGAAAAACAAGGTCAAAGTTATTCTTTCCATGTCTTTTAAGTTCCTGAAAGAGCTTCGCCATAAGCATAGAATCCTTACCACCTGATATACAGACTGCTATCTTATCTCCATCCTGTATAAGATCATATTCGTTAAGCGCCTGTGTGAACTTTCTCCATATAGGCTTTCTGAACTTCTTTACTATGCTTCTTTCTATCTCTTTAACACGGTCTTTTGCTTCATTGGCGTTTTCATTCTCATCCTCTTTTATATATTCTGTGAACTTCCACTTAAGATATGCCACAAATCCACCATCTATGCTGTATGCCTCATACCCCATCTGTTCAAGTGTATCTTCAAGTTCTTCACTTTTCTGTCCTGAATAACATAGCAGATATATAGGAACTTTCTTTGAGTATGTGTTAAGAAACTTCTCTCTTCCACTTATATTATCCATCTTAAGGTCATTCATCATATCTTCCCAGAAATACTGGACAGCTGAATCCATAGTTTCCTTATCATATTCTTCTTTATCTCTTATATCAATAATAACTTTATCTCTTTTATCATCATAAAGCTGTTGTACTGTTCTCATTGTAGTTTATAGTCCCCATTTCTTATAGTACATCGTTATTTTTCGTTTTATATCATATTAACATATTTCTTGCACCGATTCTATATTTTTAGTGTTATTGCACCTATATTATTACACCTGCATTACATCTGTTTCATACATTTATAATGTTTCAAATGCATCACAAAATATAAAAAGCCTCTGGTCAGACCTTGATATAATCCAGATCTGACCAGAGGGCAGCTTTATCTTTACCTGATAAATTCATAATATTTATTATAAGCAGGTCTTTTCCATCTGCTGATTTTACAATATACTTTTAACGGCACATCCCATCTGCTTTACCTTGTCCTTCTGCTCCTTACTGAAGTCCACCCATATGCGCTGCATGGCATAATATCTTCTGTCATACATATTAAGATACATGGAAGGTCTGCAGTTATATAAGTTATACATGCGGACAAGTGCCTCAGCATCTGGATATTCCTGCTCCTTTTCATATTTACGATATTTTTTCCTTGGCAGACAAAGTTTTTCGGACATAGTATCCTGCGAATAATGCAAAACTGTTCTTACATATTCCAGCATTGAAAATCCATCCCACTGCTTTAACATATAATCAAGCAGTACATCATCATCGGTTACATTTTTTCCTCTTAATATATCATTATTACGGTAATGCATTATACTTTCAGCAATAATTTTCATAGCAAAAGGCTTACTGCTATCATCATATTCATTCATAATAATATCAAGATCTTCCGTATGCACATCATTCTTACTTCCACACACCAACTCATCTATGTCTGCACCCAGCTCCTGCAATGCTTTTATATTTTTAAAAGATATAATAATATGCCCATTTTCACGCTTTGAATAATCATCCTGGGATATACCAAGCCTCTTCCCCATTTCAGTCTGATTAAAGCCGAGCTTTTTTCTATAATTTTTCATTCTTTCACATAAATCTTCATAATGCATGCTGTCCATTTACTTTATCCTCATAGTAAATTACAGTCCACATAACTGCAGACTTTAATTCCATTTTTTTCCAACATTTCTTATGAAGATTTTATTATATTACCAAATGTCCCAAATAGGTCAATAATTGCATAACTCTATCTGTTTCAGACTTTTTTTATTATTGATATCAGTTATTTTCTCTAATTCTCTAATTTTCTAATTTGATATAAATTTAACTAGCAAATTTGACGATATAATTATATAATAAAAAAGAGCTTAATTTATTTTATCTACTGATATATTTTGATGATATTATGAGCGCAGGTATTCTAATGCCTGCATCATATTATTTTACAATAAATAATACAACTGGAGGTGTTGTTTTATGAAAATACAAGATTTTTGTGATATGAATAAGTTCGAACAGATTATGTCTAACTGGGCTAAAAGTACAGGACTCGCTACAGTAGCTGTCGGATCTGATGGTAAATATATAAGCGACTGCTATAACTTCACTGAGTTCTGTATAGACCTGACGAGAGGTTGTCCAGAAGGCAAAAAGCGATGTGAAAAGTGTGACCGTGAAGGACATGGTGTATATCCTTGCCATGCCGGACTTGTTGATTTTGGTATTCCTATAACACTGGATGATGGTACAGTACTCGGAAGCATAATAGGCGGCCAGGTTCTCCCTGAACATCCTGATGAAAATAAGTTCCGTGCTACTGCAAGAGAGCTTGGAATTGATGAAGATAAATATATAGCTGCACTCCAAAAGGTTAATGTAAAGACGAGTGAAGAAATCCACGCATCTGCTGACCTTCTTGGTGATGTTATCAATATGTTTGTGCGTGCAAGCTATACTTCATACCAGAATTCACATATTCTTTCTGAATTAAAAACCGGCATAAGCAATGCTGCCGAACAGCTGCAGACTGCCAATGATAAAGTAAAACAGATTGATGGTTTTAGTAAACGTCAGAATATACTCGCTCTTAACGCATCTATTGAAGCTGCAAGAGCTGGCGATACCGGAAGAGGTTTCGCTGTTGTTGCTGTTGAAGTCCAGAAGCTTGCAAGAGGTATGGGCGAGGCAAGCGATGATATCAAAAAAGCTATTAACGAAGTCACACAGACTATTACCTCTCTGGATAAAGAATAAAAAATATAGTGATGTCAACTTACGTTGACATCACTATATTTTTTATCTGTCAGTACTCTCAACTTCGCCTGTGAATCCTGCCTGTTCTATCATCTTAATTGTATCATCTATTCCCTGTCCACCTGCTGTAAGGTATCCTGATGCGAATATTGAATCAACCACCTTAAACAATGTCGGTTCTATACCCTTAAAGTATACCTCTCTTCCTGCTGCACATCTTATATCTGACTTAGGTACCATAAGTCTTGCAAGACATAGAACTTTCAGACAGTACTCCTGAGTAAGTCCAGATATATCCCTGTCTGCAAGTCTTGTTCCCTTTATAGGGAGAAGAAAATTAATAGGAACTGATTCTGGATTGATTTCTCTGATATCCATAAGCATGTCCACAACATCACTCTTACTTTCACCCATGCCTATTATTCCACCACAACACATTTCAAAGCCAATATTTTTTAACATATGTATGTTTTTAATCCTTTGATCATATGTATGTGTTGTACATATATTAGGATAAAATGAACGGCTGCTGTTAAGATTGTGGTTAATTCTGTTAAGTCCGGCTTCTTTAAGCATCCTTGCCTGTTTTTCTGTAAGAAAACCTATAGAACAACATATCTGGGTATCATTCTTCTTCATTTTACGGATTCTTTGTGCAAGATCTTCTATTTCAGCATCTGTAAAGCTTATTCCACTTAGTCCTATGCAATGTCTTGCAAGATGTTTTTCATCTACTAGATCATTATCACCATAAAGCTTCTCATCTGATACTCTTCTATACTTTTCTATATCCGCATGTGATTCACATGACTGCGCACAATAGGCACAATTCTGTGAACAATTACCACTTCTTACATTGGTTAAAAGCTGTATGCTTACTTTCTTTCCTTTGTACTTTAACCTCAATCCATATGCCGTGCTTATAAGCTTATCAAGCTTATCATCCGGCAGATTAAGTATATCAAGAGCCTCTTCCTTCGTTAATATATGCTCTTCGTTCCAATTATCCAACATTTGTTCAATAGCTGTTTCTGACATAATACATATACTCTCCCTTGTTGTCATAAAATACGCTTATATCAAGCGCTTATATGCTAATAAGTATAAAAGTATGAAAGCTTATTGTCAACTGCCTGGTATTGTAAGTTGACATTTTACACTGTAATCTGATACGAATATGACATCTTTGGTTCTTTCTTCTTAGCTGAAAGATATGTAATAATGTCCTTTCTTGTTATAATACCTATGAATATGCCTCTGTCATCTGTAACTGGAACAAAGTTCTGGTTGGTAATTTTCTCGAAAAGTTCCTCCATAGATGTGTCTACTTTAACACTAGGATAATTTCTTCTGAAATACAACTCATCGACCTTCTTTTTCTCAAGTTCCTTTACATCTATACTCAATCCATTATTCTGGTTAATCCTGCATATATGCCATAAAAAATCGCCTTCTGTTATAGTTCCTACATAACGTTCTTCCTCATCAAGCACAGGTATCGCTGAATAACCATAATAATTCATCTTTTGCAGTCCCTGCCTCAATGTATCATTATTATATATATATGCTACCTTACACTTAGGTTGTAAAAAAAATGAAATGTTCATATGCATCCTCCACTTAACTCTTTTTCCAATACTGCAACGTGCAAACAATTATATGCATATTTTCTAACACATTTTAGTGTAAACATTGTATCATGTTAACAAGAATATTCATATGCTATATGTGCACATTTCATATATTTTTAATTATTTTTATATCAGTCTCTTCAATCTGCAGTTTTCAATTCCTTCATCCCAGAAATGTGCATATGTTTTATTTCTTATCTGACATATAATACTTGAGTTCATCGCACCATGTCCAACTATAAGTATATCTCTTCCTTTTGCAAGCTCTGGCTGAATCACTTCGTCTAGGAACTGTCCTGTTCTTTCAAACAACTCATCAAGACTTTCAGCTCCCTTATCTGCTATATATCTGTCTGGATTTCTAAATAACACATTTACATTACAATCTGAAATATTGAAACTATCCTGTACTCCCTCATATTCACCAAACCCCATTTCCATAAGTCTGTCATCTATGACAACAGGAACCTGCGTTTTTCTGCCAGAGAGTACTATCCTGGCTGTCTGTTCTGCTCTTTTAAGTGGTGAACAATAGCATATATCCAAATGTATATCTCTATATTCTTCTGCTGCTTTTTTTGCCATAGCTATTCCATTTTCATTAAGTGGTATATCTGTTCTTCCCTGCAGCTTATGCTGTTCATTCCAGTCTGTTTTCCCATGTCTCATTATATATAACATTCTGTTTATTCCTTTTCTTACTTTCATTATTTATTTCTATTGTGTTGTCAGCTGTCTATATGCACATTTAAAATCGTTTTTTCCTGCACACCGTACCACACAAAGCTGCAACAAAAATCCTAAATTACTCCTGCTTAAAAAGCCTGTCATATGACTGTTCGAAATCATCTAGTAATTTATTTATTTTTTCCCGGTCATATAAACCTTGTACCTTCCAAAACATAAGTATGCTGTTGAATTCCTCTTCCCTTTTATCTATAAATCCCATACACAAATGTCCATTATACATTGCACTATCCGTTTCCTGGCAGGCAAAGCAGCCGGTATCTTCATTCAGTCTTGAACAATCTCCACAGGTAAGCTCCTTTTTTTCAGGAATATAATGGCAGCTATCTTCAACATTTACAACAAACCATTCGCCTTGCGGATATGAACATATTGCAGTTCCTGTTTCCTCTGTATTGGATACATTAGTTTTATATTTACAATTATTGCACTTCAATTCATCCACCCTTTGCTTCCTCCTCGTAAATAAATATCCCATCAAAAATCCTGTAAAACATTGTAACACAAAATTTTTGTCTTATACAAAAAGCTGGAACTCAGATTCTATAAATGAACCAGAATTCCAGCAATTTATTATTTTACTCCATTTTAAATTTTATCTGTAAACTTATTTTTCTTACCAAATACTATTACTCCTGCTCCTCCTATTACAAACATAAGAAGCCATGCTAATGTACGTTTGTCATCTCTTGTACCAGGAGTCTGTTCTTTTACTGCTTCTGCCTTAGCTTCTTTATCCGTATCGGTCGCAGGTGTTATATCGGCTGGTGATGTTGTATCAGCCGGTGGTGTTATATCTTCCGGTGGTGTTACATCTGCCGGTGGTGTTACATCTGCCGGTGGTGTTGTATCTTTAAGCTTTGCAATAACAGTCTGTGATTTTTCAATTTCAACAAGCCCATCCTGCCTGATGTAATATCTGTCACAAGCATTACAATACCAGTATTCAATATTTCCTTCATCTGTCATAGTAGCTTCCTTTGCCGCTACTAAATGCAAGTCTTCATGTATACTCATATTGTAAGTGCCATATTCTTCACCACATATTGTACACAACGCTTTTTTCACACAGGTTGCATTTCCTCCTGTATGTCCACACTGATAATTACAAACTTTGCACACACCATTTTCCCAATCATGTGCTTCACTTACTGATACTTCCTTATCGCAGCAGTCATATTTTTTCTGATGTGTTTCTGCTGTCTGTTCCCACACTACCTTGCCGCTGTGATTTGCCAGATTTTTTTCTGTATATTCCTTGCCGCAGTTTTCACAGACAGCACCCTTTGTACAGTTTGCTTCTCCTCCGCTGTGCACGCATACATAACCACATACTTCACAAGTACCGTCTTTCCAATTATGATTTCCTTTTTCTACCGTTACTTTGCCACAGCAATCATATTTCTTTTCATGCTCTGTCGCTGTCTGTGTCCATTCTTCTGTTCCAGTATGATTATCTGCATTTATTTCTCCATACTCAATATGGCAAATATCACAAACTGCCTTCTGCGTACAGGTTGCATTTCCACCTGTATGGATGCAGTCATATCCGCAGACACTACAATGACCGTCTTCCCAATTATGGGCTTCTACATTAGTACTATAGGCACCGCAGCAGTCATATTTTTTCTGATGTGTTTCTGCTGTCTGTTCCCATACTTCATTGCCGTTATGATTTGCAGGGTTTAATGTGCCGTATTCTGCATTACATTCTGTGCAGACGGCTCTCTTTTTACATGTTGCCTCTCCTCCCGCACAGTTTGCTGTTTCTACTTTTGTACATCCTGCAGTTATACATTTGCGGGTATGCGTACCATTACCGTTTGACTTCCACTCACCATATATATGTTCTGCCTTTGCTGCTGTAACAACCTCACCGCATTCACACATTACAGGCGTTGTACAATCACCATCATCTGTACCGCTATGTTTTGTTTTTGTTGTTGTTACCGTACAGCCGTCATTCTCGCACACCTTCCAATGACTAGTATCGTCTTTTGTCCAGGTGGCACTAAACCTATGGCTTGTCTGTGCTGGAAATGTTTGCTGGCAGACAGAGCAGGTCGATTCCTTTGTGCAGTCGCTGTTATTTATTGTGTGATCTGCATTTACTGTAATAGACAGATAAATGCTGTATCCTTCACTATCTGTCAATGCTATTGTCTGTGTGCCATCTGCCGCTGATACAGTATAAGCACCATCAGCGTCAGATGTAAGTATTTTATTTCCTGCCATTACCTGTGTATAATCAGAAGAATTTACTTTAAACTTTGCGTTCTTACAGTACACTCCATTATTTTTAATTCCGTATACTACTGTATCTGGATCTATCGCTTCATAATAATATGTAACTGTCTGTGTATCTGATGTATACACACCCCTTTTATTGCCTGTTTGACTTAAAAAAGTATATCCTGATGGAATCTTAATATTACCAGGCACCGCATAATTCGTTCCAGGTGTACCCTGAAGTGTAATCGATTCACGTAGTTTCTGCCCACTATCTTTTATCACATAATTAACAATTACTTTTCCTTTGTCTGAGGTTACAGCCACAGCCTCAAAGCTATTCCTGTCTACAAGAAGCATTGTAGTATATGCAGGAACATTTACAACTGAGCCAGACACTTCACCAAGCGATGTAACTCCTGCACTTTCGCCGTTAGCAATAACAACCCAGTCTGTGGCAGCTCTTGTCTGAACCGGAATTGTGATTTCTTTTGCCACATCTGAATCATTATTTAATACTGCCATAGTGTCCCATTCATCAGCTTTGGTGCCTGTAAGCACATAAGCTTCCGAATCTGTTATTTCCTGACTATCCGCAAGCGGTGAAAATGCTTTTCGTATCTGCATAAGTCCTCTGTAATATGAGACTACATCTGCGTAATCTGCCGAATCCTTCCATTCAAGGCAACTGCTGCCTGTTTCTTTAACGCTGTTACACATTTCCTCTCCGCCATCCATAAACAATGTTCCCGGTGTGGCATATTTCATTGCTGCTTTCTGCTTATAGATTTTTACGGCTTTTTCATTTCTATCGCCATAAGTACCACCTGTTGTACCAATAATTTCATCATAAACTGAAGTCTTATTCTGCCTTTCTTCTTTGGTATAATTATCTCCCCAGATAACCAGATTGGTATCTTCCTCTGCCAATGATTTCTTTATATCATCGAGCCATTTATATACATGTGATGCGCCTCTGTACTTCATATTTACACAGTCAATCAAATCCAGCGAAAATCCATCCACATGATATTCCTCTGCCCAGTATTTCATGGAATTAACCATATAAATACGGTACATCTTGCGCTCTGTGGCAAACTCATTGTCATATCCTGTATTTGTTGTATATCTGCCTCCGGAATTATTTATTCTGTAAAAGAAGCCCGGAACTGACTTTTCAAGAGAATTTTCCTCTGAAGCATGCGTATAAGGCATCTCCATCACAACAGAAAATCCTGCACTATGGAGTGCCTGAATCATCTCTTTACATTCTTTTATTACAGTCTTGCAGTCCGACGGATTGGAAGCATAACTGGTCTCAGGTGCATTATAATTTAAAATCTCATATTCACTATCAGCCTCATAATCCGCAAACGGTGCAAGCTGTACTGTCGTAACACCGAGCTCTTTCAAATAATCGATACCTGATACAAGCTCTCCCGCACTATTTACTTTTGCACCCTTTTGCGTAAATGCACTATACTTTCCACCAGCCGTCATACCCGATTCAGCATCTGATGAAAAATCCTTGACACTTATCCTGTAAACAGTATTGGCTTTTGTTGAATCAACATATACGTGCCTGTCGTTATCCCAACCTTCAGGTGATATTGTAGAAGTGTCTGTAATATATGAATACTTTCCATCTTCGCTGACAGCAACCGAATATGGATCCTGAATATTATATGTTTGTGTTTGATCGCTGTCCTTATGATAAGCATCTGTCGTGGTTATCGTATAATCATAATAATAGTCACCCCAATTACCAACAAGCGTTATAGTCCATATACCATTCCATTCTTTACTGCTAGACACCTTCTCTAATGTATAAGATCCTATCTTACAGGCATTACTAGCATTACCCGCACCTGCTTCATAAATATTAACTTTTACACCTGTTGCCGCAGGGGCCCATATATTAAATTCTGTTGCATCCTTTGTATATGTCACTCCAAGCTGACTACCCTTACGCGTATCCCCCCATTTATCAACATATGTTCCATCATAGGCATATTCATCATCAATATTTGCTGCCGCCTGACTATATGAGCTCTCAACAATCGTGGGTATCATTTTGCTGTTATCTGCTGAAAAACCAGTCACAGCACTGCTTGAAAATACCATTCCGATAGACAATACTACCGCAGCAAGCTTTTTTAAGTTTGAATACCTCATAAACTCTTCCTCCTTTTATCGCACTTCTTGTATTTTTGACAACATTTTTACAATATTTTCAACATTATAAAACACTATAATAATTGATTCGTAAAACGATTCGTAAAACTATTATAAAAATACGTTGTATCTTACTTACATCATATTATACAATAAAAGGCATTTAAAAAAATGCCATCTGCGTGAAATGACATTTTTTCGACACGAACGATATAAAATTGTATAATATATTGATTAGCTGCGCTGCTACAGATGGAACTGCGAGCCTTAAAAAGGCATTCCATACCGGCATATCATCCAGCAAATCATTAGCATTTTTCATCTTCTGACCTCACTATTGCATATTCCCATAATTGCAAATTTGTTGTCATGCCACTCTCAAACCCAACAACAACATCATTATAATTTCTCCATTATCCTGTCCTCTAAGGTTTTTATTTACAGTTTTTGATTCCACTTGACGTCATATAAGTTCCTGCTAATATTACCAATACCGATATAACTGCAATAATGCCAGAAATGAAATGCCCATCGCTTCTTACATGAAAGAATACCGTATGAAGCTGGCATCAAATATGCTGTTACATGAAGATAAATCTATTTCGGAAATTGCCACCGCTGTGGGATATAAAAGCCAAAGTAAATTTACATCGGCTTTCCGAAATGTATTTCAGATATTACCTACTGCATATCAGAAACTGTATCGTAATCAGTAATTTTAATGCAAAACTGCACCCACAATATCCCTGAGTGCAGTTTTGTATCAATCAATATTCTAATGTTTCTTAATCAAGTGGAATATCAAGAACAAGTATCCTATACAAATGCACTTTCCTCTTTTGCTTT
>OGIL01000614.1_pt1 | contig 20787 bp, 18 predicted proteins | sample 1571751 | NCBI WGS metagenome assembly OGIL01 (sample SAMEA2581964, study PRJEB24529) | metagenome | biome: Human gut stool | place: China | collected 2011 | reverse complement strand
ACACTCTTTCCCTACACGACGCTCTTCCGATCTGTACAATTTCACATTCAACATTCCAACAAAAATTCATTTCGGAAAGGATACCATTTCGAACTTATTAGAGCTTAAGGCATATGGCAGCAAGGTGCTTTTAGTGTACGGAGGCGGCTCTATAAAGAAAAACGGTCTCTACGATACCTCAATGAAGATCCTTAAGGATGCGGGGCTGACCGTGTTTGAGCTTAGCGGAGTGGAGCCAAACCCAAAGATTGAGACAGTCAGAAAGGGTGTTGAAATCTGTAAAAACGAGGGTATAGACATGGTGCTTGCAATAGGAGGCGGCAGTACAATTGATTGCTCAAAGGTTGTTGCAGCAGGTGCAAAGTATGACGGTGATGCATGGGATCTGGTGCTTGATGGCTCAAAGGTCAAGGCGGCACTTCCGATATTTGATGTGCTTACTCTTTCCGCAACCGGAACAGAGATGGATCCTTTTGCTGTTATCTCTGATATGTCTAAAAATGAGAAGTGGGGAACAGGATCGCCGTATATGGTACCAACTATGTCAATATTAAATCCTGAATATACTTTTTCAGTATCAAAAAAACAGACCGCAGCAGGAACCGCGGATATGATGAGTCATACGATGGAGAATTATTTTTCTATGGAGAATGCTGACTGCCAGAAATTTATGGCGGAGGGATTGTTACGTACAATGATTAAAAATGGACCGGCTGCTCTCGCACAGCCTGATAATTACGAGGCCAGAGCCAACCTGATGTGGGCAGGCACACATGCAATCAACGGTGTTGTGGGCGATGGCTGTTCACCGGCATGGTGCGTACATCCTATGGAGCATGAGCTGAGTGCTTTTTATGATATTACCCACGGAGAGGGACTTGCAATACTCACACCGGCGTGGATGGAGCACATACTAAATGATGACACACTTCCGATGTTTGTGGAGTTTGCAAAAAATGTCTGGGGACTTTCCGGTGATGATGACTATGCACTTGCACACGCAGGTATTGATGCATTGAAGAAATTCTTCTTTGAGACAATGGGCATTCCTGCAAATCTAAGAGCTGTGGGAATCACAGACGACAGGAATTTTGAGGTGATGGCAAAGAAGGCCTGCGAGGGTTCAAAGGGATCGTTTGTACCGCTTAGCAAGGACGATATTGTGGAGATATACAGAGCGGCATTCTAATAAATCGTTCCTGCAAATACCGTGATTAATAATTTGACTGAAATTCTATTTGAGGTATGAGAACAAAATAAGAGTGTAGGCTATCCAATAAATAACCTGCACTCTTTTTAGTTTGATTTGGCTTTTAAATTTATTTATCTTGATACACCTAGCTTTACCATGAGAGCCTCCTGCAAAACGCGGGATACGTTGATATGGGATTTCTCAGCTTCCTGATTAAGCCAATTAGGGAGAGTGACATTTCTTCGGACGGTTTTATTGTCGACCTTGCGGCGGTATTCATCAAAATCTATATCCACAAATGAAACATGACTAATACCAGTATTGTCAAAGGGACCGTTTTTGATGTCAATATCTGAAATATCACTTGGAACCGGAATTTCCCTGCCAAGATCCTGTAATGTGATTCCATTTGCCCCAATGGCATCGCGAGCCATCTCTATAGCATCTGGTAGACCGAAGCCCTCTGTTAATATATTCATATCAGGAACATTAATAAGCACGGTGTCTTTCTTATCCTTTAATTGTGTAAATATAACTGGATATACCTGTTTCATAAATGCCTCCTCCATAATCATAATATACACATTAAGTGTGTATAAGTCAACGGCTTTTTTAAAACAAGATATTTAATCCAAGACGAAATATGATACAATTCAATTATTCAGCACTATAAGCACTATCTCCAAAAGACTCTGCTTAACGTTTAAATAATGAAAATTTTAATTAATAATGAGATGTAACCCCCACCAAACAAAATCCTACATAATAGATAGAAGGGAGGTTTGTGGAAAATGTACACACAGGAACAGATACTTGATATGTATTTTGATCGTAACCAGCAGGCTGTCAGTGCGACCTCGCAGATGTACGGAGCGAAGCTTACCCGGTTTGCAGACACGATGATAGCACATGAGGATGCGCTGGAATGTGTAAACGATACATACATAGCAGCATGGAACAAGATACCACCGGAGCGTCCTATGCGTTTCCTTTCATGGCTTTACAGGGTATGCCGCAATATCGTATGCGACAGGATTGACTGGAATAATGCTTCAAAGAGAAATTCCAACATGAACTGTATGCTTGATGAGCTTGAGGAGTGCCTTGCAGACAGCAATGCAAAATACGAGGGCGAGCTGTCGGACATTGGAAGGTGTTTATCGGATTTTCTGAACAGACTGGAGACGGAAAAGAGAGTGCTTTTCGTGAGACGCTACTGGTATGGCATGACGATTGATGAGCTGGCAGATATGAGCGGCAGGAGCAAAAGCAGCGTAAAGACCACACTGTTCAGGATAAGGGCAGAGCTTAAAAAATATCTGGATGAGGAGGGCGTATATCTATGACGAAAAAGGATTTATTTGATGGTTTAAATTACATCGATGACCAAATAATTGAAGAAGCGCAGCCGACCGGAGAATCGGCCGGGTACAGTGATGAAATTTATGTAAAAAATCATGAAACCCATCACGGCGGAAAAGAAGACAAAAACAGGAAAAAGCACAAAAAATTTGCACGGGCAGCAAAAGCGCTTGCCACAGTGGCGGCAGTCCTTGTTGTTGCAGTCTTAGGCATGGAGGTTGTGCGGCTTAATAACCGTATAGATGAGCTGGAGACAAAAACTGCAAATGTGATTTCACAGAATAATGCGCAGAATAATGTCTATGCAGGGATAAAGAGCGGTGCAAAGCTTGGGGATTATGAAGCGGCCTCTGATTACGGGAAATTGTATGATGTGGCAAAAAAAGCCGAGGCTTCCATAAGGAATACTGCATCTGGAGACTTGCTGGAGAGTGCGGATGCAACAGGAATTACGTCTGATGCATCGTCTACAAATAAACAGGAGTCGGCAGCAAATACAGAGTATTCAACAACCAACGTGATGACAGAGGGCGTTGATGAGAGTGATGTGGTAAAGACGGACGGAAAATACATTTACATGGTCGAGGATGGTCAGATATCCATTACGGATATTTCAAAGGGAAAGCCTGGGGAAGAGACGCTGTTTCGTCCTGATTTTGAGGTACCGTCAGATACTGTAGAGGAGCTTTATATCAGTGACGGAAAAATGCTTATCATATCAAACCACGCAGGCGATAAGGATGAGACTATATGCTATAGCTATGATATAGCTGACCCGACGAAACCGGTGCTTATAGGTAAAGCGCGTCAGGATGGATTTTACAATACATCGCGCAAAATCGGCAATACGGTATATGTTTTTTCAGACACATATATAAAGACTTCCGATATGAATAAAAATGTGGCGCTGCAGGAGGATAATCTGGAGAAATGGGTGCCTCAGGTAAATGGCAAAGTGATAAGCTATGACTGCTTCTATATAGGAGAGGATACATATTCAGGCACAGTTGTTTCGAGCTTTGATGTGGATAAACCTGATAAGACGATAGATGCAAAATGCATTATGAATAATAGCGGCGAGGTATACGTTTCTAGCAATGCCATGTATCTGTATCATTCCGATTGGAGTGCAAGCCGTGAGCTTACCAAAATCAGTAAAATTTCGTTTGAGGATGGAGTGATGAAGACCGGGGAGACGACTTCAGTGAATGGTTATCTTAACGATAAATTCGCAATAAATGAGCAGGGAGGGTATCTGTATGTGCTTCCAACCTCAAATACCGGCAGCCAGCCTGTCAATTCGCTTCATGTGCTGGATAAGGATATGAATGAGGTCGGTGTGATAAATGAGATTGCACGCGGGGAGAGTATATATGCAGCCCGCTTTGTTGGAAAATACGTATATTTCATCACATACAGGCAGACGGATCCTCTTTTTGTAGCAGACATATCTAATCCGACAGCACCAAAGCTTTTGGGAGAGCTTGAAGTGAGTGGCTTCTCTGAATATCTGCATATGTGGGATGATACGCACGTGCTTGGAATAGGCTATGGTGACTCGCAGCAGAGTAAGATAAAGCTTACTATGTTTGATGTGAGTGATCCGACAAAGCCGGTTGAGGTGAACCAGAAGCTTATCGACAGTTCTGAGAGCTGGAGCAATGAGTTTGTATACAACTACAAGGCTATTCTTGCTGACCCGGGGAAAAATCTGATAGGATTTACTGCGAATGACTATTATCTGTTTTCGTATGACAGTGAAAACGGCTTTAGTCTGGTGGAGCAGCAGGCACTGACCTATAAAAATACAGAAGGCTACAGAGGCATTTACAAGGATAATGATTTCTATGTGGCAGGAAACGGAGAGATAAAGCATTTTAAGCTGGCAGAATAGCGTAAATAATAGTGTTATGTAATGAGATATAAAGACAGGCGGCGAATACCCAAAGAGGGTGTTTGCTGCCTTTTTTGTATAATTTTATATACAAACGAAATGTGACAGCATATTTAAGTATGCAATTTAAGGTAGACGGTGATATAATATCTCTGATTTTGATAACACGGAGGAACTATTATAATGAATACAGCCTCAAAGACAAGACATGTCTTTATTTTGTTTTTGGCAGATATAGTCTGGGGAATAGCCTTTGTAGCGCAGTCAAAGGGAGGGGACGCAGTTGGAGCTTTTTCATTCAACGGCATCCGCTTCCTTATTGGTGCGCTCTGCCTTCTGCCGGTCATAAAAATACTGGATATGAAGGGGCTGACGGTAAACAGACCTGAAAGCAAAAAGCAAAAGAAAGAGCTTTGGATAGCCGGAAGCTGCTGTGGAATAGCACTTTTCTTTGCGAGCAACCTGCAGCAGCTTGGAATCAGCATGGGCGCAGAATCCGGCAAGGCCGGGTTTCTTACAGCTACATATATACTTATGGTGCCGATACTTGGGATATTCCTCAAAAGAAGATGTGGAGCCAAAATATGGATAGGTGTATTTATTGCACTGATAGGCATGTATTTTTTGTGCATGAATGGGGCATTTTCACTTAGCGGCTCGGATTTGCTTCTGCTGGCAGGGGCATTGTGCTTTGCGATACAGATACTTGTGATAGACCATTTCGTATCACAGGTAGATGCGGTCAGGCTCTCATGCATTGAGTTTTTTGTCACCGGGCTTGGCACATGTATAGTGATGATTTTTACTGATATGGGACCGTCTGCCGGCGGTATAGCGCAGTGGACACAGTCGCTTTGCACATGGGATGCATGGATTCCGATTCTCTATGCCGGTATTTTCTCAAGCGGAGTGGGCTATACGCTGCAGATTGTCGGACAAAAGGGCTTAAATCCGGCGGTGGCATCGGTGGCGATGAGTCTTGAGTCGGTGGTTTCTGTGATTGCAGGATGGATTTTGCTGGACCAGATGCTGGGTGGCAGAGAAATTTTTGGATGTGTGCTCATGTTTATTGCGATAATTATTGCACAGCTTCCGGATAGGGAGTATACTAAATAAGTTACAGTATAAAATGAAATGTGATTATTCAAGTGTGGTTTTGCGAATGTGCGTGGGATGAATAGTTACAACGAGACAGGGATTGGATATGAGAAATAATAGCAGAAAAAATTACAGACGCCGCAGACGAAATACAGGAGCTTCACAGATTAAGCTTGTAGGAATAGTGGCTGTGATAGTCGTTATAGCGATTATAATAGCTATATCGTGCTTTAATAAAGCAAAAAAAGACAGTAATAAGGCAAAAAACACAGGGACAGCCACAGAAAATGTGACCGGTGTGACTGAGCAGGTAAGTGAGACAGAGGAAGCAAAGGAGCTTTTTGTGCCAAAGGAGTCTGATGCTACAGCAGCAATCGGAGATGAGCTTGAGAGCTCTTATGCCGTAGTGATTGATGAGCAGGACGGCACAGTTGTTGCGGGAAAAAATGCTCATGAGAAAATGTATCCGGCTTCCATGACAAAGGTTATGACAGTGCTTGTAGCAGCAGAGCAGGCTGAGAAAAATGCAATTGCTGCAGCGGAGAATGAAAACACCGAAATAGACAGGCAGGCTGTGATAGAAAACAAGCTCAACGAGGTTGTTACAATTACAAGAGAAGCCACAGATTATTCATACGTGCATGATTGCAGTACAACAGGCTTTTTAGACGGTGAGCAGGTGCCGCTTCGCGATGTGTTTAACGGAACCATCCTGCCATCAGGTGGAGAATCGGCATATCAGCTTGCGGTTTATACAGCAGGCTCCATGGAAGCATTTGTTGATATGATGAACCAGAAGGCAGCAGAGCTTGGTATAGGCCAGACCACACATTTTGCAAACCCTGTCGGCATATATGATGAGAACAATTACAGCACAGCCTATGACATGGCAGTCATCATGCAGGCAGCGATGCAGGACGATATTTGTAAAACCGTACTTTCAAATCATACATACAGCACGGCTGCAACACCGCAGCATCCGGAGAATCTGAACATATCGAATCTGTTCCTGCGCCGTATAGAGGACAGGATGACAAGTGGCGAGGTAATCGGTGCAAAGACAGGCTTTGTAAATCAGTCCGGCAACTGTGCGGTCAGCTATGAGAAGGCAGCAAGCGGAAAGACATATATATGTGTGACAGCAGGCGCTTCAAGCGGATGGCACTGTATAGATAATCATGTGTATCTATATAATACATACACAAAGTAGTCAGCATAGCTGATTTTAAGGAGCACAGATATGGCGGGAAATCAAGGCAATTACAGGGAAAAACCCACGCGTAACGTATGTCCGTATGCGAAGAAATGTGGCGGCTGCGACTATCAGGGCGTAGAATATAAGGAACAGTTAAAAACCAAGCAGGCATACATGAAAAAGCTGCTAAAGCCTTTTTGCTTTGTGGAGCCGATTGTAGGCATGAAAAATCCGCTCTATTATCGTCACAAGGTTCATGCAGCGTTTGACTGTACGAGGCGCGGTCAGATCGTGGCGGGAGTCTACAGGAAAAACACACATGATGTGGTGGATATCGAAAGCTGTATGATAGAGGAGCAGGAGTCAGATGAGATAATAAGGGACATAAAGGATATGCTCCGCTCATTCAGGATAAAGACCTATGATGAGGATACCGGCTATGGGCTTCTCAGACATGTGCTTGTGAGAAAGGGCTATGCAACAGGGCAGATAATGGTAGTGCTTGTCCTGGCATCGCCGATACTTCCATCGAAGAATAATTTTGTAAAAGCACTCAGGAAAAAGCATCCCAATATCACGACAGTGGTGCTCAACGTGAATGATAAAAAGACAAGCATGGTGCTTGGAGACAGAAATATCACGCTTTATGGCAAGGGCTTCATAGAGGATAAGCTGTGTGGCTGCACCTTCCGCATCTCACCAGGCTCGTTTTATCAGGTGAATCCGGTGCAGACGGAGCTTTTATACGAAAAAGCCATTCATGAGGCGCACCTCACGGGCAAGGAACGTGTAATCGATGCATACTGCGGCACCGGAACCATAGGCATCATAGCAGCGAAAAATGCAGGTGAAGTCATCGGAGTTGAGCAAAACCGTGATGCAATCCGCGATGCTGTCACCAATGCAAAGCGAAATGACATCAGAAATATCCGCTTCTACAATGATGATGCCGGAAAATTCATGGTTGAGATGGCGCAAAAGGGTGAGAAGGCGGATGTTGTCATAATGGATCCTCCAAGAACCGGCAGCGACGAGGCATTTTTATCATCTGTTGTCAAGCTGTCGCCGGAGAGAGTGGTGTATGTGTCATGTGGTCCGGAAACACTGGCGAGGGATTTAAAGTATCTTACAAAGCATGGATATACAGTGAAGCGTGCAACACCATATGACTGCTTCCCATATACAGAGCACATTGAAACGGTTTGTTTGTTGTCGCGAGTGTAAGCGTAAAATCAACGATATTAATGAAGAAAAACATATTCCATCTTACGTGCAAATGGTGTAGAATAATACCAATACACGGAGGACAAACATGAGAACGCTATATACATTTGACAAACACAACTATTCCGATGATATGGAGGTATTTGAGCGCTTCGCAGTGCGCGCGGTTATTATCCGGGATGGAAAGCTTGCCATGCAGCAGGCCGGTGAGGGCTACTACAAGATACTGGGCGGAGGCATCGATGCAGGCGAGACCAACGAGGTGGCGCTGGCACGGGAGGTGCGCGAGGAGGCAGGGCTTCTTGTCGTGCCGGAAAGCATCAGGGAGTGCGGCAAGGTCATAGAAAAGAGACGCGATATATTTGATGCTGACAAGATATATTACTGTCACACCTACGTGTATTTCTGTGATGTGAGGGACGAGCAGGTGGCAGCACAGATGACAGACAGCGAGATAAGGCTTGAGTATCATCTGTCATGGGCCACGCCGGATGAGATAATAAAGGCCAACAGCGCCTTTCTTGATAAAGAATGGATAGCAAGAGACACTAAGATTGTTGAGTTGATAAAAGAAATGTGTTAAAATAATGCCTGGATGTAAATCCGGGCATTTAATATAAGGAGAAGCAGTATAAATGGATAAAAATAAAATCAAAAATAAATTAAAGGACGATCCGGCCTTCACTCTCGAGGTGCAAAACCCGGAGGTTGAGGAGCTGATGACACAGTATTCAAGCGACAAAAAGGCGGAGACGCTCAATAAGCTCATTGAAAAATGCACTAAGAGCCGATTCCTGGTACCTGCAAATGTCGGAGAGAACAACAAGCCGATTCCGCTATTTATTAAAAACGGTGAGGGAGAGACTTTCTTGCCGATTTATACATCAAAGGCGCAGCTTTCTAAGGATCATCCGTCACCATGCATTGTAAATATGCCGTTTCTTGCAGTCAACAATATGGTGGCAAGTAAAGAGTTAAAGATTGATGGTATCGCATTCAACCCGTTCACTCACAATCTGATTTTCAAAAAGCCTCTTGTAGAAAAGATTGAGGCAGTGGAAAAGGCCAGAAGAGAGGGACATCCTACATCACCGACAAAGGGCAAGACTGTACAGATGACAGCAGAGCAGTATGTCATCTTTGAGCGTATGCAGTATGAGCATATTTTCCTGCCGGCAAAGATGTTTGAGGGTGGAAAAGAGTTCATGGACCGACTTGCCGATGAGAAGGAAAAACTAATAGATGAGCTGTACGAGGAGGCATATCAGCAGAAGCGTATGTATCCATATATGGAGGAGGATTTCTCTGTTATGTCTATGCAGATTTCTGATACGCTTAATGTCACCAGAGTTGATTTCCCGACAAGAGATATGGCTCCAAACTGCGCAATCCGTGCTTATCTCGTGTGGGATGATGCTGCGTCACAGGGCAGATATTTTGTAATTGATGTGGAGGCCGATAAAACTACTGAGCTGGCTGAGATTACAGAAGATCACAAGCGTCTTGGATATGGAGCTGCACCGGTTGAGGGTGCTGAGCTTCAGACTGTTCTTGACCTGGTCAAGAACAGTGCAGAGGCCTGAATTAGAAAAGTAATGTAGGGCATGATATATAAAGGAGGTCGTGTATGAAGGAGTTTTTAGGCAGAATAAAGGCTGATTTTCTATTGTCATCAGTGCTTTGCATAGCGCTGGGACTGGTGTTTATCATATGGAGAGCTTCGGTGCTCACGATTGTGGCCAATGTGCTTGCGGTAGTGCTTATCATCATCGGAGTGGTCTATATGTGCAGCTATTTTTTGAGCATAGTAACGAATGGTTTGTCAGCGATGCTGGGGCTTGTGGTTTTAGCAGTGGGTATATGGTTTCTGGTACAGCCAAAGGTTGTGGTGAGCCTGATACCTATAGTCATCGGTCTGGTGCTCATTTTTCACAGCATCAGGAGCATTATTGAGGCAGTGGATGCCAGAAAATATGGTTATGGTGGCTGGAGTGTCGGCCTGATTTTTTCGATAATCAGTCTTGTTTTTGGAATAATCTGCGTGACAAATGCATTTGATGTAATGAAGACAGCCACTGTTGTTGTGGGCATCATATTGATTTTCAACGGAGTGTCCAATATCTGGATTACAACCCGCGCCACAAAGGCTGAGAGCGCTTACAACAAGCAAATGGAGTATGAGTCAACGTTTGTCGAGGATAGAAAAGATGACAATTAAGCATTAACAGAAAGGCGGCAGAATGCGTCGAATGGAGTTTAAGATGGAGAGACCCGGACTTACCAAGGTCGGTGACCATCTGAAAGTAACAGAGAGCAAGCTTCCGACTTCATATTATTATACGATAGAGCATGCGATTGCCATGTCGGGAAACTACGTGGTCAGCGAGAGGCTCAAAAGCCGCGAGGGCGATGTCGTGGATGTGAGGGAGACTGAGAAGGGCTACTTTGTCACGATGGAGTTTGATGAGTAATGACACAGCAAGGTAAGAATGCAATAGATCTGGTGCTCGCTGAGAGCCTTATAGAGCTTTCAGCGAAAAAGCCAATCGATAAGATTACAATTAAAGAGATAACGGACAAGGCCGGAGTTATCCGCCCCACGTTTTACAATCATTTTCAGGACAAGTACGAGCTGATAGAGTGGATTATCAAAACCGAGCTGCTTGAGCCCATCAAGCCGCTGCTCAATGCCGGAATGATTTTTGAAGCGATTGTGCTGATGCTCAATAATATCACGGCAAACAGTGTTTTTTACAAGAAAGCACTAAAGCTGGAGGGGGCTGTGACGTTTAATCAGATTGCCATGAAGTGCGTCTATGAGATGTTTATGAATATCATAAGCGAAAAGAGCACAGGAAAGAAATCCAAATACCGCTGGCTCACACCGGAGGTGATTTCTACATATTATGCGCAGTCCTTGTGCTTTATCACGGAGGGCTGGATAGCCCAGGGCATGGATGATATTGAGCCGAAGGAGATGGCTGAGGCATACATGTATCTGATTACGCGCTCGATGGATGATATACTGAGCGAGCTGTAGAGGATAATTGTCATGGAAAATGACGGCTTAAGCAAGCTCATAAAGCAGAATCATAAAGAGGCATGTGTTCATATAAATATGAAAATGCTGTGAAACAGTGTCAGAAATCAAATACAATATTATATATGTGTCATATTGGATATACAAATGGATGGATTTGTATATCTCACATGACAAATCGAAGAGATTGAATATTTATTTATTCGGTCTTTTTTTTTATACTTCAAGACGAATAAAAGAAAGAGTGGTGAATCTAATGATTAAATTTGGAAAAGGAGTCGTAAAACATCGTGTGCTGATACTGATAGTTGCATTTGCACTGCTTATACCGTCAGGCATCAGCTTTATCAACACGAGAATCAACTTTGATATCCTTTCTTATCTGCCAAGTCAGATAGAGACTATGAAGGGTCAGGATATCATGGTAGATGAGTTTGGAACCGGAGCGTTGTCATTTGTGATCTTAGAGGATATGAAGGATCAGGACATAGAGACTCTGGCTGATGACATTGAGGACCTTGAGGGTGTTAAGGATGTCATCTGGTACGGAACAATCGCTGATTCCACATTGCCAAGAGAGGCAATTCCGGATGAGGTGTACAACGCATTCAACAACAAGGATGCAAACAGCCAGCTCATGCTCGTCACCTACAGTGACACAATGGGTTCGGATGAGACAATGGAAGCCGTCAACAAGATGGATAAGATGGTGAAAAACCACTGCTTCGTAGCAGGAATGGCAGCGGTCAACGCAGATACAAAGACACTTGTTATGCAGCAGGCTCCTATATATGTCATCATAGCAGCATTGCTTTCAATGCTTGTCATGGGAATTACAATGGATTCAATAATTGTTCCGATGTTATTCCTCCTAAGCATAGGAATGGCTATTATCTATAACCTGGGAACAAACTTTATACAGGGACAGATTTCATACCTGACACTGGCACTGACAGCAGTATTGCAGCTCGCAGTAACAATGGATTATTCGATTTTCCTATGGCACAGCTATCAGGAGCAGATAGACAGATATGACGGAGACAAGAAGAGGGCGATGGCACATGCCATTTCACACACTATTGTCTCAGTAACAGGAAGCTCAATCACAACAATTGCAGGCTTTGTAGCCCTCTGCTTCATGAGCTTTACACTGGGACTTGACCTGGGAATCGTAATGGCAAAGGGCGTTGTATTCGGAGTTATCGGATGTGTAACAATCCTCCCTGCACTGATTCTTGCATGTGATAAGGTAATCGAGAAGACAAAGCACAAGATTCTCATGCCTGATGTTTCCAGGATTGCAAGCTGGGTAACAAATCATTATAAGATACTTGCAGTGATTTTCATCGTAGTGCTCATCCCGGCAATATACGGATACACTCATGATCAGGTCTACTATGACCTTGCAGGAACCATGCCTGACAGTGCATACAGTAAGCAGGCCAATGAAAGACTCGACAAGGAGTATGCTATGGGTGCCACACATATCATCATCGCGCCGAGCGATATGTCAAAGGCAGACAGCATAAGCATGATAGATGATATAAAGAAGGTCGATGGAGTAAAGCTTGCGGTATCGCTTGACTCAATACTCGGACCTACTATACCGGATGATATGGTGCCGGATGAGGCAAAGGAGATATTCAAAAACGGTGATTACCAGATGATGCTTGTTTCATCAAAATATGAGACAGCATCTGATGAGGTAAACAACCAGATTACAGAGATTAAAAAGATAGTAAAGAATTACAGCGAGGACGCAATGCTTATCGGTGAGGCACCTTGTACAAAGGATCTTATCACTATCACAGATACAGACTTTAAGCGTGTAAGTGCAGTATCAATCGTATTGATATTCCTTATCATCCTGATTGTATTCAAATCAGTATCGCTTCCAATCATACTTGTAGCGGTCATCGAGTTTGCAATCTTTGTAAACATGGGAATTCCGGGATTTACAGGAACGAAGCTTCCGTTTATCGCGAGCATCGTAATCGGAACCATACAGCTTGGTGCAACGGTTGACTATGCGATACTTATGACCACAAAGTACAGAAAGAACAGATACACCGGAATGGACAAAAAGCCGGCAATCACAAAGGCACTTGCAGATTCGACAAACTCAGTTATCGTCAGTGCACTTTGCTTCTTCGCCGCAACCTTTGGTGTAGGACTTTATTCAAACATTGATATGATCAGTTCTATCTGTATACTGCTTGCACGAGGCGCAATCATCAGTATGTTTGTAGTAGTATTTATACTTCCGTCAATGTTTATGATTTTTGACAAAGTAATATGTGCCACAAGCGCAGGCTTTAAAAACAAGAACCTGACAGCTTAGTAATCTGATTAATCATAAATGAGGGATAAAATACTTTTTGGCCCTCATAACATAAAAATATGACCTCAAAAACAAAATCAGGAGGAATAAGACATGAAATTACCAGAATTGAAAGAAAAGTTAAAAAGTAAATATATTGTCCGTGTTGTAGCCGGAGTCCTCACAATAGCACTTGTAGGTACAGGAATCGGAGCAACAGCGGTTTTTGCAGAGAAGAACAGCACCGCAGTCACAGCCGAGGCAGACAGCACAACAGGAAGCAGCAAGGATGCTGATGACATAGCAGATAAGCTCATGGACAGCGTATCATTAAAGGATAACGATGCAGACAAGGACGAGAGCGTATATCTCATCTCAGATGCAAACGGCAACGTAAACAAAACAATCGTAGTAGATCACCTTAAAAATAAAGACAAAAAGGATACCTTGGAGGATGCTTCAAACCTTTCAGATATCGAGAATGTAAAGGGCAAGGAAAAATTCACACAAAGCGGTGATAAGCTCACATGGCAGGCCGGCGGCAAGGACATTTACTATCAGGGCACAGCAACAGAGGAGACACCTGTAACACAGAAGGTTACATACTACCTCGATGGAAAAGAAATCTCACCTGAGGACCTTGCAGGAAAATCAGGAAAGGTCAAAATCCGTTTTGACTACACAAATACCACATCATATACAGAGACAGTAAACGGCGAGAAGCAGACAGTTTCCGTACCATTTGCAGCAATAACAGGACTTGTACTCGGTGATGGCTTTGAGAATATCGAAGTGACGAACGGCAAGGCAGAGGTAAGCGATTCATCAAGCGTGGTGCTCGGCTATGCACTTCCGGGCTTAAAGGACAGCCTCGGAATCAAGGACGGAGACCTCGATTCCGATGTAAATATCCCTGAATACATGGAAATGACAGCGGATGTGAAGAATTTCTCAATGCCTGCAGCCATGACCTTCGTGGTAAACGCATCTGATTATGTAAGCACAGACGGAATTGACACATCAGACCTCGATGACATGATAAATGACTTAAAGGATGCCTCAACACAGCTTCAGGATGGCTCAAAGACACTGGCAGAGGGTACTGACACACTTGCTGACGGACTTTCAACATTGCAGAGCAAGCTCGGCACATTCGCATCAGGAGTTGGCACACTGAAGAGTGGACTTAAGACATATACTGATGGAGTTAGTACATTAAGTGGTGGATTGAATAAACTGAATTCAAATGTGCCTACTTTATCTAATGGCATAACAACATTAAACTCTAGTGCAAAATCACTGAATGATGGAGTGGCTTTGCTTAATGCAACTGTTTCAGCAAAATTTACTGATTCAGAAAAGAAGACTCTTTTAGATCAGGTACACAGCACATTGGAGTCTCAAAAATCTGAAATAGAAAAACAGGCACAGACAACAGTTGCGTCACAGAAAACAGCCATTCAAAAGCAGGCACAGAGTGCTGTTGACTTACAAAAAACAGATATACAGAAACAGGCACAGAGTACAGTAGCTGATCAGAAAGAAGATATTGAGAAAAAGGCTCAGACCGCAGTAGACGATCAGAAGGAGCAGATTAAGTCAGTAGCAGCTGAGACAGTAAAACAACAGGAAACTGAAATAAAGAATCAGGCAGCAAGTGCTGTTGAACAGGAATTTACATCCGGAAAAACTGACTATATAACAAATGAAGCAAAGAAACAATTAGAAAGTATTAAGCCGGTAATTGAGAGTGGTGTGAAAGCACAGTTTGTACAGAAGATGGCTGAAAAAAATCCTGCAATCACAGATTATGATTCAGCAAAGACTTTTTTTGACCAGAATGTTGGAATGAAAGACGGAGCGGCTGAAGCATGTGTCAATGAACAGATTGATACAATAATAAATAACTTAGCTGGAAGTGTAGCATCAACAGCCAAGGATGCTTCTAAGATTGCAGCGGGAGAAGCAGCATATACAGCAGCAAGTCAGACAGCAGGAGAAGCAGCTTATACAGGAGCAAGCTTAGCAGCAGGAACAGCAGCATATACAGCAGCAAGACAGACGGCAGGAGAAGCAGCCTATGCGGGAGCAAGTTTAGCAGCAACAACAGCAGCCTATACAGGAGCAAGTCAGGCAGCAACAACAGCAGCCTATACAGGAGCAGTTTCAGGAGCTGAGCAGGCTACTATAACGTCTGCAGAGCAGACAAAAGCGACTGTAGCAGCCTCTATTAATCAAAAGCAGGCAAATGGATACAGTCTTGTAACAGGAATGAAGGCACTTGCAGATGGAACACAGACATTGTATAACTCAGTACCAACTCTCACAAGCGGTATCAAGCAGCTTGTAGACGGTTCAAACACACTTGTAGCAAACAATGCACAGCTCAACAGCGGAGCATCACAGCTTGCAGATGGAACAAATCAGATAGTCTCAGGTGTAGACCAGCTCACAACAGGCTCTAAGACACTTTCAGAGGGTGCACACACACTTGCAGATGGTATGGTACAGTTTAATGAGGAAGGAATCAACAAGATTCTCGACGCATACAACGGTGACTTAAAGCCATTCACCGACAAGCTTCAGGCAGTAATTGATGCAGGTGAGGAATATCAGACATACTCAGCAATCGCTGATGGACAGACGGGCAGCGTTAAGTTCATATATAAATTAGCTTCAATAGATGCTAAGGCAGATAGTGACAAATAATTAATTAAAGGATGTTTGTAACTATTCAGTACAGAAATATGCGGTACCGCATATTTCGTAAGAAAACATAGATTATGTAGGAGCAAGCGCCCATCAGCGCAGCAGATTCTAATGCGCTTGCGGTCCGCAACTGTGAAGGTACTGAACAGTTAAGGATGTTTAAAGATTGTGGGAGGCAAAAATGGGCTGGATAGAATATCTGTTAATCGTGGCGGGAAGCTCATTGGAGATTTTCGTTGCGATGGAATGTCAGGGATCCCTGATCCAGAAAGTAAATAAGAAACAGCTTACAGCCATTTGCTTCATAGTTGCAGTTTGCCAGTTGTTAGCAATGTACATCGGGTATTTCCTGTCAAGCTTTCTTAATGGGAAATACTCGGTGAAGGATGAAGCACTTTTAGGAGAGATAATTTCTATCGGAATACTGATAGGACTGGGGATCAGGCTTATAGGAAAGGCTATAAGAAATGAAAGGATTGAGGAGCATTGTCAGGCACAGCTTGACATGAAAAGAGTGTTAAGGATAGCAGGAATCACCGCATTTTATACGGTTCTTGCAGGAATAGCATTCGGCTTTCTTGGTACCGGACTTTTCACCATTATGATAATGGTGGCGCTGCTCACTGTCGTCTGTATAGTGGCAGGCATTTACACAGGATATCATTTCGGTTTCGAGCAGAAGACAAAGGTATATATCGTGGGGGCGATACTCTTTTGGGCGGCTGGAATTGATGTGATAATAAGGCTTGTAAGTGCAAAATAATGCATAGGGCTCTGTTCGTAAGGACAGGGCTTTTTTGCTGTCCATCGAAGTATGAAATACTTTGCTTGAAATAAGGTGTAAACTTCTCATGAAAATAGTTTCTCGAAGTTGGTGTATTATCATTATGTCAGCAAGAACTGACATGAAAAAAGTAAACCACAGGTTTATTGAAAAAACAGGATGAAGAAAATAAAATTAACAGTAGACGGAATTGTAAGGTATAATGGAAGGAGAGACAGCTATGGCATAGAAAATGCTGGTAACACAGGCATTTTTTAAAGAAATGGAGAATCATTATGGGAAGAGAAGAAAATGTATTAATATTTCAGGATACAGAGAGATTAAGCAAAACGAATGGAAAGCTTAATGCTGACTTAAAGGCATCTGCAAGTGGACAGAAACTAATATTGGAAACAGATGCTTTGGAGAAACCGAATCTAAATATATATGATGAGCCTGCAAAAGTGATTGTTTCAAAGAAGAGAACGTTTGAGGCTGCAAAGGCATATAGAGATAATAAGGTAGCAGTACACAATTTTGCATCTGCTTCAAATCCGGGCGGAGGTGTTGTAAGAGGTTCAACAGCCCAGGAAGAGTGCCTGTGCAGGTGTTCATATCTTTATTTCTGTCTGAATTCACCTGATATGTGGGATGGATTTTATACACCTCATAAGCAGGCAAGAAATCCATTACATAACGACGATATCATTTATACACCGGAGGTAACTGTATTTAAAAGCGATACAAATAACCCGGCTTTATTGCCCGAGAATGAGTGGTATAAGGTAAATGTAATCACTTGCGCAGCACCGAATTTAAGAGCCATGCCAAGCAATAAACATAATACAGGCGATGGCAAAAAGGCAGCAAAAATCAGCGATAAGGAAATGCTTGAAATACATGAGAAGAGATTAAGACGTATACTGGATGTTGCCGTTTCTGAAGGAAACGATACAGTAATACTTGGAGCATTTGGATGTGGAGCTTTTATGAATAAAGCAAATATCGTTGCATATGCTGCAAAAAATGTGATTAAAGATTATATGCATGCATTTAAAAATATCGAGTTTGCGATATACTGCAGCCCACAGGACGATACAAACTATAAGACATTCAGATTGATAGAGGGAGACTGATAATGGAGGTGTTTCAGGATTATCGGAATGCCAAAATTTAAACGCAACGATATGGTTGTTTTTAAATCGGTGACAACGAAAAATCTTTACAAATAAAATAAATTGATGTATTATAACACCACACAAAACGTAGCAATCGATAATAATAGCCTTACATCCATAGAAAAACAGCGGTGTCTGATGCGTATGCAGAGGATGTTGTAATTAGTAAGTAACGTACTGAACGAATTTACACAAGGAGGCATTCATATGAATTATCCAGTATTAGATCTTAAGGCTACCGGAGAACGAATCAATCAGCTCCGCAAGGACAATAACCTAAGGGTGATTGATGTTGCGGAGTATATGGGCTTCGAATCAACGCAGGCCGTTTACAAGTGGCAGCGTGGTGTTTGAGTTATAATAGGACCAAGTTAGATGAAACCCAGTAAAATCAAGGGGTTATGCCTAATTTAGTCCTTATTTTTATACCAATTTAGCGGTAGATATAAAATGTACCCTATAGATTAGACAGTTTGAGTTTTAAAAAACCTTACCATTGGACAGTAAGTTTTAATGAAAACCCTTAAATCTAGACAATGAGTTTACAGGGAACCCTTAAATTCGGACATGGTTTTGATGAACCCCTTTATTTTGGACAAAATCGCTTTTTGACTCCGATTCAGATTGATATTACAATAAAAATGAATTGGAGGAAATTATGGCAAACAAAAAGTTTACAGAACAGGAAATGCTCACACTGAGAAATAGTAAATATGTATTGGATGTATCACCGAGCATTGTACATTTCTCGGCAGAATTTAAAAAACTATTTTGGGAGGAACTGTCAAAGGGCAGGCTTCCACGTGAGATTGTTTCGACTCTTGGGATAGATCCAAATATCCTGGGGGATTCCAGAATAAATGGTCTGAAAACCATGATTGGAAATGAAGTAAAAAAGGGAAATGGTTTTCGTGATCTTAACACCTATGCACAGGGCTGCAACGGATATCTTTCGGCTGAAAATCGGATAAAATATTTAGAAATGCAACTGGCATATAAAGATCAGGAGATTGAGTTTCTAAAAAAAATTGTATCTTTAAATCCGGAGGCTCCGGAATAATGAAAATACCAGCACATGCAAAGTATCAAATTATTTATGATACCGTGCAAAAAAACAATAATCTATTGAATGTAGCTGCCATGTGCGAAATTGCAGGAGTATCCCGTTCGGGATATTACCATTATCTCTCAACAGAAGACCAGCGAATGGAAAGGGAGGAACGGGACAGACAGGATTTTCTTTTGATTCTGAAAGCATACCAGTACCGAGGATATCATAAAGGTGCCCGTAGCATATATATGAGGCTGTTACACATGGAACCGCCGATAGTGATGAATATCAAAAAAATCCGGCGGCTGATGAAGAAGTACAACTTACAGTGCCCTATCCGCAAGGCAAATCCCTATCGGAGAATGGCAAAAGCAATGGCAACTGCATATACCGCACCCAATATAGTAAACCGTGAATTCGAGGAACACGGACCAAGAAAAATTCTGTTAACGGATATCACGTATATTATAAATGGAAAAGCACCCCGGTGCTATATGTCAACAATTATAGATGCCTGTACCAAGGAACTTCTGTCATGGGTTCTCAGCGAATCACTAGAAATTGATTTTGTATTAGAAACAGTAAAGCAGTTAATAGAAAAACATGGAACTGATTTAAGCACAGAAACATTAATACATAGCGATCAGGGTTCTCACTATACCAGCATTAAATTTATCCAATTGTTAAAGGATAACGAACTGAGACAGTCTATGTCACGTAGAGCAAACTGTTGGGACAATGCTCCTCAGGAATCATTCTTTGGTCATATGAAAGATGAATTAGATCTATCAGAGTGCTACGGCTATGAGGAGATATTAAACGCAGTTAGGGATTGGACAGAATATTATAATACAGAACGTTATCAATGGGACTTAGCAAGGTTGTCACCTGTTGAATATTATCAATATCTGACAACAGGAATTTATCCACTGATAATCCCTAAAGCAAAAGGTAAAAACAATCAATCAGAGGCATCACTTTGATGCCTCTACACAACAAACAAATATAAAATAGAAATCTGAAAAGGAAAAGTCATAGTGTCCTTGACAAAGGGTACACTTTAGATTCTGGTTGTTTTAATACAGTTATCTATACTATATTGTATTGACAACTCATATATTTTCCACTCACTATTCTTCGTTCCACACATTTTTAGTACCAATCCAGTACCATTGCTATATTGTCATTATTGTGTGTAGTTCTGGTGGCTTGTAGGTTTGTTTATTATTCTGAAAATAATTATCTGATGATTTGCAAGTCCACCTATGGAAATTATAATCTCCAAGCAATATTTCTGCAAGAAAAAGTTTTGTGGTACTAATGATTCTGAAAATTTATGCTAACTCTTTCCAAATAATCACCTTAACCCCAACTAAGAATCATCCATATTACTTTAGTAATTGTAATTTCAAGATTAATTCATCATTTGTCGATAGCTTTGTATATTTAATTGCATTTTTTATATTACCAGTATTACTTTCAAGTAATATACTATTATCCATTTCTTCAAACACTTTTTCGTATTTTTCAGACTCCAAAGGTTTTACATTTTTTATAGTTCTTAATATATCCTCTTTATTAATTATCCAATCTCTTCTTTTAATATTCTCATTTTCTTTTCTCGATGTTGTCAAAATAACTGTTACATCATTTCCAGCAACTCTTTCATCACTTCCCATTATCTCTATTGCATACGATGTATTTCGCCCTATATCCATATTTATAGTATTAAATGCCTGTCTTCCCCTATACTCTAAAAAC
>OGIL01000613.1_pt1 | contig 20833 bp, 17 predicted proteins | sample 1571751 | NCBI WGS metagenome assembly OGIL01 (sample SAMEA2581964, study PRJEB24529) | metagenome | biome: Human gut stool | place: China | collected 2011 | reverse complement strand
CCCGCCTCGCCAATCACCGTTTCGTAGCCCTGCGGCAGCTTCATAATGAAGTCGTGGCAGCGGGCTTTTTTCGCCGCTGCGATGACCTGCTCCATCGGTGCGTCCGGCTGTCCGAAGCGGATGTTGTTGGCAATCGTGTCATGGAACAGATAAACATTCTGAAACACGAAGCTGAAATTCCGCATCAAGCTGTCCATGTCGTACTCGCGCACATCGTGGCCGCCCAGCGTGACCTGTCCGGCATCCACATCCCAGAAGCGGGAGAGCAAATGGCAGAGCGTGGTCTTGCCGCCGCCGGAAGGCCCGACGATGGCCGTTGTTGTCCGCTCCGGAATGTCCAGCGTGACTCCGTGGATGATCTGCTTTTCGCCATAGGAAAACGTAATGTGATCTGCATGAAGATCATGGTGCTCCGGCGTAAGTTCCGCGCCGGAAATATCCATGGCGGGCAGATCCAGAATGTCCGCTGCCTGATCCACGCAGGTATCCACCACCCGCAAAAGGCTGGACTGTGTGCCGGCTTGTTCCAGCCCTTCCGTGAGCAGGAAGGAGCAGATGCAGAGCATGACGCAGTTTAATAGTTCCATTCTGCCGCCGGTATAGAGAATAAGCGACAGCACCACGACACCCATATCAATGAGCTTGGCAACGACATTCTGTGTCAGCATAAGCGGCAGAAGCTTCAGCTCCATGTCTGTGTTGGCATTCACATTTTCCTCGATGGTGTCTTCCAGCCTGCGGTTGTACCGGCCGATCAGGGAGTAGGACTTCACTTCGGCAATTCCCTTGATAAACTCCAGCACCTGCTCCACCACTGCCGTGTCTCCGGCAAATTTGCGGCGGGTCGTTTGCTCGGATCTGATCTGCAATGCGTGATTCACGGCGTAGTAGACGGCAAGACCGGCAATAATGAACAGTCCGACACGCCAGTCGAACAGGAACACCGCCAGCGTCATCACTGCCGTGGAGAAGATGCCTTCCGTGACGAGCATGACCACGCGGGTGGACACGCCGGAGAGGTTATCCATGGTGTTGGTGGTGACGGAGGTGATAGCGCCGAGACTGTTCTCGTTGAAATAGCCCATGGGCAGATAGCGCAGATGCTCGGCAATCTGTACGCGCTTGTTTGCTGTGGTGGAATAGCCGCCGTCCGTCTGCAAGGCGGTGGCGCGGTATTTGAGGATCGATGAGCCGATGACGGATATCAGCATGACAGCCAACGAAAGCAAAATCGTTTTTGCGGTCACGCCTTCCACCAAAATTGCTTGCAGCATTACGCCGATGGCCGGAATTTTCAGCGCTGAAAACAGCGCCGCCAATACGCCAAGAACGATGGAGCGGTAAAACTCGCTGCGCTCCCGTTCATCACAGAAGCGGAAGAACTTTCTCAAAATCTCAAGCACGGTCCGCACCTCCTTCTGCGCTGTCACGGGATGCAATATGCGCGTTCCAAAGAGTTTCATATAACGGACAGGCTTGCAGCAATTCTGCCTGTGTCCCTGTAGCCTCAATGCAGCCGTCATTCACCACGACGATCTGGTCGGCATCCACGATGGTGGAAAGCCGGTGGGCAATGACAATCAGCGTCTTGCCTCGCACGAGTCGTGCCACGCTCTCCTGAATGATGGCTTCGTTCTCCGGGTCGGTGTAGGCGGTCGCTTCGTCCAGAATGACGATAGGTGCGTTTTTTAGCATGGCGCGGGCAATGGAGATTCGCTGCTTTTCGCCGCCGGAGAGGTGTCCGCCGCCGCTGCCGACCTGCGTGTTAAATCCGTTTTCCAAACTCATGATGAAATCATAGCAGCCGCAATCGCGTGCCGCCTGTTCCACCTCGGCGTCCGTCGCATCGGGTCTGCCCATGCGGATATTTTCTCGCACGGTGTTGTCAAACAGGAAGTTATCCTGCGACACATAAGCAACGAGCTTGTTGTAATGCTCTGCGGAAATGCTGCGGATGTCCGCGCCGCCCACGGTGATGCTGCCGCTGCCCACATCCCAGAAGGAGGCGATGAGCTTGGCAATGGTGGATTTGCCGCTGCCGGAGGGACCGACCAGCGCGTTGACCGTTCCTTCGGGGAAGACCAGGTCAATGCCGTGCAGCACCTCGGCGTCATTGTAGCCAAAGTGAACGTCACGCAGCTCCACGGTGCTGCCCTGCGGCGATTCTGTGTCCGTTTCGGGGCGAGACAGCTCCGGGGCGGTTAGAATGTCCGTCACCTGAGAGATGATCGTGCCAACCTTGGCCAGATCATCGGTGAACTTCATGCAGCCGATGATGGGCGTGATAAGCCCCATGGAGAGAATCACAATGAGAACGAATTTCTCCGGCGTCAGCGTCCCGTTTTTCAGCAGCAGCCCGCCGATGGGCAGCACGCTCAGGAGTGTCGCGGGCATGATGTTCATGGCAAAGGTGAAGTAGAAGTTGCTCTTGTTCATCCAATCGATGTAGCTTTGGGCACACTCTTTTGCAGCAATGACGAACTTTTCATAGCTGTTTTTTGCTTTTCCGAACGCCTTGATGACCTCGATGCCGCCGATGTATTCCACCGCTGTATCGTTCAGGGTGTTGGTGGCCGCAACGGTTCGGGCGTAATTCTTCTCGTATCCGGCCATCATCAGCATAAAGAACACCATACCGAGCGGAAAAGTAATGAGTGAAGCAAGCGCCATACGCCAGTCGATGACAAAGAGATAAATCAAGGTTGCCAAGGCGACTGCGGCATTGCTGCTCATCTCCGGAATGGCGTGCGCCAGCGTCGGTTCGATGCTGTCCACCCGCTCGACGAGGATGTTTTTCAGTTCGCCGGAGCCTTTGGCCTGCACATCCCCCAGCGGCATTTTGGCCAGCTTCGCAAGCCCCTGCTTTCGGATATTTCCCAGCACGGCGAAAGTTGCCTTGTGGGACTGCGCCGTAGACAGCGAGTGGAACAGTACACGCAAAAGCCAGAACGCCGCCATCACCGCACAATCGATCAAATAGCCTGCAAGGTCTTTGTTTCCGGCCAGCAGCTTGCCGATGACCTGCGCCATCACAAAGAACGGCAGAATCTGAAACGCAGCACCGATGACAGCCAAGATCACACTAGCAATATAGCCGGACTTCTTCTGTCCGGCGAAGCTGAAAATCCAGCCGAATGTGCTTTTTTTCTCTTTCACTTCGTTCGCCTCACATCGAAAATTTCCTTTATCATTGGAATCGATTCTTCCGTCACAGGTAGATTATCCTGTATCCGGCCATCGTCCAAATGCAGCACTCTTTTGCAGGTACGACAAACGAACTCATAATCGTGGGTCACGATAAAAATAATCTTCCCAAGTTTGGAGAGTCTCTGAATCAGTGCCGCCAGCCGCACCATGCTGTCGAAATCCAAGCCGCTGGTTGGCTCATCAAATACCAGCAGATCCTTCCCGCAGACCATTGACGTCGCCGCCGCGAGCCGCTGCTTCTGCCCACCTGAAAGCGTATTCGGATGGCGCGCCCGAAATGGAGCAAGTCCTAATTCTTTCAATGTGGTTTCCGCAAGCGTTGCGTCTGGATGCTTAATGCCAAAAGTACACTCTGCTTCCACGCTTTCAGCAAAGAGTTGATAGTTCACATCCTGCATGACCATATAGGAACTCTTCATGCGCTCCTTCGGCTTCTGCGGATTTCCATTCCACAGATATGAGCCGGACGTTTCCTTGTGCAGACCGCAGAGCGCACGGGAAAAGGTGGTTTTCCCCGCGCCGTTGTGTCCGACAATGGCAATGATATCTCCGGGCGCAGCCTGTAAGGAGAGATTGCGCAGCACGGGCTGCTTTTTATAAGCCAGCGACACATTTTGAAGTTCCAACACCGGCGGCTGTTTTGGCACGGCTGCACATATTGGCTTTTCGTCTTGCAGGTCGAGCGCCCGTAGCCCCATACTCTGCCGCTTTTCAGTAGACAGCAAACGGAACTGTTCCGGTGTCCAATCCCCGGCAATATGTCCGTTATCAAGATAAACGATGCGGTCAGCTACATCCATCAGATAGTAGAGCCGATGTTCCGCAACAACAATCGTTTTTCCCTGTGACTTGATAAGACGCAGATGCGCCCGCAGATCATGAATCGCTGCCATGTCCAGATTGGAGGACGGTTCGTCCAACAGATAGATCTGCGGATTCATCGCATAGACGGAAGCAAAGGCAATTTTCTGCTTCTCCCCGCCGGAGAGAGCAAAGATATTGCGGCCCAACAGGTTTTCGATACGGAGTGCCTTGGCTGTTTCCACCACACGTTGTCCCATCTGTTCCTGCGGCACAGCCTCGTTTTCCATGCCGAATGCGATTTCACTGTCGGTGTCCACATTGAAGAACTGTGTCCGAGGGTTCTGAAATACGCTGCCGACCTTTTCCGCGATGCGGTACATAGGAAGATCAAACAGATTCTCACCGTCCAACAGTACCTTGCCCGTCAACTCTCCTGCGAAAAACTGCGGGATCAGGCCGTTGATGAGCCGCGTTAATGTGGTTTTCCCGCAGCCGCTCCGTCCGCAGAGCAGCACGCACTGCTCATCCGGGATGGTGAGGTTTATATTTTTGAGTCCGCCATCTGCGCTGTCAGGGTAGGAAAACGACACATTCTGCATTTCGATCATATGCCCACCGCCTTCCACACGATCTCAGCGGCAAGAAACGCCGCAAAAAACACCATTGTCAGAAAGTCCGCTGACCTCATTTGAATTTTTACAAGGCAGGTTCTCGGCTTCGGATTTTCGATGCCTCGGGTCACAGAGGCGATGGACAGCTCGTCCGCCGTCTTGCTGGCCGCTGTTAGCAGCGGCACATAGATACAGTTTATTGTCATAGCCGGGGCCTTCAGAAAGCCCCAAGGTGTCGGCGATGCATCCCGCAGGCGCATGGCGTCCTTGATATAATGCCAGTCCTCCCGGATGGTCGGTAGATACCGCAGCATGACAGCGATGGGAATGGTCAGCTTTTTCGGAATGTGCAGGTGCGCCATCGCGGAGAGAAATTCCCCCACCTTGGTGGTGGAGATCACAAGTCCCGCCAGCATCCCGCAGGCATAGACCTTATGTACCAAACCGAGAAACGCTATGAGCATCGTCCGCCAGGTGCCTGTCAGCACACCCATGCACCAAACGGTAAATACGCAGATGAGCGCATAGGCAATCATGCCGCGCAGTGCATACTGCCATTTTCCGCTGAATGCCGCCAGCAGACCGATGAGCGTCACCAGTGCAAACTGAAAATACAGATTCGGCGCAAACATGGCGCTCAGGACGCAGAGCAGGATAAGAAACAGTTTTGTGCGTGGGTCAAGATGCAGCTTCATTTGGTGATACCGGCTTTTTCAAATTGCTTTTTCATCATTTTGCAGCCGATAAAAGCGCTGACTGCGGCGGCCAGAATCGTTCCTGCCAGCATGATAACGAGAATCCACGTTGTGCCGGTATTGCGCATGGTGTCGATATACGACTGCTCCGTGCCGTTGCCGAGCATGGTTTTTGCCCAGCCATCCGGGTCAGCGAAGAACACAAGATAGGAGGCCGTGCCGCCGAGGGAAAGGAGAATGTAGGAAAGCGAGTTGATCTTCTTGCTCCTATACCGACCCGCTCCTGCAACGAGGTCGGCAACGATGCCCATGATCAGATAACCCAGCGCCATGGCCCAGTGCATCCCGGTCACGAACCAGATGATGCACATAATTGCACCCAGAATCGTCGCTGCCCAGCGCTTCTGAACCTTGGCCAGCATGAGGAGATAGACAGGGCCGCACAGCAATGCGCTGCCCACCGGCATATAAAAGGTCAGGACAGGGTTGGGGGCGAAGAATATGCCGCCGACCAGAGCGAACACGAGAAAGAGTGCGGAAAAGATACCAATGGTGACAAGATCCTTTACCGTAAGACCTTTTTTCTGAATGGTTTGCATGATTAAAAACTCCTTTGCAATGATAGTCTGCTTGACGGATGCGCCGCCGTTTGCTATACTTCGGTTAGAGCACGCTAACCGAAGTATAGGCTATCATACCACAGCAATTCTTTCAATCACCGGCAGGCGCTTCTGGCTAATCGTTGCAAAGAATTGCCTGTTCGTTGCAAGGAGCAATATGAAAAACGATATTTTGTCAGAATACTACCGACCGCTTCTGGAACGGAATAACTTTCTCCCGATTCCATGTCCGGAGAAATTCAGTCCTGCGGGACAATGCTGGAAAATTGAACCAGAAGTAGGCGGAGGTTATTACTGGGTCTACGGAAAGCAAGACCTGTATGACATCAAAATTCATGATTTCTTTTTCCACGAGGACTTTGAGCTGGATATGGAGATCCCGGAGTGCATCAGCATTTTGCGCTATGATTCTATTTCCGGCGAAGAACTGAGTCCATACCGAAGACTTTCGGCAGGCGACATTCAGACCATTGTAGGCGGGAACTATCGCTACCGTGCGCTGATTCATAAACGTATCCCTGTTCATTCCGTGGGAATTGAAATTCTTCCGGCCTATTATGAGGACTTTCTGAAAAAGCAGTATCCGGACGATTATTTTAATCTGCCCGCTGCGTTTCAGAGCGTAGATCAGGCAACAGACTTTCCGGCCATGTCCAAACTTCTCTTTGAAGTGGAGAATTATCGCGGCAGCGGGATGGCGGCATCGCTGTTTTTTGACGCCAAGGTGACGGAAGCCATTTCTCTGGTGGTGGATGCGTGGAAAAAACAGAGTCAGAAACGAGAAAGACCCCTATCGGCGGAGGACGCAGAAGGCTTACAGAATGTGACCAGCTATATTGCGGATCACTATGCGTTTGACATTCCGTTAGAACGGCTTGCAAATATCGCCTGCATGAGCGAAAGCAAGCTGAAAAGCTGCTTCAAGCGGCAGTTCGGATGCAGCGTCACGCAGTATATTCAAGGGCGAAGAATGAGTCAGGCAGAGCATCTGCTCATTGATACAGATTTCACCATGGGGCAGATTGCACAGATGATCGGCTATACCACCTCCAGCCGGTTTGCGGAGCTGTTCAAGAAAAGTACGGGCATTTTGCCCATCGAATATCGAAGGATTGCAAGAAGTAATCATTGACGAAAAAGCGTGTTAACATGAAAAAGGCTCGTATCAGCGATTTGGTTGATACGAGCCTTTATTATGCGAGTGTTTACAGCTTCTAGCCTTCAACTTGACAGTGAATCTCGGTAAAGCGCTTATCAAGGCCGTCCTGCGTGGTAAGCTCCTCGCGGGGGGTAGCATGAAGGGCTGCGGAACAGGACGGCATTTACCGCCGCTTCATCGCGGAGCCTCCGCAGACTGCTGCGTGGAAAATGTAACACGGACTTCACACTGTACATGACACTGTATAAGTTGTGGCAGTAGTGGATAGGAATTATATCCAGCAGAACAGCGCTGAAAAAGAGAGGGATCAGCTCAGCGCTGCTCCGCCTCTTGTTCCCGTCGTTCATTCGATTCCTCCTGCTCCTTGTCCAGCTCCAGAATACGGTCGATATTGGCCTTGGCCGTCAACAGCTCTTTCATTTTCTCGCGGGCTTTTCGGTAGTCGGCATAGGCGGCTTTCTTTTCCGCCAGCAGCTCGGCGTACTCGGTATTCAGCGCCTTAATGGTGGGCAGCTTCTTGAGGCCAAGCCCATCAAAATAGTTCTTTGCGGCCTTGTGGATCGTGACCTCACTTTCATGCTCCGCAAGAAATTTCTTGGAGTACCCGGCCTTGCGATAGGCAACGTAGGTGTCGCGGGTCTTGGCATAACCCACGATATGCTCCCGCAGCACAGCGATCTCAGCCATGCGTGTTTCCGCAGCCTTGATTCTTGCGGAAAGCTCGTTAAAGTGAGCGGATGCTGCCGCCGCTTTCTCCGAGAGAATGGCGTAATCTAACAGCTCATGGTCTTGCAGATAGGCCACCGTCTGCGCCATCTGTTTCAGGTTAAATAACGTCGCCCAACGCGCATAACCGGCACCCTTGCCCGCACGTAATTTGGCCTGAATGTCCACCAGCAGATTCCCGCTGCGCTTTTCCGGTTTGACCGGCACGGCGGCGTTCTTTCTCGGCGTATGCGCCTTTTCACCTGCAATCACCGTGCGGAGATCTGCGGGAGTATAGCCGTCACCGAGGGTATCCATGCGAATGGACTTTTTCTGTTCGCCGCCCAGCAGGGATGGGACTTTTTTGTCCTTGACCTCATACCCGGCCTGCCGCAGCAGCTCCAGTAGCGCTTCAAAGCTGTCGGGCTTTTGCGCCAACGCATCGTCAATGGCCGCGCAGATTCGCTCCCGGTGGGAGGGCTTCTTTTTGTCACCCAGCCACTTGTTGTAGCTCTTGCCGTGGCGCTTCGGATTCTCCACGATGGAGTAGCCGTTCTCGATGCAGATGGTATCGTTGAGCCGCCGCACGGCGCGGCTGCTACCCCAAAAGTTTCTGAATTTCCGGGTCTGGCTGAGTGCGGTGGAGTTCCAGATCACATGATTGTGAATATGGGCTTTGTCGATATGGGTGCAGACGATATAGGCGTGATTGCCCTTGGTGAAGCGCTTGGCCAGCTCACAGCCCAAACGGTTCGCGTCCTCCGGTGTGATCTCTCCGGGGACAAAGGACTGCCGCAGATGGTAGGCAATCACATCATCCTCGCCGCGCACTCTGCCGGTCTTTTGGATGTACTGATTCTTGGTGAAAAGAAACTCGGCGTCGGCGATCCGGCTGTCGCATTGCCAGCTCGTAATCAGCCTGCCGCCGTCCGTCTTTTGCGGATTTTCGGTGTAGTCGATGATGGCGCTGATGGCCTGTCCCACCGTGCGGCCTTTGCCGGTGTGGAGAGGCATCAGGCGCGTGGTTGCCATGGGTGTTCACCTCCAAAATGGGAAAACGGCCTGCCGCAGCAGACCGTTCTGTTCTTTATTGGTTGGATTGATAGCGGATAACCGGAACCTGTTTCACCTTTCCTCCAATGGTTCGCCGCTCCAGAGCAAAGATCATATCAGGTGTGCGCTCAAAAAAGCCCTCGTCCTTTTTCCAGCTTATGCCGCATTTGCAATGCTGCAAGCCAATGAACTGCTGCTTCATTTTTCTGCCGCAGTTCGGGCAGACCTTATTACTGTTTCCCATATTATTCAGCCCGCGCTAATCTATATAGACTGCGGATGGATTCCATGACCGTATGCCACGACAGGTCGGCGGCATAGGAGAACTTCTTCTGATAAGCCCGCCACAGCTTTTCCATATTTGAGTCGGCCTCGACTTCATCAAAGGCCGCAGGCGCGTCGGCAAGATACTTCTCTGTACCGCGTTTCTTGGCCGTTGCAATGAGCGCCGCCCGGAGATCAGCAGGAACGATACTCTGTCCGTGGAGCTGGCTCAGAATGTGCAGATCATAGAAATCTCTCATGCGGGTGTTGGTGGTGGCGCGGGACACGACGGTTTCCAGCTTTTCGGCCAGAACGGTTTCCAGATTGTACGCCCAAATCTCAATGGAGCGATCCTCCAACATCAGCTTAAAGCTGTAACGCACCTCGCGGGGCGTGATGGCGTCGCCGGTGGAAATGTCGATCTTGAGCGGCGTTATCACACCGTCAAACTCCGTTTCCATGCTGACACGGATGCCCGGATACTCGGCCTCGTCCATGATCTCGGAAATGCGCTTCACCCGGAACTCCACGCCATCGTCCACCGGTACGGAGATGATGGAGGCGATCATATTCTCTACTTCTTCGATGCCGACCGTCGCACCCTTTACGGTCGCGTCAATGTCCATCGTGGAGCGGGCGTCAAGGCCGACCATTGCAGCCACCAGCATCCCGCCTTTAAGGATGAACTTGTCCCGATATCCCGAAAGAGAAATGCGCTCCAGAAACCGCTCCATCATGTAATTGCGCATCAGGATCTGTGCATCTGCGGCTTTGTCCTTGGAGAGATTGCGGATCAGGTCTTTGAGCTGCCGTGCAGTTTTTATCATAAGAGCACCTCCAAATACTGCCGAAGCAGTTTTTCAACACGGAACATCTGTGCATAGCGCATCAGCTTCCGCAAGTCCTTGTCTTTTCGCTTTGCGTACTGCTTGAGCGCGTCCTGAAAGGTCTGCATCTCGATCCCGCTGCGGCTGCGGATCAGATCGCAGATGGTGCGATCCATATCATAGACGGGAACCGGGTTGCCAAAGGGCGTGTTCATCGTGACGATCCCCACATCATGCAATTCTTTCTTGATGGTGTAGACCTTGATGCCGTCTGCTTGCAGGCTGGCAGGATTGTAGCCGGTCTTGACCGTGATGGAATACGGATTCGGCTCCCGGTCGGTCAGGTCATGGAAAAACAGCGCGCTCTCATGGGAGAATACAGCCTGCGCACAACGAAGGTGTAGCAGGTACATGGCGTCCGTCCATGCATCTGGCGAAACATAAACGCCGTGCGCGGCCTGCTCTACGCCGCGCTGCTTGGCGTAGGCGTAAAACGTGGACTTAGCAATACCGATTTCCAAAACCTGCGCGGTTTTGACGATCCCATTGTTTTGCTGAAAAAGCAGATCAAGCCGGTCGTAGGCAGTCATGTTATCACTTCCTTCTTGCTAATATTATATCCGATATTAGCAAGAAAGTAAACAACGATTTTAGAAAAGCAAGCCGAGGCATCGCCCCGGCTTGCGCTTTAACTATGGATGAAGTTTTTCATGGCAGAGTTCACGTCTTGCAGCTTGCCAAGTCCCTGCACAGCCAGCATCGGAAGTCCCATCGGGCTGATCAGAAACGCCAGCACAAGGAGGATAATGCCGTTTTTTACAGAGTAGGTAATCAGCACGGCGAAAGCCAGCAGGGAGAGCAGTCCGCTTGCCAGCTTGAACACGAAGCCGGAACAGGACAGCAGCCCCGCGCACAGCCAAACGAACAGGGACAGGATAAGCGACAGCGGCGCAAAGAGAATTTTCAGGATGAACATTTTGCGGCCTCCTTTTCACAAAGTGCGGTCAGCGCGTTTTGCTCCTCAATGATCTGCGCTTCTTCCTTTTCGGTCAAATCACGATCACCGCCCGTGATCTCCAGCTCGCGGAAGCTCTCATAAGCGTTCAACAGAGAGTCCCGCAGCGCTTCGGGCGTAGGGCAATAGTCTACGGTGTTCCAGTCCTGACGGTGGTTGTCAAAACCCATGACCGTGTAGCCTCTGCTGGTTAGGACAACTTCAAAATCCGTATCGCGGTTGAGGTAGTCGGAAAATACCTTCAGCACAATTTCGTTTGTCAGCATACGTTCCGCAGCTCCTTTCCAAGCGGTCAAATCTTTTTCTGATATTAGAATACTTTGCTCATTGGTGTTTTGCAAGGATGCGGCAAAGTCATACGAATAGTTTTCGCCTTTTGCCTGACATCTAACCATATCACAGAATCTCGCTTTAGTACAGCTACCTGAACTAATTTTCTCCAGATGGGAAATATAATGTTGGTACAGTTACAGGGACGGGAGGTGTGGTACTTGCAGTTGAATGAAGCCGTCAGCAGGCGTTTGGTTGAGCTGATGCAGGAGCGGGGCATGACGCAGTATCAGCTTTATATGAAAAGCGGCGTACCGAAGTCCACCATCGGTAATCTTGTGAACTGCGCATACCCGTCTATGAAGCTGCGGATCATCCACGAGCTTTGTCAGGGATTGGAGATCGACCTGAGCAGCTTTTTTGCCTCGCCGTTATTCGATGAAAATAATCTGGAACCGTAGAAGCTCCGATGCTGTTTTGCGTCGGGGCTTTTGCTTTTGTACGGGCAGGGGCAGCGGAATAACCGCCGCCCCTGCGACTTATTTCAGCGCCGCCAGCGAGGAAACGATTTTCTCTGCCGCCGTCCATATCCGTTCCTGACTTTGCTGAATGTCCTCCAGATCGGTTTCGTAGATACGGCCTGTTTCGTGGGCGCGGCGGGTGAGCTGGTTGAGGTTGTTGCTGGAATACCGAAGCAGGGACACCAGCTCCCGCAGCTCCGGAAGATCGAGCTTTACCACATATCCGTCAATCGCCATCTTGCGGAGATACGCCGCCATGTTGGTGGTGCCGAACTGCGCCATCTTTGTTTCAATCATTTCCCGTTCCTGCGGCGTGACGCGGAATTTGAGCTGAATATCCCGCTTGCGTTTTGCCATCGCTCAACGCTCCGGGGCTTTGGACTTCGCCGAAATTTTCGGCGAAGTTGTTTCAGGCAGCTTTTTCAGCATATCCCGGACAGAGGTTTTCTGCTGCTCCTGCGCGTAGGCTTTGCGGGTCTGACTGAGAAACAGATCGACCAGACCGGGATGGCTGTTGACGGCCAGATAGCAGTTGCGGTCAGTACCCCATGCGTCAGGATTGGCGGGGATGGACATGGCGTTGGCCCAAGCCCTGTTGTCGGGAGAATAGCGCCTGTCCCAATCTGCTTGACAGACGGTGATGGCGAGGATATGAAACGCGCGGTCATAGCCGAACTGCTGCACCACCTGATCGACTGCCGCTGTATCCAGCCGGTTATCCCGGTAGTGGTCGCGGATGGCGGCTTCGATCGCTTCCTTGCAGGCCGTGTTCGCCTGATTGGAAGCGCGGTAGGCCGCAAGCTCGTTATGCTCTCTGGCGTAGGCCGCCGTGTGCTTGTAAACAGGAATATTTTTCATCATCGTGCCTCCATTTCTTTCTTGTGGGGCTTTTCCGGTGCGCCATGAACAGGCGGCGCTTTCAACCTGTCCAGAACGGAAGGCCGCGTCGATTTTGCAATCGCCTGCTCAGGCTGCGGCTGTCCCTTGCCGTCCAGATTCAGCTCCATATCCAGCTCAATCAGCCGCGCAGTTTTCGCGGCCAGCTCCTGCTCCTGCGGGAACGGCTTACCGACCTCGGTCTTTGCCGCTGCCTGCTGGTTATAGAGGTTTTCAAGCTGCTCCTGAACGCTGCGCAGACGCTCCGGCATTTTATCCAGCGCGTTCTCGATGCGGACAAGGTTGCCTCTGGCATCCGAACCGAGTTCAACGCGATGTGTCATCCGGCCTTTCAGCGTCAGCGTGTACGTTTTCCACATGGAATCAAAAGCAACGGACATGGTAAAGCCGCGATAGTTGCCGATCTGTACCGGGTCTTTGCCCTTGACCTCCTTGCAGGTGTCCAGCAACGCGGCACCGGCGTTTTCCTTATCAGTGAGCCGGTCGCCGCGAATCTCCATGCCGACAAAGCCCTCTGCCGGGAGCGGATGCGCCGCGAGGGTCTGCATATCCGCATCCAGCCCACGAATAAAGCCCTTGTGTTCTTCTATCTTTTCCGGGAAGTATTTCAGCAGACTGTCCTCCAAGCGGAATTGCTTGCTGTTGTGGTCTGCCTTCATAATTTTGAGCTTGGACACCTCGATGTCCAAATCCATACGCTCTTTGATGCGGGGATCACCGGCGCAAAGCGCTTTAATCTCCGCAAAGGACAGCGCTGTGGCGTCCGCATCCTCACAGGAGCGAACCGGAGATTTTGAGGTCATGATCTGAGAGATGAATTTCTGCTTATTTTCCACCGTTTGCCAGAGGTAGGCGTCAAACGTCCCCTCGGTCACATAGCGGCAGACATGAACGAGCTTGTTCTGATTGCCCTGACGCTCGATGCGGCCTTTTCGCTGTGTGAGATCACGGGGACGCCACGGGCAATCCAAATCGTGAAGTGCGACCAAACGATCCTGCACGTTGGTGCCCGCGCCCATCTTGGCCGTGCTGCCCATCAGGACGCGCACCTGACCGCTGCGTACCTTTGCGAACAGTTCCCGCTTTTTGACCTCCGTATTGGCGTCGTGGATGAACGCGATCTGCTCCGGGGGCATACCGGCGTCAATGAGCTTTTGGCGCACATCCTCATAGACCGTAAACGGCGTGTCAGAGTTTTCTTCCAACGGGATCGCGCTCTCCAGCGCATGAATTTCCGGGCTGTCCAGCGTACCGGGGGAAGCCTTTGCCGCCCGCTGCGAGGGCGTGGACTTTGGCGTAGAAATGTCGCAAAACACAAGCTGTGTCAGTTTTTCCTCCTCGCCGTCGCGCCAGTATTGGAGAATGTTCGCCACGCACTGATTGACCTTGGTGGTTTCCTCGTCGGGGAGCATGGGATTGATGATGCGCTGGTCAAGCCCCAGCTTGCGTCCGTCCGAGGTGATTTTGAGCATATTGTCCACATCCGGGCTGACCGCACCGCTGTGTACCTTGGACGCTCGTTCCGAGAGGGCTTTCACCATGTCCTGCTGGATCTGCGTGGGTTTGGTGGCGATGGTGTGATACGCAACCTCCGGCGTGGGTAAGTGGAGCTGATCCGCCGTTTTGATGTCGGCAACCTCTTTGAACAGATTCATCAATTCGGGTAAGTTGAAAAACTTTGCAAAGCGCGTCCTTGCCCGGTAGCCGGTTCCCTCCGGGGCAAGCTCCAGCGCGGTGGTGGTTTCACCAAAGCGGCTTGCCCAGCAATCGAAGTGGCCCATACCCATCTCTTGCAGCCGGTCATGCTGCAAATAGCGCTGGATGGTATAAAGCTCTGTCATGGAGTTGGAAACCGGGGTGCCGGTGGCAAACACCACGCCGCGCCCGCCGGTCAGCTCATCCATGTAGCGGCACTTGGAGAACATATCCGAGGATTTCTGCGCATCGGTGGTAGAAAGCCCTGCCACGTTGCGCATCTTCGTATAGAGGAAAAGATTTTTATAATTGTCCGACTCGTCCACAAACATCCTGTCTACGCCGAGCTGTTCAAAGTAAATCACATCATCCTTGCGGTCGCTGGCTTGCAGCTTTTTCAGCCGCGCCTCCAGCCCCTTTTTCGTGCGCTCCAAGCTCTTGATGGTAAAGCTGTTGCCGCCTGCGAGCTTGGTATCCTGAATGCCATCGGTGATTTCCTCAATCTGCTGATGAAGGAGCCGCTCCTGCCGCTCCGGGCTGATGGGGATACGCTCAAACTGCGAGTGGCCGATGATAACAGCGTCATAGTCGCCGGTGGCGATACGGGCGCAGAATTTCTTGCGGTTGTGGGTTTCAAAGTCCTTCTTGGTAGTGACAAGGATGTTGGCCGAAGGGTAGAGCCGCAGAAACTCGGATGCCCACTGTTCCGTCAGATGGTTTGGCACAACAAAAATGGATTTCTGGCACAGTCCTAACCTCTTGGATTCCATCGCAGAGGCTACCATTTCAAAGGTTTTTCCCGCACCAACTTCGTGTGCCAGCAGCGTATTCCCGCCGTACAGCACATGGGCGATGGCGTTTTTCTGATGCTCCCGGAGGATAATTTCAGGGTTCATCCCAGAGAAAACGATGTGGCTGCCGTCATACTCGCGGGGACGAGTGCTGTTCATTTCCTCGTTGTATTGCCGTACCAGCGTTTCGCGCCGCTCCGGGTCTTTCCAAATCCAGTCCTTGAACGCATCCCGGATAAGCTGCTGCTTCTGCGCGGCAAGGGTGGTTTCCTTGGCGTTGAGGACACGGCGCTCCCGTCCGTCTGCATCCTCAATGGTATCGTAGATACGAATGTCGCGGAGGTTCAGCGCGTCCTCCAGCAGCCGGTAGGCGCTGGCACGGTCTGTGCCGTAGGTGGTGAATGCCGCCACGTCGTTGTAGCGCACCATGCTCTTGCGGGAAACCTGCCATTCTGCGGTGTACGGGACATAGCTGATCTCGATCTGTCCGCGCAGATAGCGGGGCGTTTCAAAGGTTTCATACATGAATTGCTCGATGTACTTCTTATCAAGCCATGTCGCACCCAGCCGCACCTCGATTTCACTGGCCTCCAAGTCCTTTGGCTGTGCGGCAATCAGGGCATCCACATTCCCGGCAAAGAATGGGTCGCGTGCTGCTACACGCTGCGCGGTGCGGAGCTTCTGCCGGACGTTGCCGGAGAGATATTCGTCCGCCGTCTGCCAGCCCTTCGCCCAATGCTCGCCGCCGTCCTGCAAGTCAAACGGGCCACTGTTGGGTTCCTTGTAAATGACGCCCTTTAAGTCCTCGACAATCTGCGGGATTTTCTCGCTGCCGCCCATGAGGGAGGCCATGAAGTCGAGATCGACGCAGGCTTTTTCTCCGATGCAGACAGCAAGGGCTTCGCTGGCGGTATCCACAGAATCTACGCTGCGCTGCTGCTTGATAGTGCGCTTGTGGAACATATCCGCCTTGCGCTCCAGCTTTCCGTCGTCGTCCAGCACTTCCAGTGAACACAGGAGGTAGTAAGAGGAATCGTCAGAGAACGCAAGACGGTTCGCACGGTCATTGATTAGGCCATGTTTTGCGGAGAACGCATCATAGAGGCGGTTTAGCTCGGTCTGCGCTTCCTGAATCCGGCTTTCTGCGCTGTACTCGTCCATTTGCAGGGCAATCAGCTCATTCACGCAATCCCGCAGCGCGACCATGCCCTTGACACGCTCGGCGGCGGTGGCGTTCAGCTCCGGTTTGACCATGCGGCTGTTTTCCCGGTAGTACACCTCGCCGTCCACCACGGTGTAGGAGTAGTTTTTCACATTGGGGTCTGCGGGGATGGACGTGTCGATCTGTTCGCCCTCGCCCAGCTCTGGCAGTTCCGCCTCCTGATAGGTGCCGCGAATGTTTTTCACGGCATCATGGAGCTGATCTGCAAGCGCCAGCCCCTCAATGGGGACAACGGTGAAATCCTGCTTGCCGTATTGGGTGCTTTCGGAGGTCTGCCTGCCTAAAATCATCTCCGGGTGGTCAACAAAATAGCGGTTGATGGCAAAGCCATCCTCGTTCTGGCCGAGGTGTACCCAATCCGGTTCGATCTCAATGGGACGGTCACGCTTTTGGAGAAAGAGAATGTCCGAAACCACATCCGTACCGGCGTTGGCGCGGAACGCATTGTTGGGCAGACGAATGGCACCCAGCAGCTCCGCCCGCTGCGCGATGTACCTGCGGACTTCGGGTGATTGCTTGTCCATCGTGTAGCGGGAGGTCACAAACGCGATCACGCCGCCCGGACGCACTTGGTCGAGGGTTTTGGCAAAGAAGTAGTCGTGAATGGAAAAACCGAGCTTGTTATAAGCCCGGTCATCTACCTGATATTGTCCGAACGGGACGTTGCCCACGGCGAGGTCGTAAAAGTCTTTTCTGTCCGTTGTTTCAAAGCCCGCGATGGTAATGTCCGCCTTGGGATAAAGCTGCTTGGCAATACGTCCGGTGATGCTGTCCAGCTCCACGCCGTAGAGCTTGCTGCCCTGCATCTGCTCCGGCAGCAGGCCAAAGAAGTTGCCGACGCCCATAGACGGCTCCAGAATGTTACCGCTCTGGAAGCCCATATTGCCGACCGCTTCATAGATCGCCTTGATGACGGTAGGGCTGGTGTAGTGGGCGTTCAGCGTGGACGCACGGGCGGCAGCGTATTCCTCCGGGGAAAGTGTGGCGTACAGCTCTGCAAACTCGTCCGACCAGTTTGGTTTATTTTCATCGAACGCATCGGCCAGACCGCCCCAGCCGACATAGCGGGAGAGGATTTCCTGCTGCTCCGGGCTGGCCTGTAAGCCCTCAAACTCCAGCTCTTGCAGAAGGCGGATCGCCGCCATATTTGCCCGAAACTTTGCCTTTGCACCGCCGACGCCGAGGGCATCATCGGTGATGTGGAAATTCTGCGCGTCGCGGTGGCTTGCCGCCTTGAAGTCAGCGTAAGCGGCCTGCTCCGCAGCGTCGGCACTGGGAAAGCCCTGCCACTCGCCGTCAATGGAAATGGATACCGCATGACGGTGTGTGGGAGACTCGTCGATCTCGGCCTGAGAGATGGCATCATCAAAATCAGGCACAAATTCGCCCATTTCCGAAAGTGCCGCTCGGCCTTCCTGGTCCAGAAGCAGCGCTTCTTCCTCGCTCATAGCAGGAGGTTCAGGCTCGGCGGGTTCCGCAGCGGGTGGGTCATGCTCCGGTTCGTCAAAGCGCAGAGTGCGAATCTCCACATCATAGAGCCGTGTGAGCTGCAAATCCTCAGACGCCATAACAATGCGCCGGATGGCGGCAGCGCCCTCCAGATAGGCGTTCTCCCGGCCAGAGTTGTGGCAGGCGTTGAGGAAAGCGTCGTCCGCGACAAGCGCGTTGCCTACGGTCAGCTTATACTGTTCAAACAGCTCGGCCACGGTGGGCTGCGGCTGAACTGCGGCAGGACCGCGGAATACCCTCGTTCCGTCTGCGCCAAACTCGGCTTCGTATGCGTCAATGGCGGCCTCTGCTTCATGGTCAACGGAGCGCAGGGTGTAGGTGTGCCGCTCCGGGCTGTTTTCGCTCTTTGTTGAAATGGTCACGTCGTACTTATCTCGCAAACGTTCCACATATTCTTCCAGCCGATCCGCCGGTACGCCGCACATCTCCACACGGCCAGCGCCGGGGATATTGCGGGTGGTCAGGTTCATATTCAGCAGATCCGACGCCTGTTTTGCATCCTCGCTGTACATCTCGAAGAAATCGCCCACCTGAAACAGGACGATGTTGTCCGGGTGAGCTTCCTTTACGGCGTTGTAGTCATTCCATGCTGCGCTTCGCTCTGCGGTCTGCCGCTGAAGCTGCTCGTACTGTGTCTTTTCCTCCGGGGTCAGGAAACGGTCTTTGCGGATCAGCTCGGAGATACGCTTGGCAACGTTCGCCCAGTTCAGTTGAATTTCCGGGCAGTCCTGTTTTTTCAGGCTGACGCCCTTGCCGCTGTGATCCTCACCGCTGTGGGATGCACCGGATACCGCATGGGAGCTGCCTCCAATGCCGTATTCTTTTTTCAGAAAGTCCGCCTGTTCCTTGGGGGTATGCTTCTCTTTGAAATAGGCGTAGATGCGCCCCTTGTCCCCTTCAATATTGCTGCCGCGGGTCAGGGTCGCGGCGATCTCGTCCTCGGTAATAAACCGCTGCACGGCGGGGATCTCCGCCATTTCGGCGCGGTATTCCCTGCGGGGCAGGGACATCTCCCGCAGGCCCTGCTCGATTTTGTCCGGCTTATGGTAATGGAAGCGCAGCAGGCTTCTGTTCTCTCGGTAGTCGGTCTGGAACTGCATAAAATCTTCCAGAAGAACCTCACGGAAAGCAGGTTCCGCCAGCCGCCCGGCAAGCCGCGCCGTTTCCTCCGGAAAACCGCCGCTCCGCATATCCGACAGGCAGGAGAGGTAGCCCTGCGCCCGTGCCTTTTCGCTTAAATCCTGCCGTAGATACCAGATAGACTGCGCCAGCTCCGTGCGCTCGTGTCCCGGCGCTTCTGCAAACTCTACGTTGGCGGCGTATTCGCCCTGCTCCAAAAGCTGTCCGATGCGCTCCGCCGCCTCCTGCCAGCTTACGACCTTTGCAGAGGTCAGGTATCTTGCCGCGTCCCCATTGGCGATGTGGATGCCGTCCTCTGCGTACCACGCGGAATATCTGCCGTTTTCGGTGACGACGCCGTTGCCGCCGTGGAAGGTGCTTTTAAGAAACGCCGCGATTTCTTCCACGCTCTTGCCCTTGGAGAACTCCGTGGCGATCTTCATGCGAGCATATCCAGCCAGCCGTTCTTGCAGCTCAGGCTCATGCGGTCAAGGAGCAGACCGTAGAGCACCTTGGCTTCTGCGGAAACGCTTCTGAACCGTTCCTCCGTGAACAGCACCTTGGGGATGCGGTAGAAGGAGAACTGTTCCGCTTCCGCGCCGTAGAAATAGTCATACATGGCTTCTGTCACGCTCCTTTGGAAGTCCTGCGGCGCGCATGACCTCTCTGGTACACCATCCGATGCAGGGGGCAGCCCTTCCGTAGGGACAGCCCTCGCACTCCGAAATGGGAGCGGCGTTGTCCGCATCTGCTTCGTAAACTTGTTCTATGCCGTTCCGTCTTTCGGGCTTCTGCGGGACGGGACAGCAGCAGCCGTCCGGGTAGACGCAGCCCTTTAGCTTCCCTTTCCGGTACAGGCAGTACCGGCAGTCATATACGTTGTAGCCCCACGACTTCCCATATGCTTTCACAATAACACCTCCTTCGCCCGCATCTGGGCATAAAAATAGCGCGCCTGCCGACCCAAGCGCCACTTTGGGTAACAGACGCGCTATGTACTATTTGCGCTTATTTATGTGATAAGGCTCAAAAACGCCGTATTTTCAGCACTTTTTGAGCCTTAATGTTTTTAGTCCTATTATTACAGCCTCGTCGATGAACTCCATGATCTCCGCGTTCAGGGCTTCGGGCATGGACGCCGCATATTCATGGAGAACAAGGCTCTGATTTTCAATGCTCAGGCTATCGTACTTGTAGTCCTCAATGGAGAGGCGGATGTAGAGGGCAATCACATATTTCTGCATTGTTCCAGCACCTCCGCATAGGTTTCAAACTCGCTCTGAAAGCGATAGCGCACCGCGATCTGCTTGTCGTGGGATACCTCGATGCGGTCGATCAGCCGTTCAATGAGTGCGCCGGTCAGCGCCCGGTCGGTCTTAATTTGTGCGGCATCCTGTTCCAGCGCCCGGTGCTGCTCTGTTTGAGCATCCATCGTTCGCAGGCCATCTTCCAACTGTTCCATTTCCACGGCGAGGTCGGCAATGCGGCTTTCGTACTTCTCCTTGTAGTCAAAGTATTCATCCTTGGTGAGAACGCCTTGGACGAGGTTTTCATATAAGCTCCGCACGATACCGCGAAGCCGCTGGATTTCCTGCTTGCGGCTGGTGATCTTCTCCCGCAGCTCAGCGCGGTCAGCGGCCTGCCGGGGCAGCTCCGCAAGGGAGAGGGTATATTGCCCCAGTGCCGTATCAAGCGCGTCCTGAAGCATATCTGCCAACATATCCAGCAACGCATCCTCGCGGATGGTCACGCCGGGGCAGGCATCCTTGCTGATTCGGCTCCTGCTCAGACAATAGTATTCCCGGACAAGCCGGATCTGTTCCTCTCTGGATAATTCTATGGGGAGCGC
>OGIL01000603.1_pt1 | contig 20974 bp, 16 predicted proteins | sample 1571751 | NCBI WGS metagenome assembly OGIL01 (sample SAMEA2581964, study PRJEB24529) | metagenome | biome: Human gut stool | place: China | collected 2011 | reverse complement strand
CAACTGAAAGCTGAAAACCAAATGGAATGGGTGCGGCAGATGAACGCTTGCAAGGTGCAGGCAGAGGAAGTTGTGAAGTTTGAGCTGATTTATGACTGATACTGAGAGCGCCCGGACGAAAAATGTTTGGGCGCTCTTACTGTATGAATAAATTGTAATTCTCCCATGATAAAGAAGTAAATGTTGTAAAGGAAACTTGACAAGAGATGCGTGTCATGCTATAGTAAGTTTGTAAAGGAAACTTGTCATGCAAGGAGGCGTTTTTTTGAAGAATAAAGTTGAGCAGTTACGAAAGGAGCGAGGATTAAATCAAGATGATTTTGCAAAAATGCTTTGTGTTTCAAGACAAACCATTAGTTCAATCGAAACAGGAAAGTATAATCCATCATTGGAATTAGCTTTTGCAATTTCAGACTTTTTTGGCAAACGGATTGAAGAAATCTTTATCTATGAAAGAGGTGCAGAAAATGAAAAAGAGTAATTTGATAACCGGGATACTATATGTGCTTTTCGGTGTGGCTTGTTTGATTGTTGCGCTGTTGATTGAAACAAAGTTAGAGGGCATTTTATGGGGCTTTGCTGGCGCAGGTATCTTCCCCGGAATTATGATGATATGCAAATATTTTTATTGGAGTTCCCCCAAAAATAAAGAGCGATACGAAGAGCGTTTGGAGAACGAACGAATTGAACAGCATGACGAGTTGAAAACAAAAATTAGAGATAGAGCCGGAAGATATGCTTACGGCATAGGACTGGTGGTTATTTGTTTCTCTATTTTGGTTTTCAGTATTCTCGGAGCATTGGAAGTTATCGACAATGCTCGCATGATCATACTCTATCTCAGCGGATATTTAATGTTTCAAATTATCACGGGAATTATCATTTTTAATAAGTTGATGAAAAAGTATTAAGGGAAATCTCTTTAGGAACTAAAGGGCGCACTGCTATACTCTCCTATCGGGAGTATAGCACAAGGGATGATGACGGGAATGTGGAGGATAGCGGAACTCTGCTGCTGCGCATGGTGTGCTGCACAAGGCGCTGCAGCAGGCGGTGGCAGTCGGATATCTGCGCTTCAATCCTGCCGATGCCTGCAAGCTGCCTCGTGTGGAGCGTAAGGAGATCAAGCTGCTGAAGGGGTGAAAACAGAAAAAAGGAGCGGAGCTGCGCCCCACTCCTTTGCTATCTACAAATCGAAGTCCAAGCAATTTTTCCTTTAAACGCGGATATTATCTTCATCAATCGATAACACCGCTCATCACATCACGATACGTCTTATCCAAAAGCTCGCGTAAATCCGATGTGTCCGCCTGATAGCGTTCATTATTGATCGAAATGGTATTTTCATCCAGTTCAACAGGGATATCTTTGTCCGATATTTGAATCCAAAAATAGTAAAAGCTATCCGACATCCTGTTTACTTGATCCGTTGTTTCCTGCACATCCAGTTCATTGATAGCACGCACGATCTCTTTCACTCGGTCATCGTTTGTCACCATATAATTCGGCTCATTTTGAGGGTAAATTTTAAAACTGATATAGTTTGCGTTTTCGGCGTCGAGCGGAAGTACGCTGTGATCGTGGCAAAAATAGGCGATAGCCGAGACGATCAGGATCAAAACGAAAATGCAAAAAAGTTTTTTCTTCATCGCTGGCAGCCCCCTTGAATACTGTTTTTAAATTCACTGATATTTTAAGTATATCATGCAAAAGCAGCCGCAGCAACTTTTTCAAGCCAGTTGTGCGCTTTTTTGTGCGCTTTTGGAGTTTTCACGCATTTTCGCACTGTGCATTTCGCTATCAAAAGTTGCAAAAAAGCCTTGAAATCATACGATTTCAAGGCTTTTAGCTGGTCCGAGTGGCGAGACTTGAACTCACGGCCTCTTGACCCCCAGTCAAGCGCGCTACCAACTGCGCCACACCCGGATGATGTGTACTGCTCAATGTCAGCTTAGATAGAATAGCACACCAGTCCGGAAAATGCAAGTCCTAATTTGAAATTTTTTCAAAAATTTTGTCGAGACCTCACCACGGGACTTCTTCATCCGCGCGCAGATAGAAGTGTCCGGCCTGCGGCGTGACGCCGGCGTTGGAAAACAGCTCTTCGAGCGTAACGAACTCGTAGCCCTGCTCACTAAGAACGTCGATGGTCTGAAGTGCGGCCTCGACACTCGTGTCATATGGGTCGTGCAGGAGAACGATGTCGCCGCTTTTGGCGTTTTCGATGATGTGGTGCGCGACGAGGTCCCTGTTGCGCACGCTCCAATCCATCGTGTCGATCGTCCAGTAGATGAGCGGGACGGAGACGGCGCTTTTGAGTGCGTCGCTTGCAAAGCCCCAGGGTGGGCGCAGCCAGTAGTCACCGTCGCCGAGGATGGCGCGCAGCGTCTCGTCCGTTTTCTGGATTTCGGCGAGTGCAGCGGCGTCAGCGCTGTCAAGACGGATGTGCGTGTAGCTGTGGCCGCCGACCTGATGGCCTTCGTCTTTCATGCGGCGGACGAGATCTTCGTTGCCCGCGATCTGCTCGCCGATGAGGAAGAACGTCGCGTGCGCGCCGCGCTCCTTGAGCCCGTCAAGGAGGGTGGCGGTCGTCTGCGGGGAGGGGCCGTCGTCAAAGGTCAGCGCAATGCAGCGCCGCAGTTGGGATGGGGCCGAGACGGCGACAGCTTGGCCGTCTTTGGCGCAGGAAAAGCAGAGTGCAAGAAAAGTCAACAAAAACAGCAGCAAGAGCGCGAAACGTCGTTTCAAGATCATCACCTCAGGCTCTATTTTACGCAGCAGGCGGACAAAAAAGACCAAGCTGTATGACGGATGATGGAAAAAGTTTGTAAAAAGGCACCGAAAACGCGAATTCCGCTTGCATACGGCGCGAGGATATATTATAATCCAAACATGCTGAATACTAATAGGAAAGGAATATCCTATGGAGAGCAAAAAGTTAGAAGCGCTGCTGATGGCGGTAGACCTCGGCAGCTTTACCAAGGCGGCGGAGGTGATGGGCTACACGCAGTCCGGCCTGACGCACATGATGAATTCCCTCGAACGCGAGGTCGGCTTCACGCTGCTCGAGCGCGGGCGCGGCGGCGTCCGACTGACGAAGGACGGCGAGCGTGTAGCACCCGCCATCCGCGAATTTTTGCAGGCCAACGCGCGGCTTGACAGCACGATCGCGCAGGTGGCGTCCTCGCGCAGCGAGGTCATCCGCGTGAGCGCATTCGCCAGCATGGCCATGCACTGGCTGCCGAGCATCATCCGCCGCTTTCGTGAGGAGCGGCCCGACGTTGACGTCGACATCCGCATGGCGGATCATATCCGCAGCCCCTATGAGCTTTTGGCGCAGGGAAAGATGGACGTCATCTTTGTCAGCCATCAGGAAGAGGAGAGTGGCTACGAGTGGATCCATCTGCGAGACGACACGATGTATGCCGTGCTGCCCAAGGACTATCCCATCGACGGGCGCACGGGGTATCCGCTGAGCGAGTTCGACGGGCGTGACTTCATCATGCCTGCGCAGGGCTTTGACAAGGACATCATGCGCATCTTCAACCGCGTGGGCGTCAAGCCGCACATCCTGCCGACGGCAGTGGACGACCCGACGGTCATCAGCATGGTCGAGCACGGTCTCGGTGTGAGCATGATGACGGAGCTGACGCTGCGCGGCCGCGGAGATGGCGTGCTGCTCGTGCCGGTGGAGCCCAAGTCGGCGCGCGAGCTCGGCATGGCCGTGCGCGCGGGCGAGGGGCGGCAGGCGTCGCTCCAGCAGTTCCTTGAGTGCGCGCAGACGGTGCTCGCCGAGCTGGAGCCCAAATGAAAAAAGACTTGTAACGCGGCGCAAAAACGGGTAAAATAATCGATACGACTCGAAAAGGAGAAAAAGGTTTTCCATGCTGACATTCAAACCCGTTGCGCAGCGGGATCTTTCCCGCCTGCGTCGCTATTATAAGAATTGCAACTACCAATTATGCGAGTATTCCGCGCTCGTCAAGCTGATGTGGCGCGGGCACCTGCACCCGCAGTATGCCGAGGCGGCGGGCTGCCTGATCGTGAAAAACTGCATCGACGGCAAGCCCTGCTTCGACTATCCCGTGCCGGGACCGGACGGCGATGAGGAGGCCGCGCTCTGCGCCATTGAGGATTACTGCGTGGAGCAGGGCATCTCGCTCGAGCTGTCCGTCGTGCCGCAGGAGAAGACGGCGAAGCTCTTAGAGCGCTATCCGCGCTTCCACCTCAACAATTTTCGTTCCTGGCGCGACTATATTTACGAGGCGAACGATCTGCGCGAGTTCCCGGGCCGCCATTACAGCGGCCAGCGCAACCACGTCAACAAATTCCGCAAACTCTATCCCGAGGCGCAGTTCCGTGCGCTGGGGAAGGATGATCTGCCGCTGATCGAGCGCTTCTGGCAGGACTATACGGAGGTGTTTGAAAAGACCTCGCAGTCGGCCAAGCAGGAGTTGGCGCTTGCCAAGACGATGCTGCGCCTGACGGGCGCGTCGTGGCTCTATGTCGGCGGTATGGAATATGAGGGACGGCTCATTTCTATCGCGATGGCTGAGCGCTGCGGCGAAACGCTGCACGTCCACATCGAAAAGGCGCTCTACGGCTACGAGGGCGTCTATCCCGCGACGGTGCAGGAGTTCGCCCGCTGCTACGCGGTGGATGGCGTCAGGTATTTGAACCGTGAGGACGATGCGGGCGACCGCGGCCTTCGCACCTCGAAGCTCCAGTATCTGCCATGCAAGCTCGCGGAGAAGTTCTGCTTTGATGTGAAAAACGAGCTGGAGGACTTGGACGAGATCCCGACGCTCAAGACCGAGCGCCTGACACTTTCGGCCTTTACCGACAAGGACCGCGAGGCCTACAACGCGCTTTGCCTCGACGATGAGCGCAACAAGTGGTGGGGCTACGACTACCGCACCGACTGGAAGGGTGAAGACTTAGACTCTTATTTCCTCGACGTTGTGCGAGAGGACTTTGCCAAAAAACGCGCCATCAACTTTGCCATCCGTTTAGACGGCAAGTGCATCGGCGAGGTGCTGCTCTACCGTTTCGACGGCAAGGGCGGCGCGGAGGAAGGCTGCCGCATCGCGCCGGAATACGGCGGACAGGGCTACGGCGTCGAAGCGTTCCGCGCCGTGGCCGAATGGGGCCTCTACCAGCGCCACCTGGGACACGTCGTCGCCAAGTGCTTCAAGGAGAACGACGCTTCTTATAAAATGCTTTCTTCCTGCATGAGGAAGAAGGGAGAGGATGAGAAGTTCTTTTACTTCAACAAAGAAGTTTGATATGCTCCCCGCCTGACGCGGGGGCGCGGATAAGGGGGCCATTCTCTCACGTGAGAGAATGGCCCCCTTGAACCCCCAAGAGAACGCAAGGGGCTCTGCCCCCTTGACCCCGGCATTGCAAGATTGAAGCTTGAAGAGCTGCGGTGCTTGTCGAATCGGGTGCCTGCTGTTTTTTGGTGCTAAACGATTTGACTTACTTCTATCTTCGCTGTCGCTTTGCCTGCGATTCGTTAGCCTTACGCAATTTCCGCCTACTACGGATTGTATCAATCTTGCTTTTGCCTGCCGAGGCAGCATTGCTGCGCTCGCCGCAATATTTGCACTATCGTTAGTATGCGATTACACCGCACTAAAAGAAGATGAGCAGAGCGGCAGCGGATAATAGAAGCAGAGACAAGTCGTATAGCAGAGCCAATGGCGGCGAGCGTAGCAATGCCGCCACGCAGGCAGTGCAATCGGCAAGCGCTGCACCCCTTCGAGCCACAGGCTGCCAATGTGAATCCCTTTCTCTTGGGGGTCAAAGGGGGATATTCTCTTTCCGAGGAAAGAGAATATCCCCCTTAATCGCTCCCCTGCGCGTCGCAGGGAAAATCTGCCGCCCGCGCGGCATAAAATTTCCGCTCATGAGCATAATAAGGAAAATTATGTGGCGGAGGGCGGTTATGGAGCTTTTTTCGGCAAACTACGAGGAAAACACCCGCGCGCTGGATGATCTGCTTGGCGTGGGGCGGTGCTTTGATATGATCTCGCGCGACTTGTATGTCGGCGGCAGGCGGGCGCGGATGTGGGTGGTGGACGGTTACGGCGACGACGCGGTTATTGAGCGGATGCTGAGCTTCTGGCTGCCGCTCAGAGACGTTAGCGACGCGCAGACGATGCAGCAGTTCATCGACCGATACATCACATTCAACGAGGTAAACGCCGAGCAAAACGTCAAAAACACGGTGACAAGCGTATTTTTGGGCAAGATGGCGCTGCTGGTCGAGGGCTATGACGAGTGCGCACTGATCGACGCGAAGCAGTATCCCGCGCGCGGGGTGGAGGAGCCGTCGTCGGGCAAGGTGCTGCGCGGCGCGCACGACGGCTTCATCGAAACGCTTGTCGCCAACGCGGCGCTGCTGCGCCGCCGCATTCGCGACCCGCAGCTTACGCTCGAAGGTCACAAGGTGTCGGACTGCTCGCGCGCGGACGTGGTGCTCTGCTATTTGGAAAACAAGGTCGACAGAAAGCTGCTCGACGAGGTGCGGCAGAAGCTCGCGAAGATCGACGTGCGCTCGGTTTCAATGAGCCAGGAGAGCATCGCTGAGGCGATGATGGGCAAGCAGCAGTGGTGGACGCCGTTTCCTAAAGTCCGCTACTCCGAGCGGCCCGACGCCGCGACGGCCTGCGTGATGGAGGGCGACATCGTCGTGCTCGTGGACAACTCGCCCGCGGCGATGATCCTGCCGACGCACTTTTTCGACTTTGTGCAGGAGGCAAACGACTTCTACTTTCCGCCGCTGATCGGGACGTATCTGCGCATCCTGCGCATCGTGGTGTTCCTGCTCACGATGTTCATCACGCCCGTGTGGTTCCTGCTTGTGAAGGACCCCGCGCGCACGCAGGCGGGGCTTGAGTTTTTGGCCATCGACAGCCACTATTCCGTGCCGCTGCTCGTGCAGCTTCTGCTGGCGGAGTTCATTGTCGATCTATTGAAGCTCGCCTCGCTCAACACGCCGGATGTGTTCTCAAACTCGTTCAGCATGCTCGGCGCGCTCGTGCTCGGCGATTTTGCCGTGCAGGCGCACTGGCTCGTGCCGGAGGTGCTGGCCTACATGGCCTTCGTCGCCATTGCGAACTTCGCCCAGCCGAGCTATGAGCTCGGCTATGCCTTCAAGCTGCTGCGGCTGATGCTGCTGCTGTTTGTCGGCGCGCTGGACTGGATCGGGCTGGTGCTCGGGTGCATCGTGATCGTCGTGCTGCTCGCGACGACGAAGCCGATCGTGGGGAAGGGGTATCTCTATCCGCTCTGTCCGCTCGACAAAAAGGCGCTGCTTGCGCTGCTGGTGCGAAAGCCCATCAGCCGCGACAACACCTGAGGACAACAAAAAAGGCACCCTGCAAAAGCAGGATGCCTTTTTCTTGTTGGTTCATGCGCACAGATGTGCGGCACGAGAAAGTCGTGAGGGATTTTCGATTAGAAAATGCCCTGAGCCATCATGGCGTCGGCGACCTTCTGGAAGCCAGCGATGTTAGCACCGGCGACCAGGTTGTAGCCCAGGCCATAGCGCTCGGCAGCCTCAACAGAAGCATCATAGATGTTCTTCATGATGGACTCCATCTTGGCGTCGACTTCCTCAGCGCTCCAGTAGATGCGCTGAGCGTTCTGAGCCATTTCGAGCTCGGAGACGGAAACGCCGCAGGCGTTAACAGCCTTGGAAGGAGCGACGGTGAGGTGCTTCTGCTCCATCAGGAAGGCCAGAGCATCGTTGGTGGTGGGCATGTTGCCGACCTCGATGTAGTAGGGAACACCGGACTCAGCGATCTTCTTGGCCCACTCCATGTTGACGTCGTTCTGGGTGGCGGCGGGCATGTAAACGTCAACATCCTTGACGCCCCAGCACTTCTGACCCTCGACGAACTCAACGCCGAACTTGTCAGCGTAGGGCTTGCAGTGCATCGGATCCTTGGCGCGCATCTCGAGGATGAAGTTGAGCTTCTCTTCGCCGCAGACACCGTCGGGGTCGTGGATGTAGCCGTCGGGGCCAGCGAAGTAGGTGACCTTACCGCCGAGCTCGTCGATCTTCTTCATGATGCCCCAGCCCACGTTGCCGTAGCCGGACATAGCGACGCGCAGGCCCTCAATGCCCTTGCCGTCGTGCTTCAGGACTTCGCGCAGATAATAGACAGCGCCGAAACCGGTCGCCTCGGGACGGAGGATGGAACCACCGGTGCAGATGGCCTTGCCGGACATAGCGCCGAACTCGGCAGCGCCGACGATGCGGCGATACTGGCCGTACAGATAACCGACCTCGCGGCCGCCGACACCAACGTCACCAGCGGGGCAGTCGATGTCCTGACCGATGTGACGATGGAACTCGGTCATGAAAGCCTGGCAGAAGCGCATGACTTCGCCGTCGCTGCGGCCGATGGGGGAGAAGTCGGAACCGCCCTTGGCACCGCCGATGGGCAGGCAGGTCAGAGCATCCTTGAAGGTCTGCTCGAAGCCGAGGAACTTGATGATGGAAAGGTTAACGTTGGAAGCGAAACGCAGGCCGCCCTTGTAGGGGCCGAGGGCCGCGTTGTACTGCACGCGGTAACCACGGTTGACGTGATACTGAAGGTTATCGTCCATCCAGACAACACGGAACTCGATGGTGCGCTCGGGCTCGACCATGCGCTCAAGCAGGCAGGCCTTCTCGTACTCGGGGTGGGCGTTGATGACCGGCTCGAGGGAAGACAGGACTTCTTCGACGGTCTGCAGGAATTCGGGCTCATTCGCGTTCTTGGCCTTGGTCTCGGCAAGAACTCTCTCAATGTAAGCGTTCATGATAAGTAGCCTCCTCTAAAATTACCCTGAAAATCAGGGCTTGATGGTTCAGCCATCTTGTCTATGAGTTTATCACCAAAGGAAAAAATTCTCAAGCAAAACGCTATTGGCGCTGTGCAAGAAATTCTTTCTGACTTTTTGTGCATTTGGCAGAAAAATGGACAAAAAACTTTAACTTTTTTAATAAAACATATTAGATTGATGCAAGCCAACTTTCAAAGCGGCTATTTTATCGAGAAAAACTGCTCATAATCTTGCATTTTTGTGCAATGCATTCCAAAAAGAGATAGGGGTGTCGCCACCCCTATCAAAATTTGTAATAGAAAGTGCTTTGCCGCCGCTTTACGGCATTTTCTGTGCGTTTTCGACGGGATCCGCGCTGTCCTCAGTCGAAACGCTCGTTTCTACGGGCGGTGCGCTCTGGGCGCTGCCATCCAGCAGCTCGACGTCGGACGCTTCGATCCAGTTTTCCGTGACGTAGCCGTCGCGGTAGTAGACGCACACGCGGTCGCCGACGTTCAGCAGCGGCGCATAGGCGACCTCAGCCGCGCTCATGCGCACGGAGAAGGCGCTCTCGCCGTCAAAGCGCAGGAAGTAGATGCTGTTGCCATCTACGACCGCCGTGCGGATCTCGGCGATCGTGCCCTCGACGCTCTTATAATCGCTCGGCGTGACGTCGATGGAGCCCTGATCGTCGGAGATGAGGTTATTTTTGAGCAGCATTTGACGGTAGTTCGCCTCGCAGTCGGCGACCGTCGCGCCGATGGCGACGATCTGGTACTGGTTGACATTGACCATCGCGTACATCTTGACGAGCTCGCTCGCGTCCTTGAGCGCCATGAAGTACGTCGGCTGCTCGGCGATGTTCAGCAGCAGCGGGAACGTCGCGTTGTAGCGCAGGTTCTGCACCTGACCCTCGGCGCTGTCCATGGCGCTGTACTCTGTCGCGCCTGCGCAGGGATAGTACTTTGTCTCCTTTGTGCGCTGGTTGGAGAGCAGGAAGCCGATGTTGCTCTCGTCGCCGCCGACGCTCGTGACACCCGTGTAGAGATAGACGTCGTCGCCCTCGGCAAGGTAGTTGTAGCCGTCGGTCGTGACGGTCACGTCACGCTGGCCGAAGATCGAATTCCAGAAGCCATTGTGATACTGGCCATAGTAGTCATACTGCTCGATGATGAGCTCGGCGGAGTAGACGTGGTCGACCCACGCGGGCGGCTCTTCATAGTATTCGCTCTCGCCCGTGATGGCGTTGACGAGCACCGCGCCGTGGTTGTCCGTGCCGCCGAACAGGCCGATGGTCTTTTCCTTCTTGGCGCAGACCCAGTAGGGCGTGCCGTCCTCGTTGATCTCGAAGACCGGTTCTTCAAACATATAGGTCGGGTACGCGAAGCGCAGATGACGGTAGAGGTTGCGGGAGAAGTGCTCGGCGGTCGTGTACTTCATGCCCTCGTCAAGGCGCACGACCTCGACGTTCTGCGTGACCATGTCGATGATAAGGTAGGCGGGCAGCCCCTCCGAGCGGTTGTTGAACCACTTGATGATGTCGCCGTAGCGCAGCGGCGTGACGCGCACGGGGCGGCCATGGTAGTTGATCTGCGTGTAGTTTTCCGCGACCTCGAACTGCGAGACCATGTCGGCCAGCTCGCCGAGCTTGCGGTCGCCGAGCTTTTCGGCGCTGTCGCGGTCGAGCATCGGGATGCGGTCATACGAGACCTCTTCAATTTCGCTTGCAAAGCTGCCGCTGTCGATCGGCAGCAGCGCTTGATAGTTCTTGGCCCGCAGCACGACCCACGATGTCAGCGCGCCGACGAGCGCCGTGACGATCATCAGCGCCATGACGATAAAGGGCACGGTGCACTGCTTTTTGACGAACGTGAAGTAGCCCTTGGCCCCCGTGCCCTGAAAGCCGGAGGTGAAGAGCGCGCAGATGCAGTACGTGACGCAAAGCAGCAGCACGAAACCGTAGAACTCTTCGGCATGCAGGTTGATGGCGGGCATCTGCACGTAGAAGAAGACTGCGCCGACAAGCAGCGTGACGAGCGTGTTGACCGCGATGCGGCCGCCCTTGCTGCCGATCGACTTGCGGGGCTTGCGCTCGCGTTTGGGCTTGGGCGCGGCGTTCGGGTCAAACTGAAAGCCGCCAGCGTCCGAGCCGGAAAATTTGATATCCATAGAATATTTCCTTTCTGATGAAATGGGAACGGTGCTTATTTTTATAGTATACCGTGATTGCCCCATAAAAACAAGGGCGGGGCAAAAATCGTACACCGGCGGCTTGAATAGTGAAAATACAAGAGCGGAAAAGTGATTGTGCATGTCGTACGGGGAAAGGAGTCGATATGTTGTATACAGTGGCTAAAAATGCAGTTTGTTTAAACTTTAACTTGCTATTTTCACTTTGCCTCGTTATCATGGCGGTAGAGCGGCATGCGCGTGCCGCCCAATATCGAACGAAGGAGAATTTGTATGAAAAGATTGTCTCTGAAAGCAACGTCCCTGATCCTGGCACTTGTTCTCGCGCTCAGTCTCTCCGTCACCGCCTTCGCAGATGATAACGCCGCTTCGATGACCCGCGCCGAAGTGACGCAGGAGGTCATCAAGAACATGGGCCTCGCCGCACAGGCGGAAGCGAGCGCCAAGGATGCGAGCGCATTCAAGGATGTTGCCGAGGGCAGCAAGTTTGAAGGCGCGATCAACCTCGCCTGCTCCAAGGGCATTGTCAACGGCGTCAGCAAGGACGCATTTGCGCCCGACGCAGCCGTTACGCAGTTGGAAGCGGCCGCGATGATCCTGCGCAGCACCGGTCTGGACAAGGCGCTACTGAAGGATTGGCCCGCGGACTATGACGATATGGCCGTCTGGTCCGGCCTGATGGACGGCCTGACCTACGAGGCGTCCAAGCCCGTGACGACGGCGATGCTCGAGCAGATGCTAAAGAATGCCGCAGCGATCGCGGACAAGCCGGTCATCGGCATCAGCTGGTCCTATAACGGCCAGAATTACGACTCCCACAAGACGATCTTCAAGACCGTCGGCGCTATCCCCGTCGAGCTCGATCAGGTGACGAGCACGGCCGTGAAGTACGATGCCGAGGGCAAGATCGAGTCCGCGTATCTCGAAGAGAGCGGCATGCTCAAGCAGGAATACGCTGACAAGGTGAAGGAAAAGGATCTCACGGCCAGCAACGTCGGCGCTGTGATGCAGGCCATCGACGGCGTCTTCTTCACCGGCGGCGAGGATGTGAGCCCGTCCCTGTTCAAGGTCCCCGAGAAGGAAAAGAACGAGGGCGAAGAGATCAACGCCACGCGCGATATCTCCGACTACATGCTCATGGCCTACTGCCTTGAAAAAGACGTGCCGACGTTCGCGGTCTGCCGCGGCGAGCAGGTGATGTCCATCGTCTCCGGCTGCACGTTCATCCAGGATATCCCCAACTACTATAAGGAGCAGGGGAAGACCTACAACGATACGCACAGAATGCCGGCCGACGCGCCTGACCGCACCTATGCCCGCCACGATGTGACCATCAATAAGGACGCCTCCAAGTGGCTCTATAAGATCGTCGGCTCCACGGAGCTGAAGAACGTTTCCTCCTGGCACCACCAGGCGGTCGGCGGCGTTGAGGGCACGAACCTCACCGTCGTCAGCACGGCGACGATCGACGGTGTGGAGATCATCGAGGCGGTCGAGCGTCAGGATAAGACGTTCTGCCTCGGCGTGCAGTTCCACCCCGAGAATGACTGCAAGTTCGTGCTCTACACCAAGACCCCCGAAAAGGCCCTGTGCGACTATGAGACCTGCCTGAACTTCTTCGAGATGCTGGTCGAGTACGCGGGCAAGTAAGGACACGTACCGTACAACAGAATGCATAGAAAAAAGGTCCCGTCTTCGGACGGGACCTTTTTGATGTATTGTAATTGTTTATGACGCCTTCTGTGCTTTTAGGATGGCGACGGCTTCGCGGGCGGCGGCACCGGCGTCTTCGGCGTAGTAATCTGCGCCGATCTCGTCGCAGAAGCTCTGGCTGATGGGCGCGCCGCCGACCATGACCTTGATCTGATTCTGTAAGCCGCGCTCGTGGACGAGCTTGACGACCTCGCGCATTTCCTCCATCGTGGTGGTCAGCAGCGACGAGCAGGCAATCACGCCGCAGTGATTCTCCACGGCGGTGCTGACGAACTGCTCCGCCGACGTGTCTACGCCGAGGTCAAAGACCTCGATGCCGCTGCCCTCCATCATGATGCGGACGAGATTCTTGCCGATGTCGTGCATGTCGCCCTTCACGGTGCCGAGGCACACGCGGCCGACGGGCTCGGTGCCCTCGCCGACCATCAGGGGCTTCAGAAGCTCCGTGGCGGCGGACATGCAGCGCGCGGCCATGAGCATTTCGGGAACGAACGCGCGGTTGGCGGAGAACGCCTCGCCGAGGCGGTTCATGCCGATGATCATGCCCTTGGAGAGAATGTCGCCCGGCTCATGGCCTTCGTCGAGTGCCTGCTGGCAGAGGGTGAGCAGCTTTTTCTGCTGGCCGCGCTCGAGCGCGCGGGCGATGTTCTCGAACACATCGGCGGACTCCTGCGCGGAGGTTGCGGCCTGCACCAGCTCGGCCTTTGCGGCACCGATCTCACGCTTCGGCACGGCGGGGAGCGGCGTGACGGGAATGTGCAGCCCCGCGTTGTACTCGTTCACGGCCTGATCGAGGTACTGATCCACGTGCGGGAAGACCGTACCGGCAAGGCCGTAGGTGATCGAGGGGATGAAGTGCCCGCCGGGGCAATAGCGCGCGAGCGCGTCCCTTGCGTAGGCGAGAATTTCATCGGGCTGCGTGTCTGCACGGTCGATGGCCGCGCCAAAGCCGCCCATAAGCGTGAGCTTGCCGCTTAAGTGGCGCTGGAGGGCGGGAATGTCGTTTTCCGGCAGTGTACCCTGCCAGACCTGAATGCCGATCTCGGCCATGTCGTCCACGATGGGGACGAGGTACGAGTCGGCGTGGTGGATGGCGATGACGCCGCGCGAGCGGATGTAGCCATAAAAGCGGCGGTAGGGCTCCTTGAAAAACTCGCGCCACATGTCGGGCTTCATAAAGAGGGCATTTTTCGTGCCCCAGTCATCGTGGGAGAAGATGACATCGGGCTGCAGGCCGTCGATCAGACGGCGGACATAGTCGAGACGGTACTGCGTGATCGTCTCGATGAGCTCGTGCATCTCGTCGGGATGCTCGTAGAGCGCGGTCAGCGTATCTTCAAAGCCCATGAGGAAGTGGCACTGCTCAAAAATGCCTGTGCCCATGAGGCCGGCGAGGAGCTTGCCCCCGGCGTCCGCGGCGGCGCGCGAGCGCGTGCGGCACTCCTCCCAGCCCTCGGAGCAGACGCTCAGGTCGGGCACGTGGATGGTCTCTTTCCAGCATGTGACATCCGTGCAGACTGACAGCTCCGGCGTGTGGACGGGGATGGGGCCGGGCGCGTCCTCGGGAAAACTGATGGTCGTGCCCCAACGGTCCTTGCCCACGGAACCGCGTTTGCGGTTTCCGCGAAGATAGGTGTTGATGGGGTCCGTGAGGCACATGTGCAGCGCTTCATACTGGCAGAGCTGACGCTCGGGCTGGCCGTCGGGCTTGATGAGTTCAAGAAAAATTTCTTTCGGGGTAGACACGGGGAAGATCTCCTTTATCAATACAGCACGCAGGCTGTGTAGGTCAAAGTGCGGGGACCATAGTTGTAGGCGAGGTTTGAGCGGACGCAGACGTCACTGACGAACAGTCCGTAGGCCTCCATCGAAGAAAGCCTCTGCTTGGGATGTCGACAGGGACGGTCCGGATAGGTGCAGGTATGGCAGAGCGTGCATGTGCCCGCCGTCAACGGCAGACAGTGAGGGAATAAGAGCCGCGCCTGGCGGGCGAAGGTCGAAAAGCGCTTTTTATGCGCCTCCAAGAGCGACGTCATACCAGTGTAATCAAATTCATCCTCGAGCTGCGCGGTGCTCTGCACCAAAATCCCCTGTGAATAGCGCTTGATTTGCGCCCTTGCCTGCTCGAGTGTGCTGCAGGCGGGCGGGCAGCTCCAGCTTTTGCCGTAGCGGCCGCAGCGGTCAGCTTTGCACATGTCGCGAACGGCTTCGAGCGGATCGAGTGCATCCATATTCACCGGTGCGCACTGGGAGAAGCCGACCTCGTGGGTGAGGGTGAGAAGGTCTGTCATAAGCAATGCCTCTTGACAATGGAATTTATTTCTGCATAAAATACTATTTATACATTATTTATCTATTATATGGGTGGGGGAAGCTCGTGTCAAGCATTCAAGTTCAGCAGGGGGCGAAAATCACGCCGGTCCCGTTCGAAGCAGGGGAGACGCTGCTCTCCGCGCTGCGGCGGGCGGGATATTCCATCCCCGCAGCCTGCGGCGGCAAGGGCCGCTGCGGCAAATGCCGCGTGAAGGTGAACGGTGTGCCGCGCCTTGCCTGCAAGACGAAAGCGCAGGACGGCGATTGGATCGACCTGCCCGAGACGATGCGCGGCGTCATCCTGACGGACACGCTCACACTGCCGAAGGCGCAGGCGGGCCGCTCGGGCCTTGGCGCGGCAGTCGACCTCGGTACGACGACGGTGGCGCTGCGGCTCTTCGACCGCGCAGACGGAAAGCTGCTCGCGCAGGCTCAGGACTGGAACGCGCAGGCGCCCTACGGCGCGGACGTTATCAGCCGCATCCAGCACACGATGGAAGCGTCCGACGGGCTCGGCGAGCTGTCGCGCTGTATCCGCGCGCAGACCGAGACGCTTTTAGGACAGACACTTTCCGCCGCCGGACGGAAGACGGATGAAGTCAAGGAGCTCATCATTGCGGGCAATACCGTGATGCAGCACCTTTTCGACGGGCGCGAGGTCGCGTCCATCGCCCGCGCGCCGTTTCAGCCGGAGACGCTGTTTGAAGACGGCACGGGTGAGCTGCTTTCGGGCATTCCCGTGCAATTTGCCTCGTGCGTCGCGGGCTATGTCGGCGGCGATATCACGGCGGGACTGTTGGCAGACGGCCTTTTTGTGCAGCCGGAATTGCGGCTGTTTCTCGATATCGGCACGAACGGCGAAATGGCGCTGGGAAATGAGAGTGGCGCGCTCTGCTGCGCGGTCGCCTCGGGCCCAGCGTTTGAGGGCGCGGGCATCAGCTGCGGCATGCCGGGCATCACGGGCGCGGTGAGCCATGTGAGCTATGACAGGGGCTTCCTCTGCGACATTGTCGGCGGGGGAGAGGCAAAGGGCATCTGCGGCTCGGGACTGGTCGACCTCGTCGCCGTGCTTTTGGAGCGAGGCGTGATCGACGAAAGCGGGCGGCTGCTGCCGCCGCAGGACGCGCCGGAGGACATGCGCCGCTATCTGACCGAGGATGGCCAGGGCAACGGCGTCTTCCACCTGACGAAGGCCGTTAGCCTGACGGCGCGCGACGTGCGCAACCTGCAGCTTGCCAAGGCGGCGGTGGCAGGCGGTATTCGGGTGCTGCTCGAGCAGCGCAGCGTGACGGCGGACGACATTGCGAGTGTGGAGCTCGCGGGCGGGTTCGGCAACTATCTCTCGCCCGAGAATGTAGTGCGCATCGGCATGCTGCCGCGCGCGTGCCTTAGTAAAATCAGACCCCTTGGCAACGCGGCGCTCGCGGGCGCTTCGATGCTGGCGCTTGACGGGGAAAACTGGCGAAAGCTCGCGGAGATTCCCGAAAAGTGCCGCTATCTCGAGCTTTCCGGGCGCGACGACTTTTCCCGCGCGTTCACCGACAGTTTGACATTTTGAAAATCGCTCCGAACAGGAATTTTTAATGGAGGAAAACCCTATGGAAATGCAGTTTCCCGTGATTTTGGACGGCGCGACCGGCACCGAGCTCCAAAAGCGCGGCTTCACCGGCGACATGAGCGCCGAGCAGTGGGTGCTCGAGCATCCCGAGAGCATCCTTGAAATTCAGCGCAAGTATGTGGCGAGCGGCTCGAATGTGCTCTACGCGCCGACGTTCGGCGGCAACCGCCAGAAGCTCGAAGAGCGCGGCATCTTCAACCGCACGGAGGAGATGAACAAAGCGCTCGCGCAGCTCTCGAAGCAGGCGGCGGACGGAAAAGCATGGGTCGCGGGCGATATCGCGCCCACGGGCCGCTTTTTAGCCCCCCTCGGCGATGCGTCGTTTGAAGAGCTCGTCGACATTTACACCGAGCAGGCGGCGGGCCTTGAGCAGGCGGGCGTTGACCTCTACGTCATCGAGACGATGATGACGCTGACCGATGCGCGTGCGGCGGTTCTGGCGATCCGCAGCATGAGCAAAAAGCCCATCCTTGTGTCCTTTACCTGCGATGAGAGCGGCAAGATCCTCTCCGGTACGGACGTGGTCGCGGCGCTTTCCGTGATGGAGGGCATGGGCGTGAGCGCATTCGGCCTGAACTGCTCGGCAGGCCCCGAGCAGATGTTGCCGCAGCTCCAACGCCTGCATAAATACGCGCGCGTGCCGCTGATCGCCAAGCCCAACGCCGGCATGCCGGAGATCGTGAACGGCGAGGCCGTGTACAACTGCCCGCCGGAGGAATTTGTCGCGCTGGTGCCCGAGATGCTCAAGGCAGGTGTGGCCCTCTTCGGCGGCTGCTGCGGCACGACGGAGGAGCACATCGCCGCGCTGAAAGCAGCGCTCAAGGACGCGGAATACGTTCGCCCCGCACCGGAATGCCTCGACCTTCTTCCCGCGGCAACGGAGAAGGAAGCCTTCTTCCTGCCCGCCGATGCGACGCACGGCGCGGTGCTGACCGCGGACGGCGATTTGGAGGACAAGCTCTCCGACGCGATGGATGACGAATGGCCGATGGTCGCGCTGAAGCTCGCGTCCTGGGCAGATGTCGACGCGCTGGCGGACTACCAGTACATGATCAGAAAGCCGCTGTGCCTTATCTGCGACGACGCGGAGCTTTTGGAAGCGGGCCTGCGCGCCTATCAGGGAAGAGCCTTGTACGAGGGAAATCTCACTGAAGATGCTCTTGCGCCGCTGGTCGAAAAATACGGTCTGCTGGTGTAAAAAGAGAAAAAGAAGAACGGGACGGAAATGAACATTTCCGTCCCGTTCTCTATATATTAAAGCGCGTCACGCCGCGGCGCCGCCAGTGCTGACGATGCGGAAATACGCATTCGACGTCAGGCGGTACATCGCGCAGTAGAGCAGTGCGAAAAGAAGCAGCGCCGCGCCGGTCACGCCGAGAAACAGCGTGAGGTTCTGGATGCCGAACAGCTGCATGATCTGCCAGACCATCGGCTGGGCGAAGGCGAGGTGCAGCGCCGCCGCGGCAAGCGGCAGCAGGAAAATGAGCAGCATTTGCGCGTTCACGCTCTCACGGATGTCGCGCTTGGTCATGCCCACGCGCTGCATGATGGCAAAGCGCGAGGCATCCTCATACCCCTCCACGACCTGTTTGTAGTAGAGCATCAGAAGCGTTGCGAACAGAAACAGCACGCTTAAAAGAATGCCGAGGAAGAAGAGACTGCCGTAGAGGGAGAAAAATTCCGCACGGACGTCCGCCATTTCCGTGGGATGCCAGTGATTCTGGACGGCAAGCGTGTTGATCGCGTCCTCCGCGCCAAAATAGAGGCTCGCCGTCGAAGCAAGCATCACCAGCACCATCGTCGAGAGAATGCAAATGGAGGCGAGGCCCGCGCCGTTTCGCTTCATGCGGTAGGTGAGCGACGAGAGGGAAACAAAGTTGCGCTTTTTGTAGTAGAAGTTTTCATCCTTCTGGAGTGTTTTGCAGAGCGTCACGCTGCCGGAGATGAAGAGAAGATACGTCGATAGAATGACCATGATGACCGCGAGGAAGAAGAGCAGCATCGCCTGTACGGGGTCGTTGATGGTCGCGGCGATGTAGTACGCGCCGAGCAGCAGCGCAAGGCCGGGGATGACGAGCAGCCATTGCGACTTCGGCGGCTTTTCGCCGACGTTTTCACTCTTCAAAAGCGCCGCGCCCTGTGCGTGGCGCAGCGACAGCACACCGCGCACATAGAGCAGCGCGAAGATGGCGATGAACGTGATGGCGCACTGCTTGATGGCGGCAAGGCTCACGGTGAAAGCCGCGGCGGGGAGAGATAAAAGCCGCAGCAGTGCGGACTGCGAGACATAGGAGAGCAGCAGGCCGAGGCCAAGCCCCGCGATCAGCGTGAACGCCGCGGCCAGAAGTGTCTCCCAGAAGAGAATGGCGCTGAGTGCGCCGCGGTCCATGCCGAGCACGCTGTAAAGGCCGAATTCCTTCTTGCGGCGGCGCAGGAGAAAGCTGTTCGTGTAGAAGAGAAACAGCGCGATGAACACCGATACGACGAACGAGCCGAGGCTCATCGTCATCGCGACCGCAGAGGTGCCGGAGCCGTTCACCTTGCCATTGACCGTATAGAGCGCGGGGGTGACGGCGAGGTACGCAATGACATACAGCATCGCTGTCATGAACGCGCAGGAGAGAAGATAGGGCACATAGAGCCTTGCGTTCTTTTTGATACCCATCCACGCAAGGCGTGGGTAAAAGGTGGGCTTCATGCGCATTCGCCTCCCGTCTGCTGCTGCGTGAGCGCATCGGTGATACGCTGGTAGAACTGGGAATCCGTGTCCTTGCCGCGCTTTAACTCGAGCGAGACCTCGCCGTCGCGCAGGAACAGCACGCGCGAGGCGCAGCTCGCCGCGCGCACAGAGTGCGTGACCATCACGATGGTCTGGCCAGAGGCGTTGATCTCGCCGAAGAGCTTCAAGAGCTCGTCGGTCGAGCGGGAGTCGAGCGCGCCGGTCGGCTCGTCGGCCAGCAGGATCTGCGGACGGGTGATGAGTGCGCGGGCGATGGCGACGCGCTGCTTCTGTCCGCCGGAGACCTCGTAGGGGTACTTTTTGAGCAGCGTCTCGATGCCGAGGTCGTAGGCGAGCGGTGAGAGCCGGTCGCGCATCTCCGTGCGGGACTTGCCCGCGAGCACGAGCGGCAGGCAGATGTTGTCCTCGAGCGAGAACGTGTCGAGCAGGCTGAAGTCCTGAAACACAAAGCCCAGATTGTCGCGGCGGAAGGCTGCGGCGGTTTCTTCGGGAATCTCGGAGAGGTTCTTGCCGCCGAGCAGCACTGTGCCGCCGGTGGGCTTGTCGAGCGCGGCGAGGATATTGAGAAGCGTCGTTTTGCCGCTGCCGCTCTCGCCCATGATGGCGACATACTCGCCGGATTCGACGGTGAAGTTGACATTTTTGAGCGCCTGGACCTTGCTGCCGCCAAAGCGCGTGGTGTAGGTCTTTTGAAGACCGGAAACAGTCAGGATTTGCATGAGATGACTCCTTTCAAACGAGTGAGTTAGAAGCTGACGGTTGACATAATATTTTGTTTTCGGAAAATTCTGCCAAAAAAAGGGCGCAAAAAAGCACACTCAATTAGTATAACGACGTCACCAAAACTTGTCAATACCCTTTGCATTATTTTTTCTTGTTATTTTGCGATGATCTGTTTTTTAGATGGATCCATTGAAGCTTGCCTTCTTGCAGTAGAAAATAGTTGCGCGTTCCCTTAGCCGGAAACAAGCCATCTGCCTGTTTCGACAGCTTGCAGTCCCATTTCTCCACACCGTTCTTTCGGTAGATCTTACATCCTTCTGTTGTAACCATATATATTTCTTTGTCTGCCATCGTAACATTTGTAAATTCTGTGGTAACCTGACGTTCAAATACTTTACCGCCCGACGTGTTAAACAGATACATCCGTCCACTGCCTTTCTTGCTGCCGGCGGCAATCACTCCGATATAACGGTCATCATAAAAAGCACTCAGTATCTCTCGGTTCCAATCTTTTTTGAATACCTGTTTTGGCTTCTGGCAGGAAATTTTTTCTCCGTAAATGGTCGAGAGAATTTCGTCCATCTCCTCCGGATGATCCTCGCGCGTGATCGCAAAGGACATTCCGGCTCCGGTGTCTTCCGGGATATAAAGATAAATCATCTCGGCTTTGTCCGTATCAAAGGTTTCGATTTCCTGCAGCAGTTCCTGATCCGATTTTTCTGAGATGAAATCTGCTGCCGTCAGGAAAACATCTGTCGTACCCAGACCAGGACCAATGGGATTTTCTTTCTGTGTATACACCGCCGTCATTCTTTTTACCAGACACCCTGCAATCCCGCCAAGTATCACTCAAACATACG
>OGIL01000554.1_pt1 | contig 22138 bp, 19 predicted proteins | sample 1571751 | NCBI WGS metagenome assembly OGIL01 (sample SAMEA2581964, study PRJEB24529) | metagenome | biome: Human gut stool | place: China | collected 2011 | reverse complement strand
CCTTGATAGCCTCGATCAGCATGGGAGTGACCTTGAACAGGTCGCCGCAGATGCCGTAGTCGGCGATCTCGAAGATCGGCGCGGTGTCGTTCTTGTTGACCGCGATGATGCACTCGGACTCGCTCATACCGGCCTTGTGCTGAATGGAGCCGGAGATACCAAGAGCAACGTAGACCTTCGGGTGGACGGTCTTACCGGTCTGACCGACCTGATGGTCGGCAGTGAGCCAGCCGGAGTCGATGGCAACACGGGAGCCGCCAACAACGCCGCCGAGCACATCGGCGAGCTCGTGAGCGAGCTTGATGCCGCCCTCGACGTCCTTGGAGATACCACGGCCGACGGAGACGATGTAGTCAGCGCCAACCAGGTCGACGAGCTTCTTGGCAGCCTTGACGACCTCGACGACCTCGGTCTGGAGATCGGCGGCGTCGAGCTTGACGTCGTACTTGGTGACCTTAACGGCCTTGGCCTTCGCCTCGTCGTAAGCAGCCTTCTTCATAACGCCGGGACGGACCGTCGCCATGGAGGGACGGAAGCGCGGGCAGATGATGGTAGCCATCAGGTTGCCGCCGAACGCGGGACGGGTCATCTTCAGGTCGCGAGAGACATCGTGATCCTTACCCATGACCTTCGCGGTGGCCATGCCGTCGATCTTGGCCTCGGGCAGCGTGGAAGCGCCGCGCAGGAAGTCCTTGTAGATGGGCATGTCAACGTCGAGGTGGGTGCAGTCGGCGCAGAGACCGGTGTGCAGACGGGCTGCGCAGCGGGGGCCGAGGTCACGGCCGATGTTGGTCGCGCCGATGAGGAAGGCCTCGGGCTTCATCTCGGAGATGACGTCGCAGATGACCTTGGCATAGGCGTCGGTGGTGTAGTTCTTCAGCAGGGGGTGGTCGCAGACGATGACCTCATCAGCGCCGTAGCCGCCAATGCTCTCGGCGAGATCGCCGACATTGTCGCCGACCAGCAGACCGCAGAGCTTCACGCCCAGCTCGTCCGCCAGCTTGCGGCCTTCGGAGATCAGCTCATAGGAGGTGGACATCATCTGGCCCTGACGCTGTTCGCAGAAGACCCATACGTTCTTGAACTCTTCGATCTTGGAGGAGTCATAGTTGGGGTTAGCAAGTTTCACTTCGTTACGCATCGTATTGATCTCCTTTCCTTAAATGATGTGTTTTTCGAGCAGGATGCCGGCGAGCTTCTCGCAGGTAGCCATGTCGTTGCCCTCGAGCATCTGACCGGCGCCCTTCTGGGGAGGCGTGAAGGAGGTCAGGATGTTGGTCGGGGAGCCCTTGAGGCCGATGGTGGTAGCGTCGATGAGGGGGTGATCCTTCAGGGCGTTGTAGTCCAGAACGGTCATGGGCTTGGAGTAGCACTCAAACACACCGGAGACGCTCATGTAACGCGGAGTATTGAGCTCCTTGATGCAGGTGATCAGGCACGGGGTCTGAGCCTTGATGGTCATGTAGCCGTCCTCGAGCATGCGCTTGACGGTCAGGGTGTCGCCTTCCTTCTTCACGTCGGCGGCGTAGGTGATCTGGGGCAGGTGCAGCTTCTCAGCGATCTGAGGACCGACCTGAGCGGTATCACCATCGATAGCCTGACGGCCGCAGAAGACGATGTCGTCGTCATCGAGACCGATGGTGTCGAGAGCGGCGGCAAGGATCTGGGAGGTGGCGTAAGTATCGGAACCGCCGAACTCACGGGCGGAAACGAGATAGCCGTCATCAGCGCCCATGGCCATCAGCTCGCGCAGCATACCTTCTGCCGGCGGGGGACCCATGGTGACGACGGTGACCGTGCAGCCCAGCTCATCCTTGAGCTTGAGAGCGGCCTCAACGGCGTTCATATCATCGGGGTTGATGATGGTCTGCATGGAAGCGCGGTTCAGGGTACCATCGGGATTGACGGCAACCTTACCGGAGGTATCGGGGACCTGCTTAACGCAAACAAGAATCTTCATTATATCTTTACCTCCTTTTTTAGTTCACACCAAGATACTTGGCAACGACCATACGCTGGACTTCGGAAGTGCCCTCGTAGATCTCGGTGATCTTGGCATCGCGCATCATGCGCTCAACGGGATACTCACGGGTGTAGCCATAGCCGCCGAAGAGCTGAACAGCGCGGCGGGTGACGTCGGAAGCGGTCTCGGCCGCGAAGAGCTTGGCCATGGCAGCGTCCATGGAGTAATCCTCGTGATTCTGCTTCTTCATAGCGGCAGCGTAAACGAGGTACTGGGCAGCCTGAGTGCGGGTGTGCATGTCGGCCAGCTGGAACTGGGTGTTCTGGAACTGGCTCAGGCGGCGACCAAACTGGATACGCTCCTTGGTGTACTTGACAGCCTCGTTGATGGCGCCTTCGGCAAGACCGAGAGCCTGGGAGGCGATACCGATACGGCCGCCGTCGAGGGTCTTCATGGCGATCTTGAAGCCTTCGCCTTCCTTACCGAGCAGGTTCTCCTTGGGGACGACGCAGTCTTCGAAGACGAGGTCGCAGGTAGAGCTGCCGCGGATACCCATCTTCTTCTCGTGCTTACCGGTGGAGAAGCCGGGGAAGTCCTTCTCAACGATGAAGGCGGTGATACCGTGGTTGCCCTTGCTCTTGTCGGTCATGGCGAACACGACGAAAGTGGAGGCAACGTTACCGTTGGTGATGAAGCACTTGCTGCCGTTGAGGACGTAGTCGCCGTTCTCGTTCTTGACAGCGGTGGTCTGCTGGCCGGAGGCGTCGGTACCGGCGCCGGGCTCGGTCAGACCGAACGCACCGATCTTGCGGCCGGACAGAAGGTCAGGCAGATACTTCATCTTCTGCTCCTCGGTGCCGTTCTCGAAAATGGGAGCGCAGCAGAGGGAGGTGTGGGCGGAAACGATAACAGCGGTGGTGCCGCAAACCTTAGCGAGCTCCTCCACGCACATGGCATAACTGAGAACATCGCCGCCGGCGCCGCCGTACTGCTTCGGGAAGTAAATACCCATCATGCCGAGCTTGGCCATCTTTTCGACGGTCTCCATGGGGAAGCGCTCTTCCTCATCGAGTTCCTCAGCTAAAGGCTTGACTTCATTTTCTGCAAATTCGCGATACATTTTGCGGACCAGCAGATGTTCTTTGGACAGATGGAAATCCATAGTCTTTTGCTCCTTCACTATAAAAATAATTGGATTGTCTAATTTTTCACAAATCAGTTCCGTGACTCTCATTATATCCTGTGCGTTTCATTTTCGCAAGGGGAACTATCATTCCTTTTTGGAATTCGTGCTTTTTGCCGAATTCATTAAAGCCTTTTTGACATTTCCGTTCCTTTTATGACAGTTTTCTGTCATTTTCAGGAATCCTTTCCATTCCAAAAGAGAAAAGGGGGGCAGTTTTTGTAAACTGCCTCCCCTTTTTATCCTTTTAGGGACGGATTACTTCTTGCTGTAATCGTAGAAGCCCTTGCCGGACTTCTTGCCGAGCTGGCCGCCGCGGACCATCTTCTTGAGCAGCAGAGCGGGACGATACTTCGGATCGCCGGTCTCGCTGTAGAGGACGTTCATAATGGCGAGGCACACGTCAAGGCCGATGAAGTCGCCCAGGGCGAGGGGGCCCATGGGGTGGTTCGCGCCGAGCATCATGGCCTTGTCGATATCCTCGACAGAGGCAACGCCGGTCTCGACCAGGCCGATGGCCTCGTTGATCATCGGGATCAGGATCTTGTTGACGACGAAGCCCGGAGCCTCAGCGACCTCGACAGGCTCCTTGCCGATCTCCTTGGAGAGGTTGTAGATGAAGTCGAAGGTCTCCTGCGTGGTGTTGGCGCCGCGGATGACCTCAACGAGCTTCATGCTGGGCACGGGGTTGAAGAAGTGCATGCCGATGACGGCGTGCTTGAGGCCGAGACCCATCTCGGTGACAGACAGAGAAGAGGTGTTGGTCGCGAAGACGGCGCTCTCCTTGCACATCTCGTCGAGCTCGCCGAGGAGCTGACGCTTGGTGTCCATGTTCTCCGCCACGCACTCGATGACGAGGTCGGCGTCCGCCGCGGCAGACTTCTCCTCGACGAGGATGTTGTTCAGGATGGCGTCCTTGGCCTCTTCGGTCATCTTGCCCTTCTCGACGCGCTTCTGCAGGGAAGCGGCGAGCTTATCCTTGTGGCGCTGAGCGGAAGCGACGCTGGAAGCGTACATCAGAGCGGTGTGGCCCTTGGCCGCGAAGACCTGAGCGATGCCGCTGCCCATGGTGCCGGCGCCGAAAACTGCAACTTTCATTGTGTGTATCCTCCTACAATATAAATAGATAATTCTATGGAATCACTTGTTGATAAAGGGCTCGTGCTTGCGCTTTTCGAGGAAGGCGCCCATGCCCTCCTGCTGGTCGGCGCTCTGGAAGCAGGAGCCGAAGGCCTTCTCCTCGATCACGACGGCGCGGTCAATGTCGACCTGAAGACCGTCGTTGATGGCCTGCTTGGACGCGCGCACCGCGATGGGCGCGTTGCCAGCGATCTGGCCGGCGAGCTTTTCCGCCGCGGCGTAGAGGTCAGAAAGCGGATAGACCGCGTTGACAAGGCCGATGCGGTAGGCCTCGTCCGCCTTGATGTTGCGGGCGGTGTAGATCATCTGCTTGGCCATGCCGGGGCCGACGAGGCGGGCAAGGCGCTGTGTGCCGCCAAAGCCCGGCGTGATGCCAAGGCCTGTCTCGGGCTGGCCGAAGACGGCGGTATCGGAGCAGATGCGGAAGTCGCAGCTCATCGCGAGCTCGCAGCCGCCGCCGAGGGCATAGCCGCCCACCGCCGCGATCGTCGGGATGGGGAACGCTTCGAGCTTGCGCATGACGTCGTTGCCCTGCTTGCCGAAGGCCTCGGCCTCCTCCTTGCTGAGCTCCTTCATCTGCGCGATGTCCGCGCCGGCGACAAAGGACTTCTCGCCCGCGCCGCGGACGATCAGGCAACGAATCTCGCTTAAGTCCACCGCGTCGAGCGCGGCATCGAGATCGGCGAGCACCTGAGAATTGAGCGCGTTGAGCGCCTTTTCGCGGTCAATGATGAGATAGGCAATGTTGCCCTTGGGTTCATATTTGACAAAAGACATCGTGTGTCTCCTCCTGTCTTCTTCAACTTCCCCCTATTATATGGGCGGCAAGGCATATTTGCAAGAGAAAAATCACTTTTTTCAAAAAAGTTTCACACTTTTCCAGTGTCATTGCAAGAAACGTTGCATTTTTAATGATCTTTTCTCCCAATGCAGCAACTCTTGTATAAAATTTTTAAAATGACTTGTCTCTTGCACCAATTTTCGATATGATAGGCTTTAATTATAGGAAAACGAGGTTCATTCTATGCGAATGCGCAAAAAGAAAAACCTGCTTCCCCGCATGGAGCGGTGCGGGGCGTATCAGATCAAGGACCCCTACGAGCGCAAGGGCCGCTGGCACGACTTGATGCCCGAGGCGAAGGAGATCCGCGTGGAGCTCGGCTGCGGCAAGGGCCGCTTCACCGTCGAGACGGCCGCGGCGGAGCCCGACGTGCTGCTCATCGCGGTCGAAAAGGTGCCCGACGCGATGGTCGTCGCGATGGAGCGCGCGGCGAAAGCAGAGCTGCACAACGTCTTCTTCATCGACATCGACGCCAACCAGCTGCCCGAAATTTTCGATGCAGGCGAGGTCGACCGCATCTATGTCAACTTCTGCGACCCGTGGCCTCCCAAGCGGCAGGCCAAGCGCCGGCTGACGCACGGCAATTTCTTGAAGCTCTACCGCAAGGTGCTCAAGGACAACGGCCAAATTCATTTCAAGACCGACAACGACCCGCTGTTTGAGTGGTCAATCGAGGAGATCCCGCAGTTTGGCTTCGAACTCTCTGAGGTCACACGCGATCTGCACGCGAACGGACAGCGCGGCGTGATGACCGACTACGAGGCCAAATTCTATGCCGAGGGCAAGAACATCAACCGCTGCGTCGCCACGATGCAGCCGTGGGAAGAGCCCGAGGAAGAGGATACGCCCGAAGAGGCGGACGAAACGGCTGAATAAAAGGAAGGCTTTCAGCCTTCCTTTTTGCTTTCTTCCAGATACGGCGAATACATCATCACCGCGTCGTTCACGGCGACAGGCGTCTCCGCGAGCAGCTTGCCCTGCAAATCAAACGTCTGCCGGTAGAGCTCGTTGTGGCGGATGTAGCCGCCCCAGTACTGCGCGCGCATCTCGTGGTTGCGCTCTACGACCGCATAGCGCTCGGTCGGCTCGGCGCTCACGCGCCACTCGCCCTCAAGGTCTGTTTTGCCGACGCGGACGCGCATTTGATAGGTGTCCTGTGAGTCGTTGCGGATCATCAGGTCAAGATAGGGGTAAAAGCAGGTCGCACCGCTGCCGAAGGGCTGCGTGCGGTTCGCGTCGGGAAAGACGTCGTAGCCGTGGCGGTGGCGCTCGACGACCGTGAGCGGCGTGTGCAGCGTCATCCAGTAGATGAGGTTTGAGAGCTGGCAGAGCCCGCCGCCCGTCGCGGCCAGATACCCGCCGTTGCGCAGGATCATGCCAGGCAGATACCCCTTCCCCGCCGTCGGCTTTCCGATGAGATACCAGTAGCTCATCGTTTCACCGGGGCGCAGCAAAAGCCCGTCGAGCCGCGCACAGGCGAGGCGGAGATTCGTCACCTTGTTGCGCTGGAGCTGCATGTCGACGTCCTTGAGCTTTCGCATGAGCGGCGTATGGTGGGAAAACGCCTGATATGCTAAGTCTTCCCCGCTGCGCTCGCGCGCAAAATGCTTCCGCATCGAAAGCCATCTGAGTTTTCGCTGCGCGCTGAAATACGCGCCGCCGAGCTTCAGCCGCAAATTAGAGCGTTTTTTCGGTTCGCGGACGGTCATATGCTTCCCTCCCCTGTTTTTCTGCTTTTATAGACGCAAAACGGCGGGAAAAAGTTCCAACATTTTCTTATTTCAGGCTCATCACGTAGATTTGACACGGGTTCCACTCGTCCCAGAGCGTCGGGAATACCTCAAACTCGCCAAAACCGAGGGCGAGATAGAAGCGGTTCGTCGCGTCGTACTCAGGGTACTTCCCCATCTGCACGGTCTTGACCTGCAAAAACGAGTAGTCAAGCTCCTTCGCCCGCTGCTTCGCTGCGGCAAAGAGCATCTTGCCGACGCCGCGGCGGTGGTATTCTTTCAGCACGCCCATGACATAGAGTTCCGCCGTATCCCTCCCCGTTTCGGCAAGGTAAAGGAAGCCGACGGCGTTCTCGCCGTCGAACGCGGCGAAAAACGGCTGCTTAACACTCTTTTCGATGTATTCCTCGCGCGCCTCTGGAATGCCAAACCAGTCGGGCAGCGATTCTAAAATCAAGCGCGTAATGCGCCGCTTTTCATCGGGAGTCGTAATTTCTCTGATCTCCATAGTTCTCTCCATAGATTTCATTTGCAAAAAAGCGGTATGGCATTGCCATACCGCTTTTTGATGTACGTTACCGCTGGCCCTTGTCGTAGGGGATGCCCTCGGCCTTGGGGGCGCGGGAACTCTTGGACGTGAACGCCAGCACAAGCAGCGTGACGATGTAGGGCAGCATGCGGTAGAGATGGGCGCTGATGCCGATCTCGGCGAGCATGTAGACGCCGTCGCCGTTGATGTCGATACTCGCGTAGCTCGCCGCGATGCACTTGAAGAGGCCGAACAGCAGCGAGGAGGCCGCGATATTCACGGGCTTCCAGTTGCCGAAGATCATAACGGCCAGTGCGAGGAAGCCGAAGCCCGCAACGTCGCCGTTCGAGGCGCAGTTTGCCGTTGTCAGCGCATAGACGAAGCCGCCCATGCCCGCGAGCGCGCCGGAAATGGTCGTGCCCGCGTAGCGCATCTTGTAGACGTTGATGCCCAGCGAATCCGCCGCCTGGGGATTTTCGCCGCAGGCGCGCAGGCGCAGGCCGAAGCGCGTCTTATAGAGCAGGATCGACAGGATGATGAAAAGCAGGATGCAGACGTAGGTCGCAAGGTAGACCTTGTTGACGAACGTCTCGCCGAAAAAGCCGAGGTCGGTGTTCTTGTCGATGCCGAGCGTAGACTTTTTGATCATGAACCAGCTCGCCGCGTCGCCCGTGAGCATCTGCAGCGTATTCTGGTTGGCGATGATGCGGATGAAGAACAGCACCAGTGCGGGGGCCATCAGGTTCAGCGCCGTGCCACCGATGGTCTGGTCGGCACGCAGGTTGATAGAGGCAAAGCTCAGAAGCAGCGAGAACAGCGCGCCGAAGGCCGCCGCGACCAGCATCGTGAGAAGCTCCACGCCCTGTAGCGCGACCCAGTTGCCGCTCTGCTTGAGGGAGAGGATGGCATCGCTCGTCTGCAAAATGCGCACGAACCAGACGCCGATGAATGCGCCGAAGACCATGATACCTTCGAGCGCCAGGTTGATGATACCGCTGCGCTCGGCGAACACGCCCGCAAGCGCCACGATCATCAGAGGGACGGCATAAATGAGCGTCTGCTGAATGAGGAATGTCATTTCGCGTCGCCTCCTTTCTCCGTTTCCGCTTGTGCACCGGCTGGTGCGGAAGCTGCCGCCGGGGCGGGCTCCGCGTTGGCATCCGCGCCGTCGTCCTTCTTTTTGCCGAGCTTGCCGATCCACATCTTGATGACCAGCGAGAAGGCGCTGAGATACACGATGACGGCGATGATGACGTTCGTGATGTACTCGTTATAGGCCGTCAGGTTCGTCAGCTGCAGGCCCGAGATATCGAGCATCGACATGAACAGCGCCGTGAAGATGATGCCGATGGGGTTACAGGAGGCGAGCATCGCAACAGGGATGCCGTTGAAGCCGATGGCAGGGAGCGACTGGTACGTGGACCAGAAGAACTCTGTGTTGCCGGAGAGATAGTAGAGCGAAGCGCCCGCCGCGCTCAGTCCGCCCGCGATCGCCATGGAGATGACGATGTTACGCTTGTCGGCGATACCGGCGTAGCGCGCGGCATGACGGTTGGAGCCGCAGGCTTTGAGCTGATAGCCGAACGTCGTCTTGGACATCATCACGTAAACGGCGATTGCAAAGACGATGGCGATGAGGATGCCGCCGTTGACCTGGGAGTTCGGGAAGAGCTTGTCAAGGCCCATCTTCGCGGTGGCAACGCCGTTGTAGGTCGTCTTGTAGATGTAGCCGGTCTTGGTGGACTCGGTGACGTTCTTAAAGTTGCTGATATCAAAGAGCCACGTGACGAGGTTCGCCGCGATCCAGTTCGTCATGATGCAGGCGAGCACCTCGTTGATGTTGAGCAGGGCCTTGAAAAGGCCGGGGATCGCGCCCCAGATCGCACCCGCGAGCGTGCCGCCGAGAAAGGCGAGCAGCCAGATGAGCGTGGTGGACATCGTCTCGGACGGAAGACCGAGGGCGATGGAGAGCGACACGAGCGTACCGATGAGGTACTGGCCCGGCGCGCCGATGTTGAAAAGGCCTGTTTTATACGCCATGCCGACGGAAAGGCCCGTCATGATGAGCGGCGCGGCACGGAAGAGCATGTTGCCGATATTCGTCGGGTTGAAGCCCCACGTCAGCGTGCCGGAGACGTCGCGTCCCGTGGAGAACAGGCCGCCGAACACGATGCGGATGCCGTCCCACGCCGAGGAGAGCGAGAGGTTCGGGCTCGTGAGACCGACGATCAAAATGACGATGCTGCCGACGGCGAGGCCGATCAGGATCGAGAGGACGGACGCCGCGACGGTCTTAAAGCCTTCGCTTTGCAGGAAGTGTTCTTTTTTCATACGGCCGCCTCCTCCTTCGCCATGCGCTTGGCGCCGGCCATGTAAAGGCCGAGCTCTTCGACGGTGGTTTTCTTCGGGTCGAGCTCGCCGACGATCTCACCCTCGTACATGACGAGGATGCGGTCAGAGAGGCTCATGACCTCGTCCAGCTCGAGCGAGACGAGCAAAATCGCCTTGCCGCGGTCGCGCTCGGCGACGAGCTGGCTGTGGATGAATTCGATGGCGCCGACGTCAAGGCCGCGCGTGGGCTGCACGGCGACGATGAGGTCCTTGTTGCGGTCCACCTCGCGGGCGATGATGGCCTTCTGCTGGTTGCCGCCGGACATGGAACGCGCGCGCGTAATCGCGCCCTGGCCGCTGCGCACGTCGAACTTGTCGATCAGGTAGTTGGCATAGTCGCGCACAGCCTTGTTGTTGATAAAGCCGTGGTTTTCAAAGCGCGGCTCGTTGAAGCGCTGGAGCACCATGTTCTGCTCGAGTGTGAAGTCGAGCACGAGGCCGTGCTTGTGGCGGTCTTCGGGAATGTGGCTCATGTGCTCGCCGCGGTGGCGGATAGAGGCATGAGAGATATCCTTGCCGCAGAGGGTGATCGTGCCGGAGGACGGCTTATCAAGGCCTGTCAGGCCGTAGACAAGCTCCGTCTGACCATTGCCGTCGATACCGGCGATGCAGACGATCTCGCCCGCGCGGACGGTGAAGGAAACGTCGTTCACGGCGTTGCGCTTCTGCACGTGGGAGTGGACGCAGAGGTGGTCGACCTTCAAGACCTCGCCCGCAGGCTTGGCCTCGTCCTTCGTGACCTCGAGCTGCACGGGGCGGCCGACCATCATGTTGGAAAGCTCCTGCTTGGTGGTCTCGCTCGTGTTGACCGTGCCGATGTACTTGCCCTTGCGCAGAACGCTCACGCGGTCGGAGACCTCCATGATCTCGTTGAGCTTGTGGGAGATGAACAGGATGGACTTGCCTTCGCGGGCAAACTCCTTCATCGTGGCCATGAGCTCTTCGATCTCCTGCGGGGTAAGCACCGCGGTCGGTTCGTCGAAGATGAGGATCTCGTTGTCGCGATACAGCATCTTCAGAATTTCGACGCGCTGCTGCATGCCGACTGTGATATCCTCGACCTTCGCGTCAAGGTCGACGTTCAGGCCGTAGCGCTTCGAGATCTCTTCGACCTTTTTGCGCGCCTCCTTCTTCTGCAAAAAGCCGCACTTCGTCGTCTCCGCGCCGAGGATGATGTTGTCGAGCACCGTGAAAACGTCCACCAGCTTGAAATGCTGGTGCACCATGCCGATGCCGAGCGCGGTGGCGTCGTTCGGGTCCTTGATGGACACGACCTTGCCGTCCTTTTTGATGATGCCCTCCTCCGGCTGATAAAGGCCGAAGAGAACCGACATTAAGGTCGATTTTCCCGCGCCGTTTTCACCGAGCAGGGCGTGGATCTCGCCCTTTTTGAGCTGTAAGGTGATGTTGTCATTGGCGATAATACCGGGGAATTTCTTCGTGATATTCAGCATTTCGATCGCATACTGATTCTCCAAGTTTTTTCGCCCTCCTTCCGTTTTGATGGCCCGCACGCGCTGCGCTGCGAGGACGGAAACCATAACTACATTATACTATATCACGTTTTCCGATGAAAAGCAAAAGGTTTTCGCATGTCTTTCCCTGTCAGAAATGTGAAAAAGAACGGAAGACCGAAGTCTTCCGTTCTTTTATGTATGCGCTATTGGGAATTAGCCGCCGATGTAGTTGACGTTGACGTTGCTCAGGCCGGCGGTGGAGGGGTCAGCCATCTCGGAGTTGTTGTCGATGGTGATGTCGCCGTTGAGGACCTTCTGGAAGAGGTCTTCATAGTCGGCAACGGAGAAGTTCTCCATGGACCAGGTAGCGGTCGGCAGGCCGACAGCATTCTCAGCAACGCCCAGGGAGGTGGCAGCATTGCCGATCTCGTCCCAGGTGCCGTCGTAAACCTTGGCGATGGCCCAGGAGGCAGCGTCGCTCAGGCCCTTCATAGCGGAAGTGACGACAGTCTCGGACTCGCTGGACTGGTCGACGTCGACGCCGACGACCTTGCCGTCCTCAGCGGAAGCGGCAGCGACGACGGACTGGAACATGGAACCGCCGCAGGCGAAGACGATCTCAGTGCCGTTGGAGTACCAGCCGGAGACCATGGTCTGCAGCTCGGGGGAAGCCTGGAAGGAAGCGCCGTACTCCCAGGAGTAGTTCAGGTCGACGGTCTTATCCATTTCCTTAGCAGCGTCGTTGGCGCCCTGAGCAAAGCCCCAGCCGTAACGGATGCAGGCGGGGTTCGTGCCGCCGCCGCCGCCGGTGAAGCCGAGCTTCTCATAGCCTTCCTTGACGACAGCGTAACCGGCGAAGTAGCCGCACTGCTCTTCGTTGAAGGCGATGCCCGCAACGTTGTCAAGGCCGAGGGACCAACCGTCGATGAAGACGAACTTGGTGTCGGTGAATTCCTTAGCGGCCTTCTCGAGGGCCGTGCCCTGCATGAAGCCGGCGCAGACGATGACCTTGGCGCCGCCGTCCACGGCAGCCTTCATGGCGTCGTAACGGTCGTCATCGGTCGCCTGATCGCCGTTGGCGGGCTGATAGTACTTGTAGCTCAGGCCGTTGTTGGCGGCATAGAGCTTCACGCCGTCGAAGGTGCCCTGGTTGAAGGACTTATCCTTCAGCTGGCCGACGTCGGTGACGAAAGCGACTTCATACTTGCCGTCCTCGGACGTCATGTTGTCGTCGATATCGTCAGGATTGGTGTAAGTGGTGGTCCCGCCCTGCTGATCGTCAGTGTTGTTGGCATCCTGGTTGTCGTCGGTCTTCTTATCACCGCAGGCAACGAGGGACAGAACCATGACGAGAGCGAGAAGCAGCGCAAAAAACTTCTTCATTCTTCTATCCTTCCTTATTTTTCCGGTCGGCGGCGGGCCGCTCTCCGGTTTATTTTGAAGTGCGGACGCACTTCGTCTGACAGTATAGCAAAAGCAAAGGGGAGAATCAAGTCCGATTCTCCCCAATTTTACTTTTTTTGTGATAATTGATGGGATTCTTTACAAAAAGTCCACACTTTTTACACGTTATTTTCTCAGTCGAGCTTCAGGTCGCCGTCCTTGACCCAGCCGAGGCGGCGGCAGACCATATTGATGAGCGGAGCAAGGATGGCGGGCAGCACGATGGCGACGAGGATGAGACCCAGCCAGTCAAAGCCCGTTGGGCTCATGGCCGCCGCGCCCTTGGCGACAGCCTCCTCGCTCGGAGAGACCCAGCCCGTCCACACGCCGATGAGGCCGCACAGGCCGCAGGTGCCCATACCGGAGTTGATCGGCGCTCCGTTCATTTCAAGATGGAACACACACGTGGCGATGGGGCCGGTGATGGCGGAGGCGAGCGTCGGCGCGATCCAGACGCGGGGATTTCTGACAATGTTCGGCATCTGGAGCATCGAGGTGCCGAGGCCCTGAGAGACAAGGCCGCCCCAGCGGTTTTCCTTAAAGCTCATCACGGCGAAGCCGACCATCTGCGCGCAGCAGCCCGCGACGGCCGCGCCGCCGGCAAGACCGGTCATCTTCAGCACCGCGCAGATGGCGGCGGAGGAGATGGGCAGCGTGAGCGCGACGCCCACGAGCACGGAGACGGCAATGCCCATCCAGAACGGCTGGAGCCTGGTCGCGTTGTCGATGACGAGACCGAAGGCGGAGGCGGCTGTGCCGATGGGCGGCGCGATCCACTTGGCGAGCGCGACGCCGACTAAGATGGTCACGGCGGGCGTCACCAAAATGTCGATCTTCGTCTCCTTGCTCACGGCCTTGCCGCACTCGGCGGCAAGGATCGCGATGATGAGCACGGCGAGCGGGCCGCCTGCGCCGCCCTCGGCGTTGGCCGCCCAGCCCACCGCGGCAAGGGAGAAGAGCACCATCGGGTCAGCCTTGAGCGCGTAGCCGATGGCGACCGCCATCGCAGGGCCGGAGACGGACATTGCGTAGGTGCCGATGTCCGTCAGAAACGGAACGCCCAGCTGCGCGCCGAGCGTCTTGATGATCGTGCCGATGAGCAGCGAGCAGAAGAGGCCCTGCGCCATTGCGCCGAGCGCATCGATGCCGTAGCGCTTGGCCGAAACTTCAATGTTTTTGCGTTTGCAGAACGCTTTGAATTTTTCCATGATATCCTCACAGCCTAAAAATAAAATAGTGTCATATACAGGTGTCTTGACACGTGCACATGACACTATAATCGCTTGTGTGAGGATTGTCAACCCTTAATTTCCGTTTTCCTCCAGCAGGACGCGCAGTGCGCGCAGCGCACTCTTCGTGCGCTCGAACGCCGCCTCGTCGGGACAGGAGAGCGTGTGCAGGTGGATGCCGTCGGTGAGACTGGACAGCGGCTCCGCCTTTTTGCAGCGCTCAATGAACTGGCTGACCTCGTAGCGGTTCGAAATTTGCAGCGGGCCGGTGAGCTGGCCGTAGATGGGATGGTCGACGATGACGTCGATGACCGTACAGCCGTTGTCGACGATGGTGTTGAGCTCGGCTTCCATCTCCTGCGGCGTGTGCTTCACGGCGACACGGCGGAGGATGCCGCGCGCCTCCTTCGGCGTCACATAGCCGCGCGGAGTGGCGAGAATTTCCTCGCCCGAGGAGCGCAGCAGCGCGATATCGCCCACGATGATCTGGCGCGAGACGGAGAATTTTTCCGCCAGCGCGGAGGCGCTGACCGGCGCGTCCGCCGCGCGCAGCACGTCGGCAATGGCCTTTCGCCGCTCGTCAGAATGCATTCGCTCTTCCTCCCCTTTTCGCGCAAAAGCGCCAAATTTCGATTGCTTTTCGTATTATCAAAATCAGAAATTACAGTTCGTTGTCATGTTTTGCCGATTTAATACTCAAAGCAGCTGCCGCCGACGAACTCTCGCACGATGGAGTCGCGCGGGACATAGTCCGTGCGCAGCGACGGCACGGAGTTGACAACGTCCATCAGGTCGCTCAGCCCGTGCTCGGCGATAAACTGATCGTCGAGCTGGCTGTAAAACTCGGGGATCTCCTTCAAATACCGCGCGAGGATGCACGGCTCGTAGTCGTGGAACGTGTCGATGTGGATGCTCGCGTTCGGCTTGTTCGGCATGATGTAGTTGAGCTCGCCGCGGTCGACACTCTCGGCGCGCTCGACGGTCTGACGCAGCGAATGGCCGCGGCCCTGATAGTCGCGGATCATGCGGCGCGCCACGCGCAGCTGCTCGGGACGAACGATGCGGTCCTTGTGCGTGATGATACGCGTACGCGGGGCAACGTAAACGCCCGTAGCTTCGCTTCTGAGCTGGTCGAAAATCAGCGGGTTGAGCATGTGGATGCCCTCGGCGATGATGACGGCGTCCTTGTCGCCCTGCATGGGCTTGTAGCCGCCGACGCCGCCGGCCTTGAAGTCGTAGACCGGCAGCTCCACGAGCTCGCCGTCCATCAGGCGGTGGATATCCTCGATGAGTAAATCGCGGTTCACGCAGTAGGGCGACTCCCAGTCGCTCGCCTCGGGCGGACGCTGATCAAGCGGCAGGAAAAAGTTATCCATGCTGAGCATGCAGACCTTGACGCCGAGGTTTTCGAGGTATTCGCGCAGGCGCATCGCCGTCGTCGTCTTACCCGAGCCGCTCGGGCCCGTCAGGCAGACGATGGGCTTTTGCCCCTTGTTCATTAAAATGCTCGCCGCGGCGGAGCTGATCTTGTCGTGAAAGACCTCCTCGCAGCGCAGGACGAAGCGGGCATCGTCCTTCATGTTGGTCACAATGTTTTCAATATCGATCACGCGCATGGCATGATAATCTCCTTACTTTTAGGATTCTGCCGCCATCTTTACGGCTGTTTCGAGCGCGATTTTCATCATGGCGGTGAAGCTCGTCTGCCGCGCCTCGGGCGAAAGCTCCTCGCCGGTGAGGATATTGTCGGAGATCGAGCAGAGGGAAAGTCCGCGCTTTTTCGTATAGGCGGCGTTGCAGTAGAGGGCGGCGGCCTCCATCTCGATGGCGAGCACGCCCATGTCCGCCCACTTGAGCGACGGGTTCGACGCGTCGTAGAACGTGTCGGACGAGTAGAGGTTGCCGACGTCCATGCGGACGCCGAGCTCCTTCGCCGATTCAACGGCGGCGGAGAGCAGCTGAAAGTCCGCGATGGGGGCAAATGTGCCGCCAAGGCCGTACTGCGCGGCGTAGTTCGAGTTGGTGCACGCACCCATGCCCGCGACCACGTCACCGAGCTTCAAGTCCTTTTGCAGCGCGCCCGCCGAACCCACTCGGATGATGCTCTCGACATCGTACTGCGTGAACAGCTCGTAGGAGTAGATACCGATGGACGGCATCCCCATGCCGCTGGCCATCACGCTGACGGGAACGCCCTTGTAGGTGCCTGTGTAGCCCTGCACGCCGCGGACGTTGTTGACGAGCTTTGGTTCATCTAAAAATGTTTCGGCGATGAACTTCGCGCGCAGCGGGTCGCCGGGCATCAGAACGGTCTTGGCGAAGTCGCCCTTTTTCGCGCTGTTATGCGGAGTCGGCATATTGAGCCCTCCCCTTTCTTAAAGTTCGCCCTTGGCCTCGAGCTCCTTGACGGCCTTGACGATGCGGGACGTGCCGAGGCGGTCGGCGCCGAGCTTGAGGAAATCTTCGGCGTCCTGCAGGCTCGCGATGCCGCCGGCGGCCTTGATCTTCTTGCCGTTGGTCATGTGGGCGGCCATGAGGGCGACATCCTCGCGGGTCGCGCCGCCGCCGGCAAAGCCCGTGGAGGTCTTGATATAGTCGGCGTGAGAATTGGAGACGACCTCGCAGAGCTTGATCTTCTCTTCGTCGGTGAGCAGGCAGGTCTCGATGATGACCTTTAAGATGTTGCCGTGGCAGGAGATTTTCACAGAGTTGATCTCCTGAAGGATCTTGTCGTACTGGCCCTCCTTGACCCAGCCGAGGTTGATGACCATGTCGATCTCGGTCGCGCCGTCGGCGACGGCGGACTCGGCCTCCATGCACTTGATGCCGCTGGGCGTGTAGCCGTTGGGGAAGCCGATGACCGTACAGATGGGCAGCTGGCCGAAGCCATAGTGCTGCTGCTCGGCGACGTAGTGCGCGGCGTGATTCACATAGGTCTGCGGGATGCAGACGCTCGCGCAGCCGTATTTGATGCCGTCGTCACAGATCTGCTTGATGTCCTCCCAGGTGGCAGTCTGCTTGAGGAGGGTATGGTCAACGTGCTTGAGAATTTTCTTAACGTCCATGATATATTTCCTTTCTGTCGTTGAAAGCGTATTTGATCAAAAATCGTTTTATTTTAGCATGTTTCCGTGCTTTTGTCTACCGTTTCGGCAGGTCTCTTACAGTGCGCTGCCGAAATACTCCGTCATCGCACGGATCAGGAATTCATAGTCCTGCACGCCCGCGGTCTCCCACGAAGAGTGCATCGCGAGCTGGGGCAGGCCGACGTCCACCGTGCTGACCGGCACGAGCGTATCGGAGATCGAGCCGAGCGTCGAGCCGCCGGGAAGATCGGAGCGGTTGGACATGACCTGCGTGGGAACGCCCGCGTTTTCGCACACGGCGCGGAAAATAGCGCAGGAGCGACCATCGGTCGCGTAGCGCTGATTGGCGTTGAACTTGATGACGACGCCCTCGTTCATATACGGGCAGTTGTCGGGGTCGGCGTATTCACCGTGGTTGGGGTGCTGGGCGTGCGCGTTGTCCGCCGAGACGAGGAAGCTGCGCGCGAGCATCATCTGGAGCTCCTGCTCGTCCTTTCCGAGGCACAGGGCGATGCGGCGCAGCGTGTCGCGCAGGAACGTCGAGCCCGCGCCCTGCTTGGTGGACGAGCCGACCTCTTCATTGTCGAAAATGCAGCAGACGGCGATATTTCCGCTCTCCTTCGCCGCAAGGAAGCCCTCGAGGCAGCCGCAGGCGCACTCGAGATCGTCGAGCTTGGGAGAAAGGATGTACTCCTCGTTCGCGCCGAGCAGCGTCCCCTCGCCGCAGCAGTAGAGGAACAGGTCGCTGCCGAGGATGTCGTTTTCTGCAACGTCCGCGGCTTTGGCGACGATGGGCAGGATGCCGCCGCTGTCTTTACCGCCGAGCAGCGGCAGCGTGTCGATATTCGCGAGGTACTTCATGCCGTCGTTCGCCGTGCGGTTCATGTGGATGGCGACATTGGGAATGACGAGCAGGTCGCGGTCGACGCTCACGAGTTTTTCGACGATCTCGCCGTTTGCGCGCACGAAGACGCGGCCCGCGACGGAGAGTGGGCGGTCGAACCATGTGGACATCAGCATGCCGCCGTATTTTTCGGTCGAGAGCTGGACATAATGCGCGCTGCGGCGGTCGGGATGCTCTTTTAAACGGAACGCTGGCGAGTCGGAGTGCGCCGCAGCCATGGCGAAGCCGCCGTCGATCATCTCCGGCACGCGGAAGGCGATGGTGCTCGAGCCGTTGCGGCGGACGAAATACTTCCCGCCGGGGGCTACCTCCCAGCGTTCGCGTTCGGAAAGCTCGGTATAGCCGTTTGCGAGGAGCTTTTGGCGGATGTTCTCGGTCACATGGTAGCAGGTGGGGCTATTTTTGATAAAATGCAGCAGTTCTCTTGCCGGTGCATGTTGCATGGTGATGTCCTCCACAGTTTATTTTTGTTTGGCGGTATTATAGCACACGTCATGCTTCTCGGCAAGCGGACACTCCCTCTGTGCCGCACAAAACAGGGGCAGCATTTGTGCATTTGTCCATATTTGGTGGAATTATAGTTGATTCTTTTATCGAAATCCTTTATAATACAGTTGATTTCCGTCCCCCTCCCGCATCGAGCGGGCTTTTGTTTGCGCTCTTAAGCCGGAAGGAGGCTATTTCTATGAACGAATCCTCTTCTCCCGCGCCAGTTCCGGTCTCACCGCTGTGGACGCGGGATTTCACTATCATCACATTGGGCAGCGTGATCTCGATGCTGGGCAATTCGATGTCCGGCTTCGCGCTGAGCCTGCTTGTGCTGGACTACACGGGCTCGAACCTGCTCTATGCCATCTATATTGCGACATTTACGCTGCCGCAGATCGTCATGCCGATCTTCTCGGGCGCGATCCTCGACCGCTTTTCGCGCAAGAAGACGATCTATACGCTGGACTTCCTTTCCTCCGGGGTCTACCTTGTCTCTGCGCTGATCCTGAGCCGCGGCTGGTTCAGCTTTCCGATGCTCGCGTTCTTCTGCTTTATCATCGGCTCGATCAACAGCATCTACTATGTCGCCTACGACAGCTTCTATCCCCTGCTGATCTCTGAGGGGAACTACTCCAAGGCCTACTCCATCGCGAGCGTGCTGGAGACGCTCTCGGCGCTCATCATCCCGATCGCAACGTACTTTTATAATCTCTTCGGCATTGCGCCGCTGCTCGGCATCAACGCGCTGTGCTTCTTCATCGCCGCGACGGCGGAGACGCAGATCCGCGCCGAGGAACACTACATCGAAAAGCAGCGTGCCGCGCTCGCGCTCGAAGAGCAGCATTCCTCGGGCCGCCAGCTCCTGCGCGACATCAAAGAGGGCTTTCGCTATCTGATGAGCGAAAAGGGGCTTCTGCGCGTGGCCATCTATTTCACATTCAGCATGCTGGCCTCGGGCGCGTCGCAGGTCATCACGCTGCCGTACTTCAAGTCGACATTCGATAACGGCGAATACATCTATATGCTCGTCTGGGGCATGGCGATCTTCGGCCGCGCCATCGGCGGCGGCATTCATTATAAAATCAAGCTGCCTGTGCAGCATAAGTATTCCATTGCCCTGATGGTTTATGTCGTCATCTCGCTGTGTGAGGGCTTCTATCTCTACTGCCCGCTGCCGGTGATGATGGTCTCGTGCTTTTTAACGGGTATCCTCGGCGTGACGAGCTACACCATCCGCATCTCCGCCACGCAGAGCTACGTGCCCGACGAGAAAAAGGGCCGCTTCAACGGCGCGTTCAACATGCTCAACACCGTCGGCAGCTTCACGGGCAATCTGCTCGCGGGCGCGCTGGTGGCGTTTCTCCCCGTGCGCGGCGTGCTGACGGGCTTCATGCTCGTCACGGCGGCCGCGGCGGTCGTCGTCATCGGCGGCGGACGCAGGGACGTGTCCGCGATCTATAACCGGCAAGAATAAGAAATGTAACAATAAAAATTTGATGGAGGAAACAACATGAAATTTTCCGAAATGACCTACACCCGCCCCGATCCCGCGGCGAGCAAGCAGCGCCTTTCCGCGCTGACGGCGGAACTCAAGGCCGCCAAGAGCTATGAGGAAGCGCGCAAGGTGTTCCTTTCGCAGCAGGAGCTGATGAGCCACATCTCCACCGCCGCGACGCTCGCGAGCATCCGCCACTCGATCGACACACGCGACGAATTCTACGACGGCGAGGAGAAATTCTGGAACAACTTCAACCCTGAGCTGGAGGAATACAATCAGACGTGGACGGCAGCGATGCTCGAAAGCCCGTTCCGCGCGGACTTTGAGAAGGAATACGGCGATCTGATGTTCGTCAATGCCGAGATCGCGCTCAAGACCTTCTCCCCCGCCATCATTCCTGAATTGCAGCAGGAAAACGACCTGACGCAGGAGTATGAAAAGCTGCTCGCCTCGGCGCAGATCCCGTTTGAGGGCAAGGTCTACACCCTCTCGCAGCTCTCCCCGTTCAAGACCTGCGCTGACGACGAAAAGCGCCTTGCCGCGTGGAAGGCCGAGGGCCAGTGGTACAAGGACAATCAGGCGAAATTCGACGAGCTCTACGACAAGCTCGTAAAGCTCCGCGACGCGATGGGCAAAAAGCTCGGCTACGAGGGCTATACCACGCTCGGCTACTACCGCATGGGCCGCAACTGCTATACGAAAGACGATGTCGAGAAGTTCCGCGAGGCGGTCGTCAAGTATCTCGTCCCCGTGGCGGACAAGGTGTACCGCGAGCAGGCCAGGCGCCTGGGCAAGCAGTATCCGATGAGCTTTGCCGACAACGCGCTCGAATTCCGTTCCGGCAATCCCCGCCCCGCGGGCACGCCGGACGACATTCTCGCCCAGGGTATGAAGTTCTACAGCGAGCTCTCGCCCGAGACGAAGGAGTTCTTCGAAACGATGCTGCGCGACGAGCTGCTCGACGTGCTCTCGACCGAGGGCAAGCAGGCGGGCGGCTACTGCACGAGCATCATGGACTATGAGGTTCCCTTCATCTTTGCAAACTTCAACGGCACGCAGCACGACGTTGAGGTCGTGACGCACGAGGCGGGCCACGCCTTTGCCGCGTATCTCAACCGCGACCGCGTCCCGACCGAGACGATCTGGCCGAGCCTTGAGGGCTGCGAGGTGCACTCCATGTCCATGGAATTCTTCGCGTGGCCGTGGGCAGACGGCTTCTTTGGTGACGATACCCGCAAGTTCCGCTACAGCCATCTGGCGGGCGCGCTGACCTTCATCCCCTACGGCACGATGGTCGACCATTTCCAGCATATCGTCTATGAAAAGCCGGAGATGACCCCGGCGGAGCGCCATGCAGTGTGGAAAGAGCTTCTGGGCGTGTATATGCCGTGGATGAAGCTCGGCAGCGAGATCCCCTTCTACGGCGACGGCGAGGGCTGGCAGCGGCAGCTGCATATCTATGTGAACCCGTTCTATTACATCGACTACTGCCTCGCGCAGACCGTCGCGCTGCAATTCTGGGCGCGCATCCAGAAGGATCTGCCTGACGCGTGGGCACATTACATGGCCTACACCCGGCAGGGCGGCAGCCGCGTGTTCACGGAGCTTCTGAAAAACGCGGAGCTGGACAGCCCGTTTGAGGAAAGCTGCCTGCGCGGCGTCAGCGAGGCGGCCAAGGCGTGGCTGGACAGTTACGACCTGACGGGGATCGTCTGATGGCGGACCGCGAGCGCGAGAAGAAAAAGAAGCGCGCCTATCTCGACGACTTTGAAAAGGATCTGAACGGCAATTATCAGTATCGCGGCGCGCATTACCGCTATGCGGGCGAGCACCCTCACAGCAGGGTGCTGGCTTTGCTGTGGCTGTTTTGCGGCGGCGGGGCTGCGCTGACCGTCGGCGCGGGCGCACTGCCCGGGGCCACGGCCCACGCACCTGTGTACCTGCTGCTGCCCTACATGGCGGCACTGGTGCTGGCGCTGTATGCGGTGGTGCTGCTGGTGCGGCTGACCCGGGGCGGCGCGCGCGTGCGGGCTTATATCCACGAACAGACCGCACAAAAATTGCCCTCTTTGTGCAGGGTGACAGCGGTACTCTGCGCTGCTGCCGCCGCGGGGCAGGGGATAGCTGTGTTTGCGGCGGCCGCACAGCTGCTTTGGGGAATGCAAGGTGTTTTTATACTTTTTGAACTGCTCTCCTGCGCTGCTTTTGTAGCTGCTGCGCGGCTCCTCAAGCGGATGCCGTGGGAAAAAGAAGAA
>OGIL01000549.1_pt1 | contig 22211 bp, 20 predicted proteins | sample 1571751 | NCBI WGS metagenome assembly OGIL01 (sample SAMEA2581964, study PRJEB24529) | metagenome | biome: Human gut stool | place: China | collected 2011 | reverse complement strand
ACTGGAGGATTTCCAAGGGAGCATGGAGATTGTGGTGTTCCCGAAGGTGTATGAAAAATGTGCGCCGCTTTTGCAGGAGGACGCGGTACTGCTTATTCGTGGCAGGGCGAGTGTTTCCGCAGATGGCGAGGGCAAGGTGATTGCAGCGGATATCAAAAATCTGGAGCAGAACGAAGCGGCAGAGATTCCGTCCTCCGTATGGCTGAAGCTTGCGGCAGGGCAGAGTGTTCCCTTCGGACAGATTACGGCAATTCTCCGAAAATATCACGGGGATGTGCCGGTATATATTTATGATGAGAAAACGAGACAGAAAATGAAGGCAGACCGCATAAACTGGGTGACGGGTGAGGATGCCCTCTGCGAGGAGCTGCGGCAGCTGCTGGGCGAAAAAAATGTTGCGTTGAAATATTGAGGAGGAAAGCGTATGGCTGAAAAAATCGGAGCAGATACATCCTATATTTGTGTGAAGGCACTGGAAAAGGGTGTGAATATCATTGGCGTGACCCGTGGCGAGGTGACAAAGATTCATCATACGGAAAAGCTGGATCAGGGCGAGGTTCTGATTGCGGGTAAATTTATAGAAAACAACGGTTTCAAGGTAGGCGATTATATCCGCATAAAATTGGGCGATGTGGAAAAGGAACTGAAAATTGCAGGAAAAGTAAAGGACGCTTTTTTAGGCTCTGATTTTATGGGCAATACACGCTTTTTGCTCAATCAGGCTGATTATGACACATTCCTTGCGGATGAAATGATAAATGCACATTATCTGGGCGAGGTTATCTACATCGAAACCGATGATGTCAAAGCAACAACCTCAGCTATTGCCGATATCCCCGGAATTGCCTTTACAGGCACAAGAGATACTCTTAAAATGTGCTATGTAATGGAAATGATTGTAGCGTTTATCATACTCATTTTAAGCGTATGTCTTATAATTGTTTCTTTCGTGGTACTCCGCTTTTCTATCGGCTTTACGATTGCCGAAGAATACAGAGAAATCGGCGTTATGAAGGCTATCGGTATTAAAAATCACAAAATCAGGGGGCTTTACATAGTAAAGTATCTGATGATGTCGGTAATCGGCGGAATTATCGGATTTTTCGCAAGTATTCCCTTCGGAAATATGCTGATTATGTCTGTAAGCGAAAATATGGTGCTTGGAAATGACGCAGGCTTCCTTATAAATATTATCAGTGCAGTCGGCACTGTGATTATAATTCTTCTGTTCGCTTACGGGTGCACAAGCAAGGTTAAAAAGCTTACACCTATTGACGCGATTCGCTCGGGACAGACAGGTGAACGTTTTGGAAAAAAGAGCTTTCTGCGGATAGGAAAAACAAGTTTAAAACCCTCTGTATATATGGCGTTAAACGATGTTTTAAGCGCACCAAAACGCTTTATGACGATTATAATTTCGTTCTTCCTCTGCACACTTTTTGTGCTTATGCTGGTCAACACGGTTGCAACTATGAAAAGTCCGAATCTTATTACAACCTTCGGAACAGAAAGCAACCTTTACATAAACGATGTAGACGGTGTAATGAAGTTTATGAATACAGGCGATAAGGAAAGCTTGTCAGATGGGCTGAATAATCTTTCCGATAAAATTTCAGACGATGGTATGCCTTGTAATGTAAGCGTTGATATACAGTATAAATACAAGGTTATAGCTATGGGAAATGAATATGCTGTAAGCTGTGCACAAAGCCTGAATATCCCCGTAGGTGAATACGATTATCTTGAAGGCTCTGCTCCGCAGAACAGGAATGAGATTGCCGTGACACCCAAGATTTCGGAAATGCTTGGTGCCGAAATTGGCGATACTGTGACAATTGATTTCGGAACTGAAAAAATCGACTGTATAGTAACAGCGTATTTTCAGACGATGAACAATCTCGGCGAGCTTATCCGTCTTCACGATGGTGCGCCCACCGATATGAGCTGTGTTTCAAGTATCAGACAGTATCAGGTGGACTTTACCGACAACCCCTCTGAAAGTGAAATCGAAAGCCGAAAGGAAAAAATCAAGGAGCTTCTGGATGTTGAAGATGTAATGAATGCAACTGAATACTGTATAGACTGTGTATCGGTTGTTCCCACAATGGAGGCCGTTCAGGTTATGCTTTTGGCAATAACGATTGTTGTGGTAATTCTTGTTACAGTTCTTGTTGAACGCTCCTTTATTTCCGATGAAAAAAGTCAGACTGCCCTTTTAAAGGCTATCGGTTTTCAGAACGGAACTATAATCAGCTGGAACACCCTGCGTTTCGGAATAGTTGCTCTTGCAGCAGCAATTTTAGCGGCAGCAGCTTCAATACCTATGACAGAACTTTGCATTACACCCATTTACGGAATGATGGGCGCAACAAAAATCAAGTTTAACATTGACCCGTTGCAGATATTCCTGATTTATCCGACAATTATTTTTACTGTAACAATTATTTCAGCATTTCTCACTTCGCTTTACACAAGAAAAATCAAGTCCTCAGACACAGCCAATATAGAATAAGAAAGGAAACCGTTATGAACATCTTAGAAGTAAAAGACCTGTGCAAAACATATATCGTAAACAAGCGCCAGAACAATGTGCTTAAAAATGTCAGCTTTACTGTAGAGGAGGGCGAGATGGTAGCCGTTATGGGACCGTCAGGCTCGGGTAAGTCAACTCTTCTCTACGCCGTTTCGGGTATGGATGGCATTACCGCAGGCGAGGTGCTGTTCTGTGGCAGAAATATCGCAAAAATGGGTGAAAGGGAGCTTGCCGATTTAAGACTTGACGAAATGGGATTTATCTTTCAGCAGATGTATATGCTGAAAAATTTAACGGTGCTTGACAATATCATGCTCCCTGCGGTACAATCGAATAAGAATACCGAAACACGAAAAGAAATCGTTCGGCGTGGGCAGGATTTAATGCGTAAGCTGGGTATTATCGAAATCGCCGACAACGACATTAACGAGGTTTCGGGCGGACAGCTTCAGCGTGCCTGCATCTGCCGCAGTATGATCAATAATCCGAAAATGATTTTTGCCGATGAACCGACAGGCGCACTCAACCGTACATCGTCTGACGAAGTTATGGAAGAGCTTGCAAAGCTAAACGCCGACGGTACGACAGTTATGCTTGTAACTCACGATGTTAAGGTTGCGGCAAAATGCACAAGAGTTATGTATATAGTTGACGGCAATATCAGGGACGAATATAATCTCGGCAGATGTGAAAGCAATTCTCAGGTGAGAGAGCGTGAACGTGCGCTGAACAACCGGTTACTTGAATTAGGGTGGTAATATGACCGATATTTTAATTGTTGAAGACAATGAAGAACTTGCCGATATACTGTGTGATTTTCTCCGTGCGGAAAATTACACGGTATCTGTTGCCAAAACAGGTGAAAAAGCCTTGTCGCTGTATGAAAAATACGGCGCAAGGCTTATTGTGCTTGACATAATGCTCCCCGGAATTGACGGCTTTGCGGTGTGCAGAAAAATTCGTGAAGAAAGCGACACGCCCATACTTATCGTAAGTGCAAAGGTCGACAAGGAGGACAAGCTGAACGGGCTTATTCTTGGTGCTGACGATTACATTGAAAAGCCGTATGACATTGACATAATGCTTGCAAAAATTGCAGGTATTTTCAAGCGTCGGTACGCTGTTGATGAGCTTATCGACGGGGATATTCGTGTCAATAAGGTGAGCAGAACGGTATGCAGAAACGACATACCTATTGAAATGACTGTAAAGGAATTTGAATTACTGGTATTGCTTATCGAAAATAAGGGCAGGATTCTTACAAAGGAGTATCTATTTAATCAAATCTGGGGCAGTGACAGCTTTTCGGAACAGCAGACTCTCACAGTGCATATAAAGCGGCTTCGTCAGAAAATCGAGGACGATCCGAAAAATCCGAAGCATATACAGACGGTATGGGGAGTAGGCTACAAATATGAAAGCATTTAACAAAATTTTCGCCTTAGCGGTGGCGGTTATAATTACGGTTTTTGTTGGGTGAAATGATTAATGCAAAAATGCAACCGATGTACGCCAGTCAATTGAATTAAATCATATCGGTGAGTATAATTTGTTAAGGTTGGAAAAACAACCGATATTACATAATCAGAGGCGGACATACCGCAAAGAAAGGAATAATTATGAAGAAAGTAATCAAGTCGGTCATTGCGCTTGCAATGGCAGCAGTAATGGTAATGGCACTCGCAGCTTGCTCAGGCTCGGCAAAGGATAAGATGAAGGGCGACTGGATCTACGAAACTATCGCAGGCGATTCTGTAGCAGACTATGCAGCTAAGCTCGGCGTTGACGAATCAGCATTCGCATCCGTATGGACATTCACAGATGATAAGGTTATAATAAAGTCAGTTACCGCTACGGAAGAACACAACGTTCAGTACAAGAGCAACGGTGCAGAAGTAATGGAAGTAGGCAGCACAGACAAGATTCAGATGAGCGTAAAGCTTGAAAACGACAAGCTCTCTTTCAAGCTCAAGGGCACTGACCGCAAAGAGTACGACTACGTTATGAAGAAGGGTACTATGGAAATAGGCTCATCTACAGCAGTAAAAGAATAATTTTATAAACAACAGCTCCTTACAGTTGTTTTTCTTAATGTCACTTTAATGTGACGTAGGTCTTTTCCTTCAGACAGCGGCATCGGTTTTCCGGTCCCGCTGTTCTTCATATAAAAGCAAAACCGCCGTTATGAGAAACGGCGGTTATTCTTATAGGAAACAGAAAATATCGGTAATATCAGGCGCTTATCGGAGCGTAACGCTCAGACATAAGCGTATCGAGCATAGCTTTGTAAGGGTTAAGCTCACCGCTTGCCACCATCGAGAAAAGTCTGGGCGAACAGCCCGAAACGAGCGCAACACCGTTCTCGTTCATTGTGACAGGCTGCTGAGCTTTTCTGCTCTCAACATTCCAGAAAACTATCTCGGGGAGCGTATATCCTTTTTCGGCATACTTTCTACTTGCGCATTCGAAGTTTGTTTTGCCTGCGTTATCAGCACACTTGTCAAACTCCATATCCGAGATTATGTATAACCGTTTCGGAAGCTCTTCCTGCGGAAGATTATACTTTACGGCGGTTTTCAGCAAAAGATTGAACACAGCCGATATATTCGTGTTTGCGACTTCGCTATACCGACGGCAGTACTCCACCTTTCCTGCAATATCACTGCCCTTTATTTCGACAAGCTGAGGTCTTTCAGAAAAGGTTATAAAGTGATTATGGAACCTGCCCTTGTTTCTTTCGGCGAAATATATTCCGAGCGACAGCGCAACAGCGATTGCTCTGGGATACATCGAACCCGAACCGTCAATCACGGCAAGAGCGTTTTCATCGTTGCCGAAATCTTCGAGGGCGTTCCACGTCACGTCCATTGCGTTGCGTTCCTCTGCGGACAGCCCGTCTGTACGCCGGTTGAAGCACGGAGCGATAACATCATACGGGGTCAGTACACCCGTGTGCATTTTTGCTTTGCCGTTTTTCACATTGTCGATATACTCGCAGTAGCGGTCATAGTCGTTTTCATAGAACGCACCACAATATTTCAGCATTGCGAGAGCGGGCAGCTTTGAATAGTCAAAGGTATAGTCCTGCACACGCAGGCGGTTTTCAACTATATCAATCTTTTTTCTCAGTGCGACAACTGTTTTACGGTACTGCATTTCGCTCATTCCGAGCAGACGTGCAAGACGGCGTGCCGTGCATACCGTTTCCTTGTTTGATGCGTTGACGGAAGGGAGCCATTTTGCAAGAAGCGACACGCCCGTGTCAGACGCTATATCCTTTTTGAGCTGACCTTCTATAATCCGCAAAGCGTCCTTCTCGCAGGGCGTACCGATAAGGCACAGCAGATCGTCATATCTGCCGTACTCAGCGATGTATTCTATGTTTCTGCGTACGCTCTCAGGCTCATATTTTGCAAGATAGTTCAGTATTATACGGAACACTCTTCGTTCCCCAAGACCCTCACGGACATCACGGGCGAAGAAAAGCGTTTTTACGGCAAGATTCTTATCCTCCGAATACGCTTTTACAAAGCGGTCGATAATATCTTTTTCGGCACTACTGCGGATCGCTCCTATCGTACCGAACAGATCAAGGCAGTGCGATTTTGTGCTTATGTAGGTCGCTGCGCCGTTTTCGGTCAGGGTCATGTTTGATTCTTCTTTTAACTGTTCAAGCATTGTGATTTCCTCCTCTGCGGCGCAGAGCAAGTTACTCACACGCCTTGAAATTATATATCGGTTTCAGCACTTCGATAACATCTACCGACTCTCTGATAACGTCAATAATATCCGACAGTGACTTATACGCCATAGGCGCTTCGTCAAGCGTTGAATTATTGACCGAGGTCGTGTATATGCCCTCCATGCTCTTCTTATACTGCTCAATGTCGAGCGTTTCCTTAGCCTTTGTTCTCGACATAATCCTGCCTGCGCCGTGCGGTGCGGAATAATTCCAGTCCGGATTGCCCTTTCCTCTTGCAAGCACGCTTCCGTCCCTCATATTTATCGGGATAAGCACAAGCTCGCCGCTCTTTGCGGAAATTGCGCCCTTGCGGAGTATGCGCTCCTTGGTATCAATGTAATTGTGTATCGTATGGAACGCAGACACGGCAGTAAGACCGCACCTGTCAAGGATTATCTCAGCCATACGCTCACGGTTACGCTTTGCAAAGCGCTGACATATCTCGACATCATAAAGATAATCCTCAAGGTAATTATCATAAAGATAGCAGAGATCTGCGGGCGTATCAGGGACTTTCGCCTGCCACTCTTTTTCCATCGCCTTTAACGCAGACTGAATTTCGGTGCGTCTGCCCTGCTCCTTATACGTCTTTATAAGCTCTGCTTTCTTTTCAAAAAGCTCGCCCTTACCGGACGCAAGCTCAATTGCAAGGTTCTGATAATACTCAGCTACCTGCTTGCCTAAGTTACGGCTGCCCGAATGGATAACAAGGTACTTGTTACCGTCCGAGGAAACGTCTATCTCGATAAAATGATTACCGCCGCCAAGCGTACCGAGGCTTCTTTCAAGCCGTTTTGCCTGTTCAAGATGTCTGTAGCAACGAAGTCCCGTAAGGTCAAAGCGTTCATAACGTCCGTCCCATACATTTCTTCCGCTCGGTATGTAGTGTGCGGCTTCATCTATCTTACTAAGGTCGATTTCCGCCTTTCCAAGCTCCGCTGTGTACATTCCGCAACCGATATCCACACCTACTACATTGGGTACTGCCTTATCGGTTATCGTCATTGTCGTACCGATAGTGCAACCCTTGCCTGCGTGTACATCGGGCATTATTCTGATTTTTGAGCCTGCGGTGAACTCATAGTCGCACATTCTGCGTATCTGTTCTATTGCTTCGTCCTCGACTACTTTTGCGTAACATATTGCTGTGTTGATTTTCCCTTTGATTTCAAGCATATCTCTGCTCTCCTTTCTCAAAAAATAAGAACAACGTCCCTTATAAAAACTATGATGGGAATAGGCAGGGACGCTGTCTGTTAACAAGACGCAATTAAAAATGGGTGTACGGACTTTAACCGCACTGTAACAAGCCGTAAGGCTGTGTCGCCGTCAGGTCGGCAAAAATGGTGTTTAAAAAACACAGGTGTAAAATGCTGCTGTATGCGTCTTTACAAGGCACTGCTATTTTCCATATATAAATAATATGAACTGCTGTCTGTGCCTTAAACACTCTGCAAGGCACTGTTTTTAACCTCATATAAAAACTGCTGTCAGTGCCTTTTGTCTGCGGTGAAGCTTTCCTTCACCGCATGAGTTTATTATACAGGATGGGATTTGGTTTTTCACGGAAAAAAAGCTGCGAACTATATTTGTTCGCAGCTTTAATATGATTTATTAAAGGCAAATCGCTATATTACCCAAAATTGCAATTTTGCCGTTATCATCGAAGCTACAGCATATCGCCAACACCCTTGCCTTTCAATGAACGCTCTGTTGGTTTTGCGTCCTGCAAAACTCTGGGCGTTCAATATCGGGCATCCTTGCCCGTCCCTTGCCAAAGGTGAGCTAAATGTGATAGTTCTTCGCCCAAACTTTCAACAAACCTCAAATCAATCACGCACTATCATCAAACCCCGACCGTCCCGCTATCCCGCAAAAATCCGCAACGTTATCAAAGGTCGGAACAGTCAGCGGCGACCCGCCGCTTAGAGTTGGTCGGCTAAGCTGTAGATGAGCTTTTCTGTCTTTTCCCAGCCAAGACACGGGTCGGTTATTGACTTGCCGTAAACCGCATCGTCTGTGCTCTGGCTTCCGTCCTCGATGTAGCTTTCAATCATAAGTCCCTTGACAAATCCCTCAAGATCCTTGCTGTGACGGCGGCTGTGCAGAATCTCGTTTGCGATTCTTACCTGCTCTAAATACTTCTTACCCGAATTTGAGTGGTTGGTGTCAACTATGACCGCCATGTTCTGAAGATTTTTCTTGCAGTACAGTTCGTATAGCAGTGACAGATCCTCATAGTGATAGTTCGGGATAGTCTGACCGTGCTTGTTTACAGCACCACGCAGGATAGCGTGTGCAAGCGGATTTCCGCTTGTGTGCGTTTCCCAGCCTCTGTATATGAAAGTATGGCTTGCCTGCGCCGCACGGATAGAATTGAGCATTACCGACATAGTTCCGCTTGTGGGATTCTTCATTCCTACAGGAATATCAAGTCCGCTTGCGGTAAGCCTGTGTTGCTGATCCTCTACAGAGCGTGCGCCGACCGCAACATAAGACAGAAGATCGGACAGATAGCGGTCATTTTCGGGGTACAGCATTTCGTCCGCACAGGTAAAGCCCGTCTGCTCTATGGCGTGAAGATGAAGCTGTCTTACCTTGATAAGTCCCTCGAGCATATCCTCGTGCTTTGTGGGGTCGGGCTGATGTATCATGCCCTTGTAGCCTTCTCCTGTTGTACGGGGCTTGTTCGTGTATATTCTGGGAATTATCAGTATCTTATCCTTTACCTGCTCCTGAACGGGTACCAGCCTTGAAATATAGTCAAGGACAGGCTCCTCCTTGTCAGCAGAGCAAGGACCTATTATCAGCAGAAACTTATTGCTCTTTCCCGTGAATACATCGGCTATTTCCTTGTCACGCTGCTTCTTTGTTTCCACTATCTTGTCAGACAGAGGATACAGCTCCTTTATCTCCTTGGGAGTTGGGAGCTTTCTTATCATGTTCATGCTCATGGTTTTTTTCCTTTCGTTTCTGACGCTTTATACATCACACCCGGAATTTTATGAGTTCCGTATAATCAAAAACCGCCCTCAGATTATTCCTAATCTGAGGGCGGATATATATCCACGGTACCACCTCAATTCACCGTACAGGTGCATAGCACTGGTATACGGTCTTTAAAGCTGTAACGGGCTTACCCGAATGGCTTACAGGCTCTGCGCTTTCGGCTCATCTCTCCGGAATGAATTCAGGCTTTATATTCTGTCGGCTCGCACCTAATCCGACTCTCTGTGAGAAATCTGCCGCCTTACTTTTTTCCATCTGCGATTTGTGGTGTATATTCGGTTTAATACCCGTTTTTCGGGTACAATGTAAGTATACCACGGCACTCGGTATTTGTCAATAGATTTTTACTCAATTTAAAGTGGAAAAGCGTTAAAGCGGAAGATTTTTCTGAAAAATGCGTATAAAACGGAAAATAACGTTAAAACTACAAATGCAGTAAAGCATAACTTGAAAGGAAAAAGCTATGGATAAGATAACTACCGGAAAGATAAAAAAGTTTTTCAAGGGCAAAGGTTTTGCGGGAGCGTTATGTCTGAGCGTTGTTGCTATAGGAATATCAACATATCTGACCTACGACAGCACGCTGAAGACAATAGCCGACGAAGAACCGCAAAAGCCCGATTCGACCGTATCGGCAGAGCAGGTGGACAACACGCAGAGCGGTATACCTAAGGACGAAACCTCAAAGAGCGAAGCCGACAGCTCAGCCGCACCGGCAAATAACTTTGTCAGAAGCACAGCAAAGCGTGTAATGCCGATTGAGAATGAAGTTATATGGGAATACAGCAACGGCGAGCTTGTAAAGAGCGAAACTCTCGGCGTATGGAAGACCCACGACGGAATGGACATCGCCGCATCGGTCGGAACAGATGTAAAAGCCGCCTGCACAGGCAAGGTCAAGGAGATAAAGGATGATCCGCTGTGGGGGATATGCGTTGTGATAGATCACGGCGACGGCTACGAAACGCATTACTACGGGCTTGACAAGTCGCTTGAGGTCAAAGAGGGAAGCAATGTCGAATCCGGTCAGAAGATAGGCGTTACAGGGACTATCGAATGCGAGTCGAAGCTGGCACCTCATCTTCACTTTGCAGTAAAGCAAAACGGAAAGTGGATATCTCCAAAAGAGTATATCAACGGTTAAGAAAAATCGGGTACGGCACAGTACCCGATTTTTTCTGTTGCAGTGCAAAGCATCGTCAACAGATAAATCGCCGCACCAACCCTTGCCCCACACCATCACACTTGCCTCCCTTGTCAAAGGTGAGGTGCTGTCGCCCCCAAAAAAATCTGGCGACTACCGGAGGGATTGTCACACTAACCTTTGCCTCGCACCCAACCCTTAAAAACCCGCACTATCCCTTCGCCTTGCACTATATCCTTGCCTCCCCTCGAAAAAGGGGAGGTGGCTTGACGGCATTGCAAAACCGTTATTCTGCATCATCTTCGTTTTGTAATTTATCGGACTGTTTCCAAAATTACTATACTTTTTGCCGTCAAGACGGTGGGGATTGTTTTCCCTTAGCACCATCATTACGCTGTTACCCTCTAACATTTAAAAGGGTGAGGTTCTGTTGCTCGGTCAAGCCGAGCCAACTATGGTGGGGATTGTGAACGCTCCGAAGTTTTTAAAGTAGCACTCCTATCTTCAAAACCTCTAAGCAATTACAATTCCCTCCATTTACAATTCACCTTTAACAAGCATATCAATATATTCACAGACGTTGCGGAAATTTGTGTGAATCTGATTATTAGCAATATGTATTACTCTTATCCCGTGTTCTTCAAGAAATCTGTTTCTTTCATCATCATAGGTTAAGCCCTTTTCTTCGTAATGCTGACTGCCGTCAAGCTCTATAACTAAATTTGCCGTCGGGCAATAAAAATCCGCTATATATTTATACATCACTTTTTGTCGAAAAAATCTTACCGGGTAATTTCTGAGAAAGCAGTACCACAGCTTACGTTCTTCGTCCGTCATTCTTTTCCTCAGAATTTTTGCGTTTTTAATTAAATCTTTGTTGTATGTTGTATTCATATTTCAATTTTTCATCAGATATATAAAATCCGCCCCCGTTTTCACGGGGGCGAACTCATCAAGTCATTAATTTATAAATATTAAGCCCTGAAACTCACGCTGTTCTCAGATTACTGGAGTAACTGGAGAATAGCCTGAGGCTGCTGGTTAGCCTGAGCGAGCATAGCCTGAGATGCCTGCTGAAGAATGTTATTCTTAGTGTAGTTGATCATCTCTGTAGCCATATCTGTATCTCTGATCTGAGATTCAGCTGCTGTCAGGTTCTCGTTTGTTGTTGTCAGGTTGTTAACTGTGTACTCAAGTCTGTTCTGAAGTGCACCAAGACCAGCTCTCTGCATAGATACTGTCTTAACAGCAGTGTCTACCATTTCGATAGCCTTGTTTGCAGCATCCTGATTAGAAACGTCAGCGTTAGCAACGCCTATAGCAGTAGATGACATATCGTTAACGTTCAGAGTAACTCTCTGATCCTCTACGCCGTTAGCACCGATCTGGAATGTAAGGCCCTTGCCTGTTGTAGCAACTTCATCCTTACCGATACCGGCACCATTGTCCATTGTAAACTGATACTTAGTAGCATCATTTGTTGTCTTGTCAAACTTAACAGTAACATCACCATCAGGAGAGTTGGTGTCCGTGATATCGATTGAATAATCAAGGCCTTCAGACTTTAACAGGTCTTCAATATCCTTTGCAGTATACTCCTTACCTGTTGAGAGGTGAATTACAAACTCGCCGTCCTTAGCGCCTGCTGTATCAGCCTTCTTGGTGGTAACATTTTCCTTGCCGGCCTGTGCATCTGTAACAAAGCTGATCTTACGAGTGTCAAGACCGTAGCTGTTTGATGTGATACCTATTTTATCGCCGTATCCCGAAATTGCAGATGAAAGAAGATCTGCGGGAATATCAGTTGCATCAGCAGAAGCACGTACACCTGCAACTGTTGCATTTGTCGATCCAGCTGTTGTTGCACTCATAACGCCGTTCTTGAGCTTGAGAGATAAGTCAGCAACAATACCGTCTGCCTTGCGGCTGTCAGCGTTAGCAATTAACTTATCAATATCGTCCTGAGAATAAGTTTCATTCTCAACGAGGTTAAGAACGAGTTCCTTACCATCTTTAGCCCATGTAGCAGCTTCGCCGCCCTTTGTTGCACCTAAAGCTATAGTAACCTTAGCACCTGCAACATTAGAAGTGAGGATTGAACCTGCTAAATCTGCTGAAGCGGTATCTACAATACCATACTTAGCACCGAATTCTGTAACAGCCTTTGAGCCGCCGAGTGAACCATCGAGGAGCTTCATGCCGTTGTACTCTGTAGAAGAAGCGATTCTGTCGATTTCGCTCTTGAGTGCGTCAACTTCGAGCTGGATAGCTTCACGGTCTGTATCATCCTGGTATGTACCGTTAGCTGACTGAACTGCAAGCTCTCTCATTCTCTGAAGAATTGAGTGAGTTTCGTTTAAGCCACCTTCAGCTGTCTGGATAAGAGAGATACCGTCGTTGGCATTCTTTGTAGCCTGTGAAAGACCACGGATCTGTGAACGCATCTTTTCAGATATAGCCAGACCTGCAGCGTTATCGCCTGCACGGTTGATCTGATAACCTGAAGATAACTTTTCAGTTGCCTTCTTTGTACCTGAAACGTTGATGTTCATCTTGTTGTTAGCATTGATCGCATTTAAGTTATGCTGTACTACCATACCTGCCATTTTGTTTTCCTCCTTGAATGTACTCCCGAAATCCTTTTCGGAAGTCGTTGCCCTTATAGGGACTTGTTTTTTGTTAGTGTGACCTTGCTTTGCGCTAAGCTAAAGTCGTTTGGTGTCTGTTTTGCAAAACACTGCGGAAGTTATCTCCGACTCCGCACAGGGTTCTGTGACCCTTACATTTATTATATCGGCACTTGTTTTTCCGAACTTTAGCCTTTTTGAAAACTTTTTTATAATTTTTCTGAGAAATTTTGTAGTGCGTTTGTGTAAAATTTACAATATTAACTGTCGGCTTTGCGTAACAGCAAAAACCGCCCTGCGTCACAGAACGGTTTTGTATCAGTTATCAAGTATATCGCTTATCATCTTATCTACGTCATCATAAGAGGTTTTATCGGTGACAGCACCGGATTTCATTTGTTGAACTTCTTTTATTGCTTCTATGGTTACCGCATTTGGCTTACTGCTAATTTTAATCTTTTTATCTGCATTTTCATTAAAACCTGCCATAATAACAACCTCCTTACAATTTGTATAATACACCTATTCTTTCAGAATGTCAACCGCACAAACACATAGCAAAAACCGCCCTGCATCACAGAGCGGTTTTGCTTGAATAATAGAGAGGTATATATGAAAACTTTCGTTGTACTTAGGCGGAGCGTGTATAGGGCGGCTGTTGCCGTCTTGCGGCTCCTGTTATGTTAACCGTGCTTGTCGGCACGATATTTTTCAAGCCGAAACCTATCGGCTGATTTCGGTCGTCGGAATCCTTTCCTCTGACTGTGACTATAGTATACCCCTTTTTTATGAATCATATAATAACGGGCGATGAAAGAAATGTGAAAAATCTTGAAATGAAGGTGTATGTATCGTGGGGAATGTCCTTTAATGACGGGCAAATTTCATCACAAAAAGTAAATCTGAAGCATACATTGCTATCCGCTGGTAACGGTGGTTACGCTAATCACAAACATATAGAAAGGCAAATTGTCAACCATATATTTATCTGACGTTAATCACAAGCACCTTTTCCTATTTCTGTTCAGAAGAAACGTCAATAGGGTGTGCCGTAAGGCACTCGCCGATAACGCAACTTACGCAATCCGCCAACCGTCAGAACGGCGAATTTGAAGCGGCACACTGCCGCAAGGCGAATTGTCAGCGGCAACTTGCCGTGGAAAAGCCCCTTGTACCTTAGGGGGTGGTACAAGGGGCTTTCCTTTGGGTTATAATTCAGAGGCTATATAAATAGATGAAATCAATTTTTATAGCTACGATATCAGAAATCAACTTCTGTATCGTAGTAGCAGCACTTAAGCAGCTTCTCCATCTCTTCCTGTGTAGGAATACGAGGGTTAGAACCTGTGCAGGCATCTGCGATTGCATTCTTAGCGATCTCAGGTAATCTCTCCAGGAATACGTTTTCGGGAACGAAACCGTTTTCTGTAGGATAGCTGTCTGCGCCGTAGTTCTTGATGCAGTGAGGAATCTTCAGTTCGTCATTCATCTTACGCAGATAAGCGATGAGGAGCTTTACCTTTTCGTCGTCATTTGCACCGCCAAGACCCATGAAGTCAGCGATTACGCCGTAACGCTTCTTAGCTGTTTCGTCCTTTGCGTTGAATGCGATAACCTTAGGAAGATACATAGCGTTTGCGGCACCGTGTATGATGTGTGCGCCGTAATCAGCGAATGCGGCACCTGTCTTGTGAGCCATTGAGTGAACGATACCGAGCAGAGCATTCGAGAATGCCATACCTGCGAGGCACTGTGCGTTGTGCATTGCATCACGCTTAGCCATATCGCCGTTGTAAGAACCAACGAGGTCGTTCTGGATCATCTTGATTGCGTGAAGCGCAAGAGGATCTGTAAAGTCGCAGTTAGCTGTTGAAACATATGCTTCAATAGCGTGTGTCATAGCGTCCATACCTGTATGTGCTACGAGCTTCTGAGGCATTGTTTCTGCAAGATCGGGATCAACGATAGCAACATCGGGAGTGATCTCGAAGTCAGCGATAGGATACTTGATACCCTTGTGGTAGTCTGTGATGATTGAGAATGCGGTAACTTCAGTAGCTGTACCCGATGTAGAAGAAATAGCGCAGAAGTGAGCTTTCTTTCTGAGTTCGGGGATACCGAATACCTTACACATATCTTCAAATGTGCAGTCGGGGTACTCATACTTTATCCACATAGCCTTAGCTGCGTCGATAGGAGAACCGCCGCCCATTGCTACGATCCAGTCGGGCTGGAACTTGAGCATTGCGTCTGCACCCTTCACAACTGTATCAACAGAAGGATCGGGTTCTACATTCTCAAAGAGCTCAACCTCCATGCCTGCTTCCTTAAGATAAGCCTCAGCCTTCTGTAAGAAGCCGAAACGCTTCATCGAACCGCCGCCAACGACGATCATTGCCTTCTTGCCCTTAAAGCTCTTTAATGCCTCAAGTGCGCCCTTGCCGTGATAAACATCTCTTGGTAATGTAAATCTCATGTGAAATTCCTCCTGTTCGGCTTATAGCCGTTATTAATCTATATTTAGCTGTTATCATCGTGCGCCCTGCGTTATGTATTTGTGTTGCAGGACTTCTTTCTTTTGTTCGTTATTATTTTAACACACTGAGTCGGAATTGTAAAATATATTTTAGGAATATCGGTATATAATTATCTATATAACAGTATCGAATAAAATCCGCACAAATCCGCTTTTTATCGCCATTTGCCGTAGTAAAGCCGTTTGTGAGCCTTTTGTAACAAAATTGTGAAAAGTGCGTAAAAAGCTAAATGTCAATATATGGCTTATTTTTTAATGGATAAATATTGCATTACTGGAACTTACCAAAGTGTCTGCCGCACCTGCTTACCGCATAGAACTGCTTTGAAAATCAAAGAACGCAGAGCATACACCCTGCGTTCGCTGTTTATTCTTCTTCTTTTGTGTTCTGATACGTCTTTAATATATCTTCCGCAACGGCTCTTTGCGTCTTTCTAAGATCCATTGCCTGCTTTTGAATATGCCTGTGCGCCTGTTCCTCCGTCAGATTCAGATACTGCATAAGCATTGACTTTGCACGGTTTACTATCTTCATATCCGATAACTGCTGTGACAGCTGGCGGTTTTCCTCCTCCAGCTTTGCCATTCCGATATGAGCCACCTCGGCAAGCTTAATTGTCTGTATAAGCATAGCCTTGTTGAAGGGTCTTGGGAGAACGAATGCACCGGTAAACCGTATCTTTTTCTGCACCTCGTCGGCGATCTCGTGCTTGGCAAGCACCACTACGCCGTTTTTTGCGTCTTTTGCTATATCTGCGACAAGATCAAGCCCGAATTCGTCCGAAAGGGGAGTGGAGATGATGACACTGTCAAATCTTGATATGTCTACGCCTCTTACGATAGCGCCGCTTGTGAAAGTCGAGATGTTGTCGCAGTCAAGCTCAATCAGAAGTCCTGCTATGCTGTCGCAGATCTCGCTTGTTTTGCCTGCTATAAGTACATTCATTCCGACACCCTCTTTCGTGGTATTGAAGCTCCCCGTACCGCTGAGTATTACGATAGCGAAGTCGCTTTATCTATATCTATTTTCGTCTGTTGTCAGTTATGCGTGTAAAGCTGCTTGTACGGGCTTGCCGTATTTGGGGACAGCTTGTAGAATCTGCCCTTTAACAGCTCGTTTGTGTTATATCCGAAATTCTTTGCGAATTCATCGACATATTCTCTTATATCGGCCTTGTCACTGTCGTCTGCGACCTCGCACGAAACCTGTACGGGAAGCCCCTTAGGCGCTTCGTCGCTTCTTATATACATATGACCGCCGTGCATTCCGGTTCCGCAGAACGAGCCTATCGGCGCTTTGCCGTCACAGCCTATGCCGAGAACGATTATTATTCCGCCTGCCTGATATTCGCCCAGAAAATCTCCGACCTTGCCGCCGATGATTATTTTCGGATAGAATTCGTGGTATTCCTTCATGTGTATTCCTACACGGTAGCCTGCGTTGCCCTTTACGAATATCTTGCCTGAACGCATCGCATATCCTGTTGTATCACCGCAGTTTCCGTGGATGAATATCTCGCCGTTGTTCATTGTGTCGCCGATAGCGTCCTGACCGTTGCCGTGTACTATGATAGTGCTTCCGTCAAGATATGCGCCCAGAGCGTTTCCGGGAGTTCCCTCAACCGTTATCGTCTTGCCCGCAACACCGCAGCCGATATAACGCTGTCCCATAGCGTCGGTTATCGTTATATCGTTGTCGTCACATTCGACTATCTTTTTATTAAGGTCGTAATAACCTATTTCGTTAGCGTTTAATACTGTCATGGCTTATCCTCCGTTATTGCAGACATTAAGGGCATCATCAGTGCTTTTTGCCTGCGAGCTTTTCTTCACGTCTTGCCTTGCCGAACATCATCATCTGCGGCTTATCCCTGAGAAGATCGAGATCTACCTCGGTAAGCGGTATCTGCTCCTTTATCATAGAGGTATAGATACCTGCTCTTGCTACGTCGCCCATAAGGATGAAGCCCTTCAGCAGACCGTCCTTGAATACCAGCTTCTTGTAGATTTCCTTGTCTGCGTCTTCGGTAATGTCCTCATCGCCGTCATAGCTTCCGGCTGTTATGATATGCAGACCGTAGAAGCCTATGGCATTCATCGGTATTGCGTTCAGATAAAGCGTTTCCTCGCCTGCCATATTCTTACCTGCGACCTCGCCCTGCATAAATGCGTTAGGCAGAAGTGCGAGTATCCTGTCGGTATTTGACGAACAATCGTGGCTTACTGTGCAGTCGCCTGCGGCATAAACGTTGTCAATCGTTGTCTGCTGGTGAAGGTCGGTTATTATACCCTTTTCGACCTTGCCGCCCGCATCGCTTACAAGCTCTGTGTTAGGCCTTACGCCGACAGCTATTACAAGAATATCAAAATCCACCGTTTCGCCGTTTGTCAGCTTCGCACTGTTTTTTGAGAACTGCTCAACGCTTGTGCCGAGGATAAATTTCGTTCCTTTATCCTCAATGTGCTTCTGCATTATCTCGCCTGCACGGACATCAAGAATACTCGGGAGTATCCTGTCCGCAAGGTCAACTACAGTAATATCGGCATTCAGATGATGAAGTGCCTCCGCACATTTAAGACCGATAAGACCTGCACCTATTATAAGTACCTTTGTGCCGGCTGTGACTTTTTCACGGATAGCCTTTGCACTGTCCCACGTCATGAATGTGAACTTGTCCTCGACTTTATCAATGTCCTTCATCGGAGGAACAAACGGTTTTGAACCCGTTGCTACCAATAACTTATCATACTGTACTTTCTCTCCGTTGTCAAGTACCACACAGCCGTTTTCGATTTTCTCGGCACGCACCGAGAAGATGGTCTTTACATTGTTCTTCTCGTAGAAATCAGGCTCTCTGTAGTATATCTTGTCGTCGGCAACCTTGCCCTCAAGCCAGTAGCTTATAAGCGGTCTTGAATATGTGTGATATGCCTCGTCCGTGATTATCGTTATACTGCCGTCCCCGTCGACCGAGCGTATTCCCTGTACCGCACCTATTGCGGCGGCGGAGTTTCCTATGATAACATACTTTTTCATTTCGCTCCTCCTTATCTTTCTTCAAGGACGATAGCCTTGTTCGGACAGCCCTTTACACAGGCAGGCTCTCCGTTGTTGTTCTTCATGCAAAGGTCGCATTTCTGTATGACCTTTGAATCCTCGCTTGTTACGATACAGCCGTAAGGACAGGCAAGCACGCAGGTATAGCAGCCTACACAACGGCTCTCATCACACGAAATAACGCCGTCCTTCTGCGATAAAGCGCCTGTTATACAGCTCTTTACGCAAAGAGGAGTTTCACAGTGACGGCACTGTACGGCAAAATTTATTCCGCTGCCTTCCTCGACCTTTATTCTCGGTATCGGCTTTTTGCCGTTTGCAAAAGCCTTTATCATATTTTCGGCTCCGCTGTTTGCGGCGGCACAGTAATATTCGCACAGATGGCACGCAAGGCACCAGTCCTCGTTAACGTAAACTCTTTTCATTTTACTTCTCCTTTATCACTGACCTGCGTGCTGCATGCCGAGTATCTCAAGCTCTTTTTCGTTAAGGCCGATACCTCTGAGCATAAGTCTGTTGCCCTTGAGAGCCTCTACGGAGTTGATACCCATACCGCCCATCATTTCCTTGATCTCGTGATCCCACGCATGAACAAGATTTACAAGACGCTGATAACCGATGTTGGGGTTAAGACGCTTTACAAGGTCGGGGCGCTGTGTTGCGATACCCCAGTTGCACTTGCCCGTCTGACAGCTTCTGCAAAGGTGACAGCCGAGCGCCAGCAGAGCGGCAGTGCCGATATAACAAGCGTCCGCACCGAGTGCGATAGCCTTTACCACGTCCGAGCTTGAACGGATAGAACCTGCGACTACTACAGAAACCTCGTTTCTGATACCCTCGTCACGCAGACGCTGGTCAACGCTTGCGAGTGCAAGCTCGATCGGGATACCTACATTATCTCTTATTCTTGTGGGAGCCGCACCCGTACCGCCTCTGTAACCGTCTATTGCGATAATGTCCGCACCCGAGCGTGCAATACCGGAAGCGATAGCGGCAACGTTATGAACTGCGGCAATCTTTACGATGACGGGCTTTTTGTACTCTGTAGCCTCTTTCAGTGAAAGAACAAGCTGACGTAAGTCCTCTATCGAATATATATCGTGGTGGGGAGCAGGGGAGATCGCGTCCGTTCCCATAGGGATCATTCTTGTTCTTGAAACGCCCTCAAGGATCTTTGCACCGGGGAGATGTCCGCCGATACCGGGCTTTGCGCCCTGACCCATCTTGATTTCTATTGCCGCACCCGTTTCAAGATAATCCTTGAATACGCCGAAACGTCCCGATGCGACCTGTACTATAGTATTGGGGCCGTACTGATAGAAGTCCTTGTGCAGACCGCCCTCGCCAGTGTTGTAGAATATGCCAAGCTCCGTAGCCGCTCTTGCGAGGCTCTCGTGAGCATTACGGCTGATAGAGCCGTATGACATAGCCGAGAACATAATAGGTGTCGAAAGCTCAAGCGTAGGTGACGTTTCCGTCTTTACACTGCCGTCCTCGTTGAAAGAAACGTTCTTCGGCTTTTTTCCGAGGAATACCTTTGTTTCCATAGGCTCACGCAGAGGGTCGATAGGCGGATTCGTTACCTGAGAAGCGTTGAGCAGTATCTTGTCCCAGTAAACGGGATATTCCTTCGGGTTACCCATTGCCGAAAGAAGAACGCCGCCCGTTTCCGCCTGCTTGTAGACTTCCGTCATTATCTGCTGGCTCCAGTTGGAGTTGTTCCTGAACTTGTTGGGGTTATCTACTATCTTCAATGCGCCCGTAGGACAGATACATACGCATCTCTGGCAGTCAACGCACTGCTGGCTGTCCGAGATCATCATATCAAGATCTGCGTCATATCTGTGTACCTCGTTTGAACACTGTCTTGCACACGCCTGACATTTTATGCAACGGTCCTTATCTCTTATAACATCAAATAAAGGCTGAAAATAATTAAGTGCCACTGTTACCGCTCCCTTTCTTACTTCTTTTCGTTCAGCTTGACGATGATAGGCTCTCCGCCTCTCGGTGACCAGATACGGTCAACAACGGGACAGATGGCTCTTATCGCACATTCCTCGCTCGCAAGGTAAACCATATCGCCCTTTTCTGCGGCAACCATTGAACGCAGCTTAAGTCTGTCGTTGAGTGCCATAAGGCCTCCGTCAAAGCCGAGGATTATCGAGAACGGTCCTGTTATCAGCAGGCTTGAGAATACGTTTCTGAAGTATTTCAGCTTCTGTCTTTCGCTCTCGCTGTATTTATCCGAGTCTATCTCGCTCCAGAAAGGAGCGGCGATTATCTTCGCTATATCTTCAAGACACAGCTTCTGTTTTCTGTTGAGGAAGTCTATTATATATGTGATTACCTCTGTATCTGTAAGCAGGTTGCATTTGTAACCGTACATTTCAATATATCTTCTGTTTGCGTCGTAGGAAGAAATCTCACCGTTATGTACTATGGTATAATCAAGCAGTGCAAACGGATGAGCGCCGCCCCACCAGCCCGGAGTGTTCGTAGGGTATCTGCCGTGCGCTGTCCAGGCATATCCTGCGTATTCCTCAAGTCTGTAGAACTTTCCGACATCCTCAGGGTATCCTACCGCCTTGAATACGCCCATATTCTTACCGCTTGAGAAAACGTATGAACCGTTTATCTTGTCGTTTATGTTGATAACGCACTGAGCGACAAACTCTCTTTCGTCAAGCTGACTTTCGGTGAGCTTTGTCGGCAGGGGATTCACGAAATATCTCCATATCAGCGGCTCGTTTGTGATATTCGGGTGCTTTCTCGTGGGGATACGGGAAAGGTTCACCACGTCAAAATGCTTGTCAAGAAAACGCTCGGTTTCCACCCTGGCCTCGTTTGAATCGTAGAAAATATGGAATGCGTACTGATCCTTGTACTCCGGATAGATTCCGTATCCTGCAAATCCGCCGCCCAGACCGTTTGATCTGTCGTGCATATAAGATATAGACTTTACTATCTTGTCACCGCATATTCTGTTGCCGTCCCTGCTTATAAAGCCTGAGATAGCGCAGCCGGCGGGGATTCTGACCTGACCTTCTTTTTCCAGCATAAGCTCACTCCTGTTCGGTGTCTGTTTGTTTCTGAACGTTTTTTGGACGTTTTGAATCCAATAATTTCATTTTTGGGGACAAAAACAGCAGGCAACACATGAATCAACCTGCAAATCCTCGGTATTTTGTAAATTAACCGTAAATTCAAGGAGTATTTGCAGTAAAATGAAACGTTTGCTTCAAATTTACCGCCATCTGAAACAGCTTTGTTTCGTTAATTGCCTGCAGCTGTTTTGACTACAGTTGTAATTATATCACGGGTTTGCGGTGTTGTCAATACATTTCTGCAAGTTTTTTAAATGAAACTTGCAGAATATTTTCTTGCAATTTCACATTCCGATTATGCAAAATGACGGCAGAACCGCTGTACCGTCATTTTGCAAAAACCGATTGTTATTATAACTGCACTGTGAAATATATCACCAACACTGCTAAAACATTTTCTGTACCGACAAGGCATTAATATTTTCGTGAGTATATCAGTGCAACTGCACTGACAT